>Ga0247758_1000135_pt1 | contig 59227 bp, 64 predicted proteins | sample UWRJL156409C4_FD_180950 | JGI IMG/M metagenome (GOLD analysis project Ga0247758, IMG submission 180950) | Plant litter microbial communities from Arlington Agricultural Research Station in Wisconsin, United States - UWRJ-L156-409C-4 | ecosystem: Environmental > Terrestrial > Plant litter >... | reverse complement strand
CGGGATCCTTTTGTAGCAGCACCCATGGAGACACCTCTCCGGACTGACTGGGGCATCCAGACTGTATATCTCCGTCATCGCTTATAATCTTCTGCGCCCGCTGCCCGCCGCAACACGCATACCGTACGCGTTGCACCCGTCGGGCTATACGACGGCCGCATCGCTCCTCATCCAGCTGTGTGCCGCCGATGTGCACGCCATCGAGTCCTACGCACACACTTGGGGTCTAGGCGAGTATTCTCCCATGTTCTTTACTGGTATCTGGAACGTCACGACCACACTCATCCCGCTGCTCCCTACCCACGACGTCTCCCCTCACCGCTCGCAGCCGCACCAAACGCAGCAGGAGGCGACAGACCTCTTTACCCGCGCCTGTGCACTCATACCCATCCTGGAGCGCGACTACCCCATAGTATGGCCTGTCATGCAGGGTGTGCTCGCCCTGGCTTGTAAGACGGGCAAGGTGGTTTCGTCCGAGGCGAGGGACTACTTTGAGGGCATGACGCAGCGGCGTGAGAATCTCAAGGATCTGCCTATTGCCTTTGCGCTACCGGTGCAGGATCGGTTGCTAGAGGTCGGTGGGGAGGAGGGGGAAGGGAGGTTTGGGGTAGATTTGGCGGAGTTGCTGCAGGATTGGGAGGGCTTGGATGGGTGAGGGAGGGCGGCGGAGGGGCTATATCTGAATTGCATTTCTGAGACTGTTCCTTGACTTTGTCACACTTTGAAAACCTCAGCTTAACTAATGGCACCACCTCCCTCGTCCGGCCCTTGTCTTCCAGCTGTGATCTCGATGCGCTTTTGACTCTCCGCATGAGTAATGCCGCCCTCGAGACTGCTGATTCCAGTGGCGGCTGGCGATTTGCTGTCGCTACTGTCATCGTAATCAACGGTGCTCCCTTCCTCGGTGCTGTCCCCATCCGAGCCGTTGTTTACAGCTAAGGCGTTCTCGAATATGCCCCTTTCTCTATTTGCCAACGGCTGCATTATAACTGCACGCTAATTGTATACCGGCCCCAAAACTTCCTCCTTTTCATGCACAAACCAGCCGATTTGCGGCTGCATCAAGTCGAATCCCACCATCGTCCCCCATTCCATTCCAGACCCAGACCTATAACTCGGCACCGCCACCGATATTCTTTTACAGCTAGCGTATATAATCGCTACCTTCGTCCCCAGTCCCGAACTTGCCTTTCCTGCATGCCTACTATGCTAGTACCCGCGGAGATCCCGCAGCGCATCAAGGAAATCTGGCTGCACTAGGATTTCGAGATTGTTAACAAGGAGTGTGGGGGTAAAAGCGATTGTCGGCGACCCCATTTGCATGAGAGGGTGTTAGATAGATTGCCAGGTCATGGGTGAGAATAGGGAGGAGGGGAACGGGGGAAATGTGCAGGGCGAAGATTGAGGGAGGAGGAGGGGGTTCGTGGGAGTGTTAGGTAGGTTTTTAGAGGGAGAAGGGATTATTGAGGTTTGTAGGTGATTTTCACAGTATGATAACTGAATTTGAAGTTGATTGAGGCAGCTGATGGTCAGGTAGTGGTGAGGGAGGTGACAATCGTGGGTTTGATGGAATACTTATTTCAGCTGAAATGAGGTCGAAACAATCTGGGCGGGAGTTGGGTACGGCTGAAAAGGTGGTGAGACTATCAAGCATTAATTAGCCAGCCTTATTTTACCTGTCTCTCATTGGGTTTCATCCTCTTCAATTAGAGAATGTCTGTTTGCACTATGACCCTGCACGATGCTATACATAACCCTAACCCCCGCCCGCGTTGATGGGATTGCAACTGTTTGATTGTATTGCTTGTGTGGTTCTGGCTTCTAGCCAGAACCTCCTTCTTTATAGACCATTCTGTGGGATTCGGCTTCGTCACCGCAGTAGCTGAGGCTTACTGGTGCTCCGGCAGTGCTAAGCATCCAGTCAGCTCTACTTTCTGACAGTTTACCCTCTAATTACGTGCCTAACAAGTCCTCGGGATTTAGTGCCTTCTGGTTAACTCACGGCCTGCCACTCAACAATATGGCTTAATTGAGGATAGCAAAGCCGCTATGATACCGTATATTTTAACTTGATGGCGCTCCTTCACGTTTCGCCTCTTAAAGCCCGTTAGCGGTACGTAATCGGCTAGCGTAATGCTGATCCTGAAGGAACAGCTATCGTAATTGAGAATATAGTCCTTATCGTGACCCTCGAATGGGTTGTAAAGTTCCTCTCTGCTGACTTCTCCAACTGCACCACAAATGTTGCCGGGCACGCCGTGGGAACACAATACTCTCTGGCGCTGAGATATGCTGTCAGCTACGAAGCCCATGTGATGGCAGAGCTTGGCACGAGAGTCAATATCTGCTCAATCCAGCGCCACTCGTCGGCGTTGTAGCTGATTTCACCATCTGCACCTGCGCCGGCGACGTCGCACAGATAGCGTTACAGTGAGTAGAGGGTGCTGATACCCTCTTGGGTGGCACTTGAACCATAACTGTTCTTGTAAGATGACATAGTTCCCGGCCGAATAACTTCGGCTTGTCGTCTCAATGGAAGAATATGGACATAGATTTGAAGTTGGGTCAGACGCCATCATTAGCAGCTGCTGAACCCCACCCTCCATCACGGTTCTGGCGGCCAGAGAATAATTCTGATCGGTTTTGGCGACGTGGATGGCCTTCTCAATACTCGTTCCTATGGCACCGATCACTTTGAGCCGACTGCAGCGAGGCCTACAAACACCCTAGTCCCACAAGAGTGTTCTCAATCGTAGTGCGCTGCCTATGATTAACGTCTCTCCATCATTCCGTGCATTTCCGTCCCAACTTCTGGCCCTTCTGCGCTTCCTGCTGTTGGAGTGGTATCGTTCAACGCCAAGAGTTTATCCAAGCACAAGAGGTGCGGGGATGCAAGTGGCTGTTGATGGCACGCGATTTTACTGGGCGGCTGCTGCAATGAGGCCTACAACCACGCCAACGGGGCAGCTGCGGACGCAGCATTATCGTTCGACGACGCGGGAGAAGCGGGGTTCGTGAGAGATGGCAAGCCAAAGTCGAGAAGTTCCCAGCAGTCTAGTTGGTTCATCTCATGGTCCGGCACAACCATCTATCAATGGCGCATCTTTTGAAGGCCGAGGATCTTGGTTTTGACACATGCGTGCTTTTCTTTGGCTACGTATCGAGGTCGTCGCCATGCATTGCTGCCTGACTCGTGAAGGGGGTTGTTCGATGGGAACTTCGGGTTCATCGCCGGCCGCGATGCGTGTGTTTAATCTGAAACAACTTTTAATCACAAGCCTTGGAAAATGAGAAGGTTTGGACAGACACCTCCATTTTTCTTTGCTGTAGGCTTTCTCAACTCATCTTGTCTCAACGCCGCAGAAGGATGTGCAACAATACCGTGGATCCCGATGGCGATGTCATCCTCAAACTCGAGTATCCAAACGACCCGTTTGCTCCGGAATGTAGCAGCGCCTCCACCCGCACCCAGAAGCCCGATTCGAATGCCTTGGCCAAGGGTGACAGCTCCTTGAATACATCTTCCTCTCAGAACACCGCAGAACCGGAAGAAGCCGATACGACAGAACTGGTGACTTTCCGTGTCTCGTCACGCCACCTTATCTTGGCCTCACCGGTCTTCAAATCGGCTCTCACTGGGGGGTGGAAGGAGGGCGTAAAGACTGAGGGTGAATTTCAAATTAGCTCACACGGATGGGATACTACAGCACTCAGCATCTTTCTAAATGCCATCCACTGCCAGTACAAGCGGGTGCCAAGGTCGTTGGAATTAGAGATGCTCGCAAAGGTTGCCGTCATTGTTGACTATTACGCCGCGCACCAGGCGATGGAGATTCTCGGCCCTATTTGGATCGATGGACTGAGATCCTCGCTTCCCACCACCACCTGCCACAACAGGACCATTGCACTTTGGATTTGCGTCTCCTGGGTATTTGGCGACGAGAGCGCCTTCAGGGCCGCGACTAAGGTTGCTATTCACCACGGAAGTTCAAACATGACCGACTTCAGTCTCCCAATTCCAGGCCGGGTCATTGGTAAGAACGCAAACAGCAGTATTTCTCACGGCCTTGGCAAAAGGTGACTGATGATATCTACCCTAACAGAACACATTAACCGTGATAGAAAGCTCCAAGTCAACAGGATCTTCAACGGACTAAGCGGACTTCAGGAAGACTTGCTTTATGGGCGCAAAGGCTGCGGTGTCGAATGCAGAACGATGCAACTTGGGGCGCTAACCAAGTTGCTGAGTCGCACCTCGCTCTTAAATCACTCTTTGGAGAAGGACTACCAAGCGCTCAGCGTTGCGCAGTTACTTCAAGAGGTTAGGGCGGCTGTGTGCCCTACCTGGTATGGCATGTTCGTGCAAGAGGAGAAAAAGCCCGACCTCCGCGGCTCTACTGGCTACAGTACTTATCACGCTCCTGGTTTTAGCCCTTCTGTTTTTGGCCAACCGCCCGTCAAGCAACAGCTCCCTCACAAACCCCACGAGTGTCCTGCCCCCGGGAATGCTTTCCATGTCGCAATCCAGTTGATCGCTCAAGAGGTGAACCGGGTTTGGTTCGGTTTGTGCGTCAAGGGCTATTGAGTTGGGGATTCTGGATGTGGTCATGTGATTGGAGGAAGCGTAACCTGTGCGTGGGCAGAGTTTTCTTCGGCTCAGAGCCTCTAAGCTCTAGCAAGTAATTAAGCAGTCCGGCAAGCAAGCAATCAAGACAGCATTTTCCGACAGCAACCACGAGCGACGACGGCCATCTGCTATCGCTTTCATTCTACAAGCAAAGTGGTATGTTGATAGCTACGTGTTCATGGCTATGTTCGTCAAGATGGTGATCCAAACGGGACAGTGTGAGGCAATGACATTAAACCACTATATCTGCTAGCCCTAAGGCCGTATCCCTTTTTTTGCTTGTGCGTCTTCGGCCCGCAAGACCAGACCACCCCAGGAAAGAGCGGCGAGCGCCACCCCTAGGGGATTCCAAGACGCTTTTTTCAGTAGCTCGCCAAATTCCAAGGATAACAAACGTCACCGGCACCGTGATAGCCCACAGGATCCAAAAGTCTGGGTTGACATCGATGAGCATGGAGGCTGAGCCCTGGTTCGAAGGTGGTTCGCCGAGTGCCGAGAAGAAGTGCATTCCAAAGATGGACGAGACAGGGCCGAAGGGGATGAAAACCATACCAACGATGGAAATTATGCGTACGCTCCGGCCGCTACAGAGATTGACCTGGCTGTCATGCACCGTGTTGATGTGAAATGCCTTTTATTCCCCCCCCCTTGTCAGTACCTCCCCCCAAGCCTTGTCAACTACTAGTGCATCTGTCCACTTACAAGATCAACGGTATTCTTTATCCTCGCCTGCGTGCTCGCCGTCCTCAGCCTTGTGGAGTGGAATAGCTCGCCGACGATGACTATGTACAGCGAGATGCGGAAGGTGAGCTCGGCGCGCCGGTACCAGCGCGAGAGGTACAAGGCGCTACCGGGCAACATGCCGGCCTCGAAGACGCCGAGCAAGAAGCGAATCGCGCAGGCCTGCGGCACCGTCTTAATGAAGGCCGTCGCGATGGAACACACACCAAATAGGAATGCCGTGGCCGGCAAGAACCAACCCGGGCCGATGGCCTTGTAGTAGGCGACGGCGGGGAGCTCGAACACAATATAGCCTATGTAGAACGCTGATAGGATCATGTTGTAATCGTATCCGATCATACTGAGGTCGACGTCCATACGGGCAATCTTGGCGTTCCCTGCGTCGTGTCAGCGGACCGTTCATCGGCTTCCTTCCCCGGAGACGTAGGGCTCGCAGCAGATCACCTATGTTTGTGCGATCGATAAAGTGCATCAGGTACAGCAGCATGATCATGGGTATGATGTGGAGATCGATCTTGGTGCGGAGACGGCGCTCAGCCGTACTGTCCGAGACAGTGACATGCTTCGGCTCTCGTTCCCCTGGAAGTTCAGGCTTGGGGCTTTGGCTTCGCGAAGGGCTCGGGGTGCCCTGTTTTCCCGTTTGGTCAACCATGGATGGTATTGTGAGCAGTGCCACTGTGGAAGAGGAATGATGGACAACAAGTGAATGGCGAAGTGGACGGGGGATTTAGAGATTGATATAAGGTAGTTGGGCACGGCCGAGATACGGAGCACAGAACTGCCGAGACAATAGCGCTACGGCCCAGACCGCCAATCTTTGCAGCTTTATTCAACGTGATGATCGGATCTGATTGGTATCGATGGCACTCTTGCTTCGGCTGGCCATGCACACCAAGATGCCAAGACTGGGGATCTCCGATCCCTAAGAGAAGCACCAACACTGCATCACCCGCTGTGGCTGGCCTTCCGGTCGTCGACGATGAGAAAGCATATTACTAATCCACAAGAAATAGCCTCGATGACCGATGCCAAAGTCAATAACATCGCTCCAATTTTGGCTACAGAGATGGCTAGCCATACCATTAAGAGGGGAAGAGGCCTTATTATTTTCTCTAGTCCGGTACCATCCTTATTCCGAGACGTAATAAGTCGCAAAACGGTAAGAGTGCTCACCGACATGATGAAAGCGTCAACATTTCCATAGAAGTGGACGCCGAATTTATCGGGATAACGCAGCTGCATGAGCCACCATTAGGTATTAAGCACCGATATCAATCAATGATCGGGTCACTCCTGTACCTATCTAATGGCACGAGACCTGACATATCTTTCGCCGTCAACATGTGTGCGAGATTCACCAATAGCCCAAGCCAACAACACATTGATGCCGCTGTTAGGATCTTCTCATATGCAAAGACAACAAGGACACACGGACTCACATACTCACACGGGGACATCCTGCCTGAAGAGTCACGACTTATTGCCGGGTTTGTTGATGCAGACTACGCCGGGTGCCTGGAAACAAGGCGATCCACGACAGGGCTACGTATTCACTGTTGCCGGTGCGCCAGTGTCGTGGACCTCGAGACGGCAGGAAGCGGTGGCAACGGCCACCCTCGACGCAGAATATATGGCTGCAACAAACGCAGCAAAAGAAGCAGTCTGGCTTCGCCGTTTCACGGCGGACCTCAGACTTCTACATCAACCGTCCGTCGCTCTTTTCATCGACAATAACTCTGCGCTAAGGTTGTCAAAGAACCCTGAGAACCACAAAAGGGCGAAGCACATTGACGTCAGGCATCACTTTCTGCGGGAGCACGTGGTTCAGGTGAAGGACATCAAGACTGAAAGGGTCGATACGATAACAGCGCTGATATTTTCACCAAGGCTTTGGAAAGGCAACTGTTTGAGAGACACGTCAAGAGGTTGGGTCTTGACCAAGTTTGAGTCCGAAGGAGAGCTCAGTTCAGGGGGGGAGTTGAAATCGGTGAACTATCCCTCTCGCTTCGTTTGTTTAATCTCTCTCTGTTTGTAAAGAGGGGGTTGGTGCTCCACTCCCCACGGGAAGATGCCTATGGTGGACCACCCAATAAGAAGAAGACCCTCTCCCCTCTTGAAGAGGAGAGAGGGTATGCCCCAGAAATAATATTCTTCTGCTTCAACTGGTTACGGTGGAAAAGGGTGAGGAGGCGAAGGTGGTTGTGGAGGAAAGTCCGTATTGGGCGGAGTATTTGGTCAAGTGGCCGGGGTATGGGGAGAGGGTGTATGATTTGATGCAGGAGTACAGGTAGGGTGAGCATAGGTTGTGATGGGCGAATTGCTCCGAGAAACGGTTCAACTTAAGTTGTTCTGATGATTGCAGCGAAGAAGGATAGTAGTGAAGTGAGGTATGTTTGTTGTAAATGCCAACGAAAGATTTAAAAAACAAAAACACCGTTCTATGATGGCCCCGTCTCTATGCTAAACCCAATACCTATCTTTTACTCTTCCCATCCACCCAATGCGATGCGATCCCAAGCAGGAAAAGGTCCAAGCAATGCAACTCCCATCTATGCCGCCCAAATGCAGTCCAGAAAAGAAGGCATCCACAACTCCAACCCCGGAGTATCAAAGCCGCTCTCTGAAGCTTACTTCCAATCAGGGCAAGTAACCTTATACGCCGCAATCGGATTATTCGAATAGCACCCCTTCACGCCAATCTGGATCCCCTGGTCCCAGCAACCGCCCGTGTTGTAAACCGTCACGCGGCACCTCGAGTCCATCGAATCAACCGTAATGCTCTTGATGTTTGCCGGCAGCGCCACACAAGCGCCGGTAGCGTCGGCCCGCGTCTCGAGCGAGTCGTACTCGGGGTTGATGCAGTTCCACTCGGTGCCGACTTGGAAGACGGCGGCGACCTCGCTCTGGTTGGGGCAGCCGTACTTGTTTTGGCAGAAGCCGCCCGGTCTTGCGGCCTTGAGGAGGACGTTTCGGCGGGTGGGGATTGTGTCGGCGGAGGCTTGGGAGGCGCCGAGGGCGAGGGTGAGGATGGCTGCGATGATAGTGGACTTCATTTTGGTGGATGGTGTTGTTTTTGAAGGGCTGAAGTGTCGGGGTTTTGTTAGATGGTGTGTAGATGTAAAGTTTTATAAAAGTTGTGGTTTGTTGAATTGGTTGGTTGCTAGGGATTTGAGTGAAGCTGGAATTGAAGCTGTGTGATGATGATTCCAAAACCCTCGATTGATCGCGGGATAGTGACTCTTTTATCTTCAAATATCATGATATTAGACTTATACCGTTCTTGTCTTGACCGTGAGGCTCAACTCTCAAAGTTCCAGTCGCAGCCCCGGAGCTGAGATTCGTGTGGTAGAAGCCGCAGAGGCGGGGCCTGGCGAAGCTGGCGCTGCCTGCAGCCACAGCATGCACTTTGTTCTGGGCTGGCAAATGGGATCGAAGGGTTTCGGGCTTTTGGCGGTGGCGAAGACAAAGGCCATAGGGCTGAACCGATCCGGATCGGATCGGATACCGCCAAGCACTGCCCCATCAACCGCTAAGCTTTTGCACTGCCCCGATGCCCACGTGTCGGCAGTGCCTTCACAGTCCCAACTCCGCAGTGATTTCCTTGTTAGAAATAAACTCGAGGCCTCCTTTTCTGCCGCAGTGTCTTAACCAAACCTGAGACCTCAACACAATTCTACTCTACCTACCAACGGTAATCTTATTGCTGCATGCCAATTGCTTCGTGCCTGACAGGGAAAAATGCATCCTGCCCCTTGTCAACTGGAATACTATCGGTGTCGTCGCTTCGGTTGGCGCGACAGAAAGCGTGATTGTTGGCCTCCGACCCCTGTGGCCACATAACCAGGCTCATTCCCAAGTCGTCACAGGTTTGCAAACGAGATGACAGAATTTATTGCTGTCTTCAACTTAGGTACCAAATTATCATCGGAACAGCTCAGGAGGAGAAGCTCCAGCCCAGGCCCGATATCTCAGGCGAGGCATATTTTGCGGCTTCGTTCGTACACCCACCGAAAGTATAGATAGGGCACTAAGGCGAAACCCAAATGAAACCACCTCCCGAAGAATTATCAACGCCAAGCACCGTTCCCAGTTCTCCATGATCATACCACGAACTGACTGTTGGGCTTCGGCCCATGCCCGGGTACGAGGAGTGGAAGAACATCGATGAGCCGAGACGCATGGCCAAATCTCGGCGGCTATTGCGGGAGAACCCGCATATCGCGGCTTGGCACTTCCATTCTCGGAACACGCTCTTCAGGGACATCGTGCTCAAGAAGGAGTTCAATCTTGCCGATTTCTGGTGCCGGTATGAGGGGCAAGGCCGCGGCAGCAGCCATTCCCACGGGCTCTACTGGTTCAAAGGAAGCCCCCCTCCTGATATGGCGACTCCCGAGGCGAGGGCGCACTTCGCGAGGGTCTGGGGTCATCACGTCACAGCTGTCAACCCACAGCGAGATCAGGGTGCCGACGAGGGTAACCCTCTGTCTGTTGACCCTATGGAGACGGGGGTTACTTGGGAGTGGTTGAACCGAATTGTCAACCGCTGCCAGCGACACCACTGTTCGACGACCTACTGCCTGCGGGTGACCAAGAGGGACGCCGACCGCGCTAGAGAGGTCTCAGAACAAGCTGCTACAGGGGGCCAGCCGCCGCCAGCACCAACATGCCGGTTTCTATTCCCTCGCCCTGCACGCGAGGCTGCTGAGGTTATCAAGAGACCTGGAAAGGGCTGGTGGTCGTTTGAGGCCGAGCGTAACGACACGCACCTCAACAAGTACAACCCACTGGTGGCTCTCTGTTGGCTGGCCAACATCGACTGCTCGCCCTGTACGAGTGTAGACGCTGTGATCAACTATGCAGCGAAATACTGCAGCAAGTCTGAGTCGCAAACCAGCACGTATGCGCAGATCGCCAAGAGTATTCTCCCTCATATCTAGGACCACAACCCAATGGTTTCCTTCGTGTCAAAGCTCATGAACAAGCTGATTGGCGAGAGAGACTACTCCACCCAGGAGATCTGCCATATCTTGCTGGGACTCGCTCTCCGGGAGGACAGCCGAGTTGTGCAGAGCGTCGACTGCCGGCCCCGCGACAGGCAGTCTCACCCAATCGACATCACGGCGGAGGGCGATATCGAGGAGTCGCAGACGGCGTATGACAAGTATCTCCAGCGGCCCGACTGGATGGAGGATATTTCGTACTTTGAGTTCCTGCAGGACTGGAACTTTAAGGCGCGGAACCCTGTCAAGTGGGCGAGATGGCAACCTCCTGCGATGCCGAGGGTCCTCAACTACTTCCCCCATTACAAGCCAGTCCGCACACACCAGCAGTTCTCTGACTTCTGCCGGGTCAAACTACCCCTCAACTATCCGCATGGCCAGCCTGCAGAGCTTCTTGATGTCGACGGCCTGCGGTTCTCCTACTATGGCGCTGCCTATCAGTACTGCCTTGAGCATCATCAGCACGATGACGACCACTACGGAACCTTGGACGAGCCCGACCCGTTGCCGGACGAGGATGAGTTCGAGCCAGGGGGTGATGTCGGAGACATTCCCCTTGAGGACTGGCAGGAGGTGGCTCGGCAGGTTCCAGATCTCCATCTTCCCGAGGAGGAGGCCGACCTGCTTGGCCGTCGGGATATCGACGTAAATTACGACTGGTCGCAGCACGTAGCTCGCTATTCCCACGAGGGGTTCCCTAGCGGAGACTACTAGGCACAGCTCCGCGGCGATACCCCAGGTAATTTTGACGTGGAAGAGCTGCCTCGTGAGGCCCGAGACACCTTAAATCGCGAGCAGCGGCGGGTGTACAATGCAGTCATGCGTCATTTCAAGGAGCTTAACCAAGGGCGTCAGCCTCGGCCGCTTCGCCTACAAGTTGATGGGGGAGGCGGCACGGGGAAGTCGTACATGGTGAAGGTCATCTCCTTGCACCTTTAGGCCGAGGCGGCCAGATACGGCCGAATATCCCCGATCGTCAGGGCCGCTCCAACGGGCGTAGCGAGCAACGAGATTTGGGGTCAGACTCTCCATTCTCTGCTATGGCTGCCTGTCGACGGTAATTAATGCCCGCTTTCAGAGATACCGACAGTCTTGAAGGCCTTGCAGCGGCATTTCAGGGGTATATACTACCTTGTGATCGACGAGAAGAGCATGCTAGGCCTTAAGACTATGGCGTGGATAGACCAACGCCTTCGGGTGGTGTTTCCCGAGAACCGCGACGAGTTCTTCGGCGGCCTTAGCGTCATCCTAATCGGAGACTTCTTTCAGCCCCCTCCTGTCCTTAACAAGCCGCTGTACTCGACACGCGACAACCTGAAGGACATTGAGATCATTGGACGTAACGCATACCTCTCCTTTGACGAGTCCGTTTTCCTCACTGCTGTGCAGCGGCAATAGGGTGAGGACCAGGCCCCTTTTCGGCATGCCCTCGAGGAGCTACGGAAGGCAGACGTGTCGGTGCCCTCCTGGCAGCTTCTCACCTCGAGATGCTCGGTCACGATCTCCCCTGAGGAGGTCGACAGCTTCGGTGATGCACTTCGCATCTACCCCACCAAGGCCCAGGTCGTCAGGTACAACCACGACCACATGCTCGGCCTGACCAGCCGTGCTGTACAGGTCGAGGCAATCCACGAGGGTGTTGGCTCGGAGAGGGTTGAATCCTCCAATGCGGGCAACCTGGTCAAGCAACTCCCTCTGTGTATTGGCTTCTGAGATAATGTCCTCAACCCACTGTGCAAAGGAGAAGGTGGTTGGAGAGGTTGCAGCGGGGAGGGCAGCCGCCGAGGCAGCCATAGCCAGGGCAGCGGCTGCAGCCAGGGTGATGGCAGTTCTGACCATTTCGACTCGACTGATGGCTTCGAATTTGACTTGAGGTTTGAAGAACGGCGGCTAGGAGGTAACAGCGGGAGAATCAATACTATATATACCAAAGTCTAGGTGTTCCGCGGCGTGCCCCTGGACGCATCTTGCCCCTGGACGCGTCCTGCACCTGGACGGACGCGTCCGATTATGCCTATCCCACTGCACTTGGGCGGTTGGAGTCTAAGTCAATCCGACCTTGTGCATTTAGCCGAAATCTAGCACTGTGACGCTGACCGCTATTGACTTCCCTTTTAGTGCCAACTGCATAACGGATATCCATCAACGCGGGAACAGCAGACGGGGCATAAAGACGAATTCCGTTCGGATTACCGACAATGAGGAAGTATCGCATTCCAGCGGTTAGTGTTCAACGCCCGTAGTCACGACTAATCACAACCTAGAGAGCGTTCGGCTCAAGCGCAACGCAATATCCCTTCCGCGCCGCTCTCGACGTCTTGTCTGGGCAATAGCGGGCGAGCCATACCACGCTGCAGACGCAACACACACGCGGCGCAGCCAGATCATGATTTGTTACCATGCCGCAGACGTAACACACGAGCGACGCAGCCAGATCGTGATTTGTTATCATGCCGCAGACGTAACACACGAGCGGCGCAGCCAGATTTAAGATTTGTTACCATGCCGCAGACGTAACACACGAGCGGCGCAGCCAGATTAAGATTTGTTACCAAGTTGGAAGGTGGATGCCAAAGGACGCTTGGAAATTAAGGTTTTTACCGGGCAAACCACCTTGATTCAGTCTCTGGACATGTTCGGACCGGGCTTGAACAGGTCCCTTGTGTTGGTAAGCCGTTACCAGTATACTGTTGGTGCAGATGGGACCCAAGTTCTATTCATTCATGATAAAACTAGTCCTTTTTTTTCTTCCTCTAGTCCTCGCTTCGCCAGAGAGCTCCCCTTTTGACTATCGCAGGAAATGCCGATCACGGAGTCCGAGTGTCCGGAACCGGGGCTCCTTGCACGCGAAGGATCCAGGGTCTTGACATCCGTGTCCCGGAATGTGGCGGTCCCCACATGCATCCAGCGCCCATAGACCAACATCTTGAGTATAAAAGACGGCCCAAACTTCCTCTCCAACTTCTCTCTCCTTACCACCAACTTCTCACACACTTCTCCATTCACTTAACACCAGGTAGCCCTCTTATCATCATGGTCCAGGCTTCTACCTGGCTTGCAGCTCTGGGCTGTTTGCTCAGCTCTTGGAGCTTCTTCGTGTCCGGCTCACCCCTTGTGCCAACGGAGCGGGGCGTGGCACCCTATACCTTTACAGACGGCCCAATCCAATGACGAGGTACCTTGGAGGAAGGGTAGGAACCGGTTTACCTGACCGGCGGTACCTTCGAGGTATGTACCTATCCATCTTCTCTTCTCTCTGAAACTTCTCTCTGTACTAACCAACATCTGAATGTTAGGAGATCGAGGCGAAAGCGAAAGCTCTCAACCCAACTTACACCATCTTCGACAACTACTCTGTGGCGCTCGAGGCCCGTGACGGTTTGAACACGCGGCAGACTCAAGTCATTAATTGCGGGTCGCCCCCAGGATGGACCGCTTCATGGGATTCGGCTGCCATTACCGAGGGCATCGCATATCTCCGAAGCATTAGTGGCGATTGCCGTGGCGCTCCCGGCCCTGGCTCCTGCGGACGCGTCAGCTGCTCCTGGTCTTCTGCCATATATTATTGCAATGGTAAGCGCGTCGCCCAAAAGAAAATGAACAACTCCGTTCTAACGCCCAACAGATAATGCATATGAGATTTGGGAGCCTTGCAGGTGGATCGGAGACGTTGCTGCATCTATTGTCGATAGTTGCACATACCTCGATCAAGTCCCCTTGAGAGGCCGGACTATTGGTCAAGCATTTGACTATCGGAAGTGGAACACAATTGTTGCTGCGGGTGACTGTTGAATCGACTACCACAGCTTCGACCGCTGGGGGTTTCCTATCTTACTGGTATACAGGTAAGTCTATCCAAGTTGATACGCAGTACTCAATCTTGAGTCCTTGAACATTGCTTGTGATACGTGAAACTCTAAGCGCCTTTGGCTGTAAAGTGCCCTGGTATAAGGGCCCACAAGCCCCAATCCTAACTACGGCGGCCTATGGCAGGCAACCTCGATCGTGTGCTGCGGCCAGCACCAAGGTGATTGCAAGGACTGCCCTATCCTGAAGGCTAACTTTACCAAGCACACTGTGCGCAGTATGGAGTGTGCTGATTGTGAGGAGCGGGTGAGGAAGGCGCACGAGGAGGGGAAGTAGAGTGAGGTATCTCGTGTAATCTGACGTGAGCACCAAGTAAGTCGTCTACTGTAAAGCCTGGGATGATGGTTTGATACATGTATGCATACTAGTAGGAGCCGGCATATGCTGGAGACTGTTCTGTCATGTACTGTCATCGCCTCCGTAGCTAATGCTGGCTGTCCCTGAGCTTTTGATGAATTAAGATACCACATTAACAAATTTGAAGTCCCGATTTGTCTGTGAAATGATAAAGTTGTGAGCATAAAGCTCGAAATATGTCTATATTTGTACAAGCAACATGTCCCCATACTTTCATATTAGAATGCCATTCTCCAATTTCAAACTTGAGAAGCAACGCATAGACTCACAGCGAGTGAGTTGAAAATAGTCCTGGAAAAGATCGAGCTTGACTCGAAGTGGCGGTGCCATATATGCAAGAAAGCCTCCCGTGATTCCTCCAAGCTATGCCGAAAAAAGACCTGCATTGCGATCGTCTAGTCCTGCATGCACGGTCACAGTCGCGTCGTTAGCCGTTGGTCTGGACCTCGTCCCGGCCGTGCCCAAATCTGCCTTTGGAAGCGAGGGCTGAGATTAGCGTCGGGTTTACACCAAACCACCCTAGCCTGTTAGTCAACAACGGAAATGGCTTGGGGCTGAAGGCTTAGCTTCGGGTCTCGACAGGGGGTAGAATGCGGAAATATGCACAACATTTGTACAACGGCGGTGGCTGTGAAGAAAAACCGTTGGAGATCCAGCATATGAAGAGCGACCCGGCCCCGACTTCGGGGAGTCGTTTCCATCAGGTCGTCGCAGGTTCCAAGTTGGTGGTTTCGCTTCCTTCGAGCCCCCTCAGAGTCAGTCCGAGGTTCAAGTGTCATCCATCCGCCGAACTCACGCACCCATCGCAACCATGGGCGGCCCAACAGCCCAGGCCGCAATCGCCTTCATGGCCTCAACAACCCCGTCCCCCTCGCCACCGACAACCCTCGTGCACGTCCAACCCGTCGTCCGCTACGTCTACACCGTCACCGTCGGCAGCACCGTCCCGCTCACGACCGCCTGGCCCGAACCAACCTCCTGCATCTCGGCCGTCCCCACCATGGTCGCCGGCACCTGCAACACCCTTTCCTGCTCGGCCTACGCGCCCTCGCGCCTCGACGACCTCCTCTTCACCTACGGCCTCGAAGTCAACTACCCCGGTTTCACCACCGCGCAGCAGCTTACCTCGACCGCGTGCATGCCCCCAGGCTTCGCCAACATCAAATCCATGTACTTCACCGGCGGCACGTCCTGCCCCGTCGCCTGGACGACCGCGACCGTCGACAAGAACTCCCCCTCCTCAAACACTATAGTCTGCTGCCCCACCAGCTACGTTGCGACGTCGATCAGCGGGAACGCCGGGTGGGATTGCTTCCGGAATTTGACTATCACGGCCGGGCAGCAGGTGGTGCTCGCTGCGTCGGGCAAGATTGCGACAAAGCGCCCGGCGGAGCTGGCGAGTACGAGTGCGTGGATTGATAATTGGGAGAGTCGCAGTGTGATTAGCACGACGGCGTGGCCGACGGCGACGGTGGCGGATTTGTTCCATCCGGGGGTGAATTTTCTAGTGGCGGGGAGTGCGGCAACGACGACGGGGAGTGGCTTTGGATCGGGTTCGGAGTCGGATACGGTGTCGGCTGCTTTTTCGTTGTTCAAGTTGTCGTTGGGGGCGAGTATTGGGATTTTGATTGCAATTGCGGTGGTGGGATTGCTGGGACTTTGTTGTTTGTACAAGCTGGTTCGGCGATTTCTTCGAGGCCCGACGAGGGTACCGGCTGTGCAACCGGCGGCGTATGGTGGTGTGCCGCCTGTGCAGTATGGTCAGGCAGTGCCACCGCCGATGGAGTACGGACAGGGGCCGCCGCCTGTGCAGTATGGGCAAACACCACCGCCCGTGCATTACCCGCAAACGCCGCCGCCGATGCAGTATGCGGTTGGCCAGGAGCAGTACCCCTATCCGTACCAGCAGCAGGGTGGGAGTTATAGCCAGGGGTATGGGTACGGGAAGCCAAACTAGACCGATGTATAGCATACCTAACCAGTTGGTAGAGAGAGGGCGAGGTGAATCAGGTAGTAATTCCATCAAAATACACGAACATCGAACTGGCCCATCAGATCCTGACCTTTTCCAAAATCATTTCCACGAAGGGACACAACTCCCCCAACCTCCCACTCCATTTCGAGGAGAACATCGACAGTAGTAGCTGCGTACTCTACTCGCTCCATATCTTGCCGACGTTTACCTGCCTCCTCTCTGCCTCCTCTGTCTATCAGCCCCTGCACAGCCGTCTGGTTTCTCGGCTTGAAGGTGTCCAACATCTGATCTAGAGAGACACAATAGATGTGTGAAGTATAAAAGCGTGGCAGTTGCATCTTGATGAGGAAAAATACAGTTGGATCGGATCCGACCTCCAGAAATGCTTGGACGACATCAGACATTCTAATCAGCCAGTTATCATCGAGGTAGCTGGACCAAACAAGCTTTCGCCTCCGCTTTCTGCAGTACTCGGCGACGTTGTTAGCAAAGTCGCGGAGAAAAACCATCCAAACCGTACTAGTCGGCTGCCTCACACGAAGTGCTGACCCTTCATCGACAGGATCAATGTCGATCACGTCATGTGGATGCCATCCTCGCTGCAGCAGGAGCTGTGTGGTGTCGACATCCGTCCCAACTGCAGCGGTGAGGAGAAGATTGAGTTCCGTCTTATTGCGTCCTCCCATCTCGTGTTCACGGTCCAGAACATGTCGCACGTAGGAAGCTTGTGACCAATACGCTGCCCAGTGGAGATATGAACATGTTCGGCCATCGCGGTAGTTGGAATGCCATCGCCAAGACCGCTCGCTGCCGACCTGCAATTTCCCCATAAATACTCCCCCCCAGATGTTGTAGTTGTCCGGGCCGGCTGGGCGACTACTATCATCAGATTCGTTATCGCTTCCAGGCACCATGTGTTCAACAGCGGCGGAAGTGAGCGCAGTCCCAGAGGGAATAGTAGAATCTATCGACCGGGCGTGCGCGGTCCGCCCAAAATCCTCGATGCACCTGATAGAGCATCCTTGACCCTTTCTTGTGCAACTAGCGAGCCAAATGAAGCTGTACTCGTAGAGGCCGGCAAGATCGTATCTTGCTGACTCCAACATCATAGGTACACTAAGCACTGTAGACATGAATTTTGCCTCGGCACTTCTGAGACGGCTGTATGCTTCGACCTGTCCGACGTCTGATCCGAAAGGTTGATGGCATTCGCGGAGCAGAAAATCTCGGACGGATCGGTGAATGAACCCTACACGGTGACTCGTGTATAGAATGAGTCGGTCCCTACTGTTGCCGCTAGCTTTGACCATCTCAAGGAGACCATCCGTGTACAAGACTAGCTTTTCTTCGGCTTGCTCTTGCCTGCGCCAAATTTCTTCTGCGCTATAGGCCCGCGGTTCTTGGTCAAATGGGAAGTCGTTGGAATCGGGGTCCTCAAACCAATCGGCATCGTCGAGCCATGATAGCATGAGTGCGTTAAGCGCTTTTTCGAAGGGGTTGTGCACGGCGAGATATATGAGCAAATTCGACCGACGACGGTGAGCGGGGTCACCGTGAGCTTTGGCAAGCATCTTTCGAAACATAGCCTCGACGTCATCCGGACAACTCTTGAGTCTTTTCTCGAGAGCCTTCTGATTTTCACCACCAAGTGCTCCACGTACGAGGGATGAGACAACAAAGGATGCCCAAATGAAAACACCATCCGCCCTGTCCACAATCGTACCCACGAGACCGAGACAGGCGTTCAGCGCCGCATTTCGTTTGGGCATGTCGATCTTCAACCGGAACCGAGAAGAAGCGAACTTGGCTATGTCGCTCCGGGTCAGGTTGTGGAGGTCAATTGTGAAGCCGCAGTTCTCGAAGATGTCTCGGAAGACTGTGTAGGGCCGCGCGGAGCATATAATTTTGACATTTTCTGAGTTGGCCCAAGAAGCCAGTTTGCTCCCCAGGCTTTTGTAGTCGTTGAGCCCGTCTTCCTCGTATTCGTCGAGTCCGTCGACAAAGTAACAAAATCGATGGTTCTGTTTTTCGTTCAACCCGACAAGCCTATCAAAAGCCTTTGCAAGCTCGACATCTTGAAACTCTGGGACAATGCGCCCGGGCAACTCCTCCTTCTTGGCGGCCTCTTCGGGGAAGAGGTCTTCGAATAGCTCTGGGCACTGGCTCAGCGTATGGAAGAGTATCGTCCGGCAGAAACCCTTCAGCGTTCGCTGCACCTTGTCCCCACTGCCCCAGAAGTATATGCGAACTAGCACCAGTTTGCGACCGGCGCCGGCCCAGGCAGTGAGCCTATCCAAGACCACGGGGTGGGTGCCCAGGAACCTCATCATGGTCGATTTTCCGCACCCGGCCTTGCCACAAATGAACAAAACAGAGGTATCCGATTGCAGGAACTTGTTCAACTTATCCGACGCCTCCTGACGCGGGGGGTCAAGACCAACTGGTTGCCCGGATTCATCGCCAAGGATCCATTGAAAGGTTTCGTCTTCGGCCATCGGAATCTCGTCCTCCCGGTCCAGGATCTTGTCAAACCTGAGCCTCTCAAGCGTTTGGTTGACCCGATGTGTTGACTTGGTCAAGCAGAACAGCCCATCTAGCTGTTGGGTTAGGAGACGGATCTGATCCATCATTTCCGATTCAGTCGCTTTTTTTTGGCCGCTTCGAACTGTCGAACTCGCGATCTGATTTTCGAGAGCACTGACGGCGCCGACGGTCGTTGAAATCGTGTTTTGAAGCTCGTCCATCCGTGTCCAATTCGTGTTATGGAAATCGCGGGCCTCGCGCCGAATAACGTCCAACTGACTCTTCGTCGGTAGCTCCTGTTTGCTTTGTACGGTTAGAATGCCAAAACCAGTACGCGTGGCTGGGAGCGACACACAAGAAATTGGTAGACAGATGGTAGATGATTTGTTGGCGATAGGCGCCGAGCCGCTCCTCTATTGAGCTAACCTCCTTTTGCGACCATTTTGCTGAGATGGCGGCCTTGAAACTCTGACGTTTGCTGCGGTTCTTCGCTTGGACCGAGCGAAGAAGTTTCAGGAGGTCCTGCGAGAGCGCTTGGCATTTCTTGGAGAGTTTGACCAGTTCCGCATCATCCACCGCCAGATAGCTGGTATGGATGCTGGCGGTGACGCTCTCGAGGTCGGTGACAATACCCAAGATGTGCGTGTTCTCTTGCGTCGCGCCAGTCGTGGAGGAGTAAATCTCGTATGCGCTGCAGACAATCTTGTATCCAACATCGACAAAGGTGAGGATGCTCGATGCCAGTCCGACTGCCTCAATAGCGCCGAGCGCCTCGGCCATTTCGTCGCAGGTGATTTCAACTTTCGTCGCGAGCACGGATTCTGTACTTTCGTTGAGCGGGGAGGAAGGAGGGGTGGGTTCAGCTCTCGTCCGGAGAAGAACGAGGGGTTTTGTGCCTGAAACACTTAGCTTCAGCCACCCCCGCCTGAGAAAGCGTAGCCGCTGCCCGTTAGGTGTTCACCGTGATTGGCCTGCTAGTCCGCACCTTCCAATGAAGCTCACAGACACTGGTCGCCAGCTGCCTGCAGACGCCGACAACTGCAATTCAGCCCACCGCAGGCAGGTAATGCGCTCTTGCACAGCCATATGGCTCGAAACCAGGTTGACGTCTCATGTATGCAGTGCGGTAACATTAATCTGCACGTGGGGAACAGTTGCTTCAGTGTCGGAAAAGAAACGCATTTTAATTCTCTACTCATCTATCTAGCACCTAGTGGCATCAGGCTATGCATTGAAAGGTGATGGAAGATAGCATCCCGATCTCTGATCCATTGTCACTTCCAGGTTTGATTATAGGTAGGTACCTTACTTGCATGTCGTGATGCAGAGTACGATTATCACCGGCCGCTTGAAAACAGACGTCCAGTGATTGGAACAGCTTGTGGTTCATTGTTCAAACAATGGCTTAGATGCATGCTCGGGAAAGTTCGATTCTTTGTTCAGATCAAATGCAGTGGTGATAGTCGATGTCTATTAATGTTACCTAAGGAGGCAGGCACCTTAGCTGAGCCAAGGGACGAGACGCGGACAGTGTCGGGTAGTTTTCCTCTCTTCCCAAACAGCAGGACTGTTTTCGAAGTAATTACCAATGGATTCCATGTTTAGTATACCTAAGGCAGGTACTGTGCCTAGTAACCTTAGGCATGTATCTAGGTACACTGTGCCCTAAACGGCACTGTTGTTCTGAGAAGAAAAGATTATTCAATCTCAGTCTCTGCCAGCAATTATTCATGAGAACTCATATAAGCCTGGTATCTCACTCTGATTTATTCTCCATTCCATCTTGCTTTCCACAGTCAACGAAAGACAACACCGTCATTGGCAACACCGTCATCGATAACTTTGATATCATCGACAACTTCGATATTCGACGACTCTATCATCAACACCAACACCGCCAACATGAGCTTAAGCCCGCAACCTATTTTCGAAGACCATTTGCTCTGGCATCAGGTCAAGAACCACATCCTCAACCCAACTCCCGAGTTGGCGAACAAAATTCCTCGCGTGATCTGCGGTATCTGCGGCGACCAGCTCGAGATTCTCGGCGTTGACACCTACGACGCAAGTATTCCCAAGGCCGACGAAGGCGCCGTCCTCCCCTGCGGCCACATGCTCTGCGGTGAATGCATCGGCGGACTTCTCACGCACGGCGGCGAAAGCCCAACCTGCCCAACCTGCCGGCACCCGCTCGCGTTTACCGTGTGTAAGTGCCCCATGAACATGTTTGTCATCCCCACCCGTAGCGACTGGGAGAACTTGAACTACCCTATCCCGCGCCAAGTGTTCGGTTTCATCCCCCTCACCAACCCCGAGTTCCCCGGCACTCGAGGCGTCCCCGGGAGCTGCGCGCCCTGCCACCATATATACGCCAACGTCATCATCCCCCGGGTCATCGAGCTCGCTGAGAACCCAGCTTCCATGATCGACGAGACCTTCATCTCCCTAGTCCTCCCTGGTATTATCCCGCCATGCACGACCATTGACGATTGGCCCTTCCAGCTCCAGCTCCCAGACGGTTTCGTGGTCAACTACAACCGCGGTCCCTTTACAGCCGATGAGCAGGACACCATCCAGCATTGCATCGAGCAGATGACCGAGGTCTTCCGTGACGTCAAAGCTACTCCTGATGGTAGGCTCATCTTCCGCAACATCATGTACACGACCGTGTCTGAGCGCCATGCGCTGGGCTGGTGGGCCTGGGAGTTGTGTACTCCGGGGACCTGCCCGTTTTACATGGATCGCGTGCATGTTTACCGGCCGTCGATGGGCGTCGAGCTTGCTGTCACGCCTGTGCCTCTGCACGGTATGCCGCCGGTTGTGCAGTTTGTGACGGAGCCGCAGGATGATAATGTCCCTGCTCAGCCTGACGACGACGGTGATGATGATGGTGACGGGGATGACGATGACGATGATCACAGCACTGTCAGTACTTGCAGTGGTGGTGACAGTAGCGACGGTGGGGCTCCAGTGTCTCCTACATCGGGGCCAAACTCCACCAGGGCGCGGAGGTGGATGTGTTAGGAACTGACTCTAGGTGGCTTACCTCACCTGCGTGTCCAAAATTATGAGACTGGACTATCCGAGCGACTTTGTAAAGATGTTAGGTACCTTAGCTTTAGGTAGGTAGGTAGGTAACACGAATAGAGAAAATTGAAAAACTTACACAAGCGTCGTGCTCGCGTGCGACACCCACATGCTGAAGATGTAGACGGTCGAGGGCGTGCTCCCCTGGTTGTAGTTGCCGGCCTTGAAGTAGCTGCGCGGCGCATTCAGGCTGTAGGTGCTCAGAACGGTCGGGGCCGCGCCGTTGATACGCACGCTCAGCACGTTGCCCTCGTAGCGGATCTCGTAGGTAAAGGTCTGGCCCACAGGCACGGTCCCGGCTGTGGTCAGGATTTGGTTGCCCACGTGCGACTGCAAGACGCCCATGCGCAGCACGCCCGCCAAGCTGTAGTAGAGCTCGCACGCCGGCTTCGTCAAGACGCTGTCGTCAATCTTGACTTGGCCAATGATGGTGCCCGAGCCGCTGTTATCCAGCTGGGCGACGGCAAGCGTAACCCGCAGCCGGTTAACGGCCCGTTTAGGATCCCAGCTGGCCGCCGCTCCGTTAGCCGGATTGACCTCGCGGAACTCGGTCCGGCAGTGCTTGCTGTTAGGCGTCGTGATGCAGCCAGCCGACGCGGGCGAGCCGGGCACCCTCATCACCACAGCGCCGTCGCTGCTGCGGGTGTAAAAGTACTCGTCGTCCTCCTCCTCGCAGCCGGCGCACCCCTGGAGCCGGCGGCTGGGAATGGTGATAGGCTGGCCAGGGTTGCCGTCGGGGAGTTGGAGGTTCTAGTAGGATAGGTCAAAGTTCCCGCCAGGCGCGCATCCCGGGTCGAGGGCCGCGCCGAGTCCGGCATGCGCAAGCAGACCCGCAAGACCATATCCTTCCTGTGGGCGGATACGCCGACTTTAGCCCGGACAGCATGACGGTGGAGAAGTGCGTCGAGCTGGGAGACAGCTACCGCTATGTGGGGGTTGAGTTTAGCGGGGAAGCGCAAGAGAAGAACCCCACCACTCCACCGCGTTGCAAATCCTGACACACTACTTTGGCAGGGCGTGCTACTGGAGCGACGTCCCAACAAATCCGCAACAGGTGGCTAACGAAGAGTGCGACATGACGTGCGCCGGCGGCCCGTCGCAGTGGTGCGGCGGGCCCAACCGCCTCATCGGCTACCAGCACATCAACTGGTTCGACCCGTCCAGGGCGCAGCCCGCCAAGGCCATGGGCTGGTACCTCAACGTCCTGGGTCGGTTGCAAGTTACCGTCAAGGACTGGCTAAACCTGCTAGAACAGCTCCGCGACGAACAGGTGAACGGCATGAAACTCCGCAGACAGGTAACCCCTCTCATGCAGGCCACCAATGCTGTTCGTAGTCTTATCAAGTCGACGGTGGATAAGTTAGGTATGATGTATCCCTGAGCCCACTGTCTGCCACGCAAGGCCCGCTAACAGGTGATGCGTTTCTGTTCCGTAGCCACGGTAAGAACCATCATTCAAAGGCTTTTCAGGGTAGCAATACGTTACGCGAGGGTAAATATGGAGAAATATACCCAAAGTCCTCTTAGAGAGCCAAGCTGACATCCCGCCCCTCATTTCAGCTAGACCAGCAACGTCTCGAGGAAAACGAGTATATCCGACTTGGCAACGTGCCCCCCGGCTTCCGCAGTCATCTGGTCTTGTTGGGCGTTGAAAAGCAGAAACTCACAGTTTAGATCAGAGGATATGACTGACACGGTCGCCCAGCGGCTTAGAAACACGGCTGCGGACAATGTGTTCAGCAGCATCGCTCGGTACCTTGCCGGAATCTCGGTATGGCGGAATTATATTACCCTCGCCTGACGGACGTGGTGCTGACTGAGGTGGTCGATTTAGTTGGGAACTCTCGGAGCGGCCGTTTTTGTTGGTGCCGCGGTCCTCGGGTCGGCAACCATACGTATCTCCCCCTCGCCCCCCTTTATCTGCTTTTCCACCATAGCCGTTGAGGTCTTTACATGAAACCCCGTCGCTAACGTTGCCCCCACCACGTGTTAGTTCTCATAGCCTTGGCCCTCAAAGGCAGGCTAGAAGACCTCAACATTCTCCCCAATCCCGGCACCGGCACCGGGGGGGAGGGGGGGGAGAGGCGGTCAACAGACGTCCATCACGACTCCGACTCCGACTCCGACGTCGACTACAGACTCCGCGACATCGTCGACAATTAGCACGGCATCGGCCACACCAAATCAGGCACGCCGCTCGGGGCCGTTTAGGCCTTGGTGGATGACCTCGACTCTGATTGGCCTTACGCAAAGGAGCTGGTGTTTCCGGCGCTAGACTGGCAGGTGTACATTGTCAGCCTAGATGCCGAGCAGATCAAGCGGGCCGAAGCCAATCCAATCGTCTAAGGGATCGTGGGAAATGCATTTCTTTCGATCCAAGCAGCTGACCTAAACGACTCGCTCCAAAAAAGAGATCAAGCCGAGTCCGTCGACGGCCATCTCTTCCCGCCGCCACGCGAGCAACGCGTCCACCGCAGCACCGGCAACGGCACCGCGACACTAAACAAGCGGGCCGTCGTTACCCAGGTTGCCAGTCCAAACAGCCAAAGACTTATCTCCAAGCCGAGGTCGGGAGAGAACTTGGAGTATGTCTACGACGACACAGCAACAGGCGGCGGCGTCATGATCTACGCCCTTGACTCGGGAGTTTTGGCCACTCATCAGGTGCATACTGGGCCAGCACCGGGCGAGAGAAAACAAAGCGCTCACCACCTGACAGGAGTTCGAGGGAAGAGCACCGCGGCTCCACTGCACACCGCTCGCCGGCTAAACCGAACAGACCAGTCATGGTACCACCGTTCTTTCTGCGGCAGGGGGTCGCTTTGCTGGCGTTGCCAAGTCTGCGGACCTCACCATGGTCAAGCACGACTACCAGGTCCCGACTCATAGCACATACGGCAAGCCGATTACAATGTCGATGCAATCTAGTGTGGCTGAGGTTGCCGAGGGCTTCATGTGGATTATCAAATATGAAAAAATATATAAGGTAAAAATAAAGTGATTGATTTTAAAATAAAGATAAATTTTAGTTATATTTATCAGAATTTTAAGCTTAATTAAATTTAAAGTAACTTAATATATTATGATATAATATACTAATAGTATTTAGCTTAATTAAAGATAAGTAAACTTAGGTATATCTTAAACTAAGCTTAAACTGGGCCTAAGCTAGGGTAAGCAGTGCTATATAGGTAAGGTATAAAAAGGAAAATATTATATACTTAAATTTACGTCGTTAAAACCGATGGCGATCTTTCAATGCTGCTATTCTCTAGGGAGGCTACAACTCCTACACTTGAAGGCCTCCCATCATGGGTCCCGGACTTCAGTAAGACATACTTCGAGATGGACTTGATAGCCATCAAGGACATGGCAGGTTTTCCATACGAAGCGACAGGAGCCAGCGGGAGTGCAGTTCGCCCAAGTAGCGATGAACGCGTCCTTGCACTATCAGCCCAGAGGACCACAACCATCAAGAAGATGATACCTCTACGAAATACCCCTTCAGGTGCCATCGATATTGAACTCGTCGTCGAATTTCTAGCAAATGTCGACGATATGCAAATCGTGGGGATGGATCCAATAGCAGGATTGGCTAGGGCGCTTCTCTACGAGCACACTTGGGCGGCTGCATTGGAAGATGAAGAGATCAGAGCCCAATTCGAGCGGTGGGTAGAACATATGGTCATTCAACGTCTTGCCATCGATGATAGAGACGTACTTGCCGAAAATTATTGCAGGATAGCCGAGAAGCATTTTACTGGCGGCATGTCGCCTAGGCAACAGGATGTAGAGACTAAAATGATGGGCGACCGGCAATCGGGTTGTGCATGGGATAGCGACAACGGTGTTAGCGGCATGAAGAGCAGAGTGAGGAGTACTGAACTCTTCTGGACATCAACGGGGCATATTTGCAGCGGGGAGGTCGATGTGCGACCGGGCGAAAGCGTTTGGCTCTGACGTCTTGTGTACTGATTTTGAAGATACCGGAACTCCGGCCCAAGCATCCGTACCCGCGGTTGCGCTTTCCGCTTTCAGCCTACACTCAATACCTACCCCACCACCCAGGCCCGTCACCCAAAAACTACAATCCATCATCGCATCGCAGCCATCTCCCAACCAACTTCGCTTCTACAACTCCCCAAAAATGGCTTCCATCACATCACCCAATGACAATTCCAGCCTCAACAATGAACTCAACGAACCACCCCCGCCTTCTCCAACTTCGACACCCGATAACGCCAAAATCCAAATCCCATTCAAAGGAGTCCTCGAAACAATGCTAGCAACCCTAACAATGCGCGCCCAAGACGCAGCGGCCTCATCCCCCACATCTCAGTACCTCAACGACATCTGGGCCCAACCCGTCCTCGACAAGCTCGATTACTCGCCCGCCAAGGAACGCATAGACCGGATTGAGTTTGTATTGTTGCGCGCGAAGCAGTTTGATGATTGGACTTTGGAGTTTCTTGCTGAGCATGCAGATAAGGAGGAGGGAGTCACGGTTTTGCATCTTGCCTGCGGGTTGGATAGTCGGTGTTTTAGGGTTGGGTGCTTTGGAAGTGGAGATGGGCGGGAGGTGGTGTGTGGGATGGGGGAAGGATGCAAGGTGAGGTGGATTGATGTGGATCTGCCCGAGGTGGTTAGGGTGAGGGAGATGGCCATGCCTCGACCGTTGGAGTCGAATGGGAGGGAGTACACGCTACTCGCCAAAGACGTGACGGATCCCACGTGGTTAGAGGAAGAGATCCCCGCGGACCGTCCTACGCTTGTTATCATGGAGGGGTTGTTGATGTATCTAGAACGGGCGGAGGTGGAGAGGCTGATCAGGCGGATCTGTGATCATTTTCCAAAGGGACAAATCATTGCGGATGTTCTAGGAAGGAAGTTCATCGCGAGGCAGGAGAGGGCGAAGGCCATCCATCGGACGGGCGCTATCATGTTATCATCGGTCGATTACGCTGAGACGGAGATAGTGGTGTTGCACGAAAAGTTGAAGTTGAGGGATCAGGTCCGCCTTGGGCAGAGGGAAGGTAATTATATCCTGCCTTGGAAGTATCGCATCTTGGCCTGGGTTTGGAGTTGGATTCCAGGGTTGAGCACCATGTCAGGAGACCTGAGGATGGATTTTTGAAAGACCACCGTCTCTTTCTCTCTCTCTTCTTTCTTAACTCGGGGCGGGGCCAGTGATTGCGGTTCTTCTTCGAGTCTTATAAGTTTATCATACAAAATAAGAATGCTGCCTCTGCAGTAAGACGCTGCACACACCACGAAAGCTTTCACCCAGCTGTTGCAATCTAGCCGCCTTCGCCCCTGTTTAGAACCCCATACCACCAGCCTTTGGAGCAAGGGCTCTCGAGATAACCAGAGCATTTCGATATCACGCCGTTCATAGTAATATCCACCCAAGGCCGAAACTATGTCCGAATAGTTGCATACAAATACCCTCAAGGAATTAATCGTCCGCGTCCTACACTGTGGCTAAATTAACACAATGCACAATGCAACATTAACATGATTCAAATCCAGGAAGAATTCAGAGGTCGGGCTCTTAGATATCCCGTCTTACACCACACGCAATCAATTGCTTCCCTCAACTCAGCTCCCCCCTCCGCCATCCTCCGATCGACGCCATCCCCCTACTCAAACCCGAAAAGATTATCATTGACACAGCACTTGAAGTTATTCGGACCAGGGCGGAGTCCTGTTCGTCTCTCCATCGGCCACTGCCAATGAAAGTGATACCTAGAGATAAGGTAAATAACGCACCAGTCGGCTGCGTTGACACTGCACCACAAGTCTCAGGCCAGCTGCAGAATATGGCTTGCAGGTCCCGATAACACCGCGTAATCTTCTGGTAGCACTTGACGTTGTTGCCGTCCCAAGGGCAGTCTCCATGTGAGATGGTGCCCTTGCATGCACCCTTGTTTAAGTCGTGGCAGTAACCACTCTGCGGAGTGGCTCCGCACTTGTCCCCCACTGCGGCGTGGACGAGGCGTGTGGAGAGGAAGAGGAGGAGGGAAGTGGGGAATTTAATGTTTTGATGATGTGTTGTTTTGGGGGGAGTTGGGGGGGAGAGGGGGACTTGGGAAAGCTTTGGGGACTGCGAGCTTGGGTGTGTTTTGGGTTCGAGTGTTTGCAGTGCCACCGGTTCTCTTTCAGCAAGTGCTTTAGCGATATCAGGGACGTAAGCCAAGCCCCAGCTCTCTAGCCAAATGATGTCAGCCGCCAATATCGATATGGCAGCTGTGCATCCGTCCGGTGGAACAGATGTTGAACTGCGTTGTTGTATGAGATTGATCTCGACATTGAAATTTCCTAACCGCCATCAAACCGGCGGATCGTGACCTTCATCACGGATTGCTGAGCTCCAACATAGAGGCAATTTGATTCATGCAGAACATGAGAAACCTCGCCCATCAGCGATGCCGCGTCAATGACAGGAACAGTCTTTTGTTTCCACGCAATCTCTGCATCTTCCGCGCTCAGCCATTCTACACCAAACTGAAGCTCTGCCGATTTCGCTGTTGAATCTCCCCTGGTCCCCGCGTATTCAACTTGAACTCGGATGAGGCCGGCATCATACAAGGGTGATACGTTGTTGACTTTGAGGTTGCTGCGTAGCACTTGCCCTTGGACTAGTTCTTTGTCTTCAAGGTCGCGGGGCGTTTCGATAGATGTGAATGTCCCCCCTTGTGTTGATGGAGCTAAGATTGCTAGTTGGCTGGTATTCTCCGTATTATGCAATGAACCCCCTGGCTCAAGCTGGGTTTCTTCTTGCGCACTTGTGTCTCCAATGGCCGCTTCCAGCTCTTGATTGGGCGGAGAAGATGATAGCTGAACGGTTTCATCCCCAGCTGAATCCGTAACTGCAGCCGGCAAAGGTCTTTCTTCCACTAGGACGGCTGGCTCGAGGTTTGCTACAAGGGGTACACTCCGTAATGTTGAGATCGACGGGGGTAGCGTTAAGAGTGTACTTTCGTTCGGATCAGGATAGCTCGTTTTCGCGGATCTCGACAGAAGCAGCGACAAGCTCTCTCTTAGTTGGTTATCCAGAGCCTCGTTGAACCGCAGTTGTAGGCCGAATTTCGGCATATGAGGTAGCCTCCATGTAGGGTAAAGCTTCCCGTGTGATCTGGGAACGTGCACCTTCCCATGCATCCTTATGAACAGGTTGCACAGATAGCACGCATCCTTGCTCGCGCAAATAACCCGAGGCATTCGCGTAGGTTGCCTGAGCTCGCAATAGAAAAGAAGCTGGATCTCCGCGTGGATTTTGGCTTCCTGTAACGTTTTCCCTGTTTGCTCGCAAAACTGGCGATTCACCGTATCTGCATCGGCCTTGAGCAAGCGACAGATGTGCTTGAGGTCAAAAGCCTGCCGATTACTTGCAGTTAACTGGGAAATTTTTGATTCGAGCTGTGGAGAGTGTTGCCCTGTCGCGGCTCGAAGGAATGACTCTGGGGGGAGTTTGGCCATGACAAACTTCATTCGCCTGGCCGATGGAAATTTCTTGGCTGTACGGGACAGAAACCGGGCCGCTTCTCGATACCTTGCGACTTTGCTGACGATATTGCAAATACTCCCCCTAGAACTCGGATTCATGAGACGGTTCGGAATCGTGGCCATCAATGAGCGCAAATCTGCAACTTGCCACAAGCGATGAGTGGCTTCGACCAACTCCTCTAACCGCACTAGCGTTTGGTGCTTCGTCCAGGCGTCGGATCGCTTCATCACCTCCCGGGCTTTTTCAACAAATAGGGCGGTATTGGCAGGCTGAGTTTGAAGCTGGCCGAGGCAATGGATGGCCTCTTGCAAAGTCGCTTTTATGGGTTGCCTCGTAGTTCCTCGGGCCTTGGGAATGAGCCCCAGCCGACAGAGAATTCGCTGCGAGCACATTGTAGTGATGGCGCAGAACACCCTGTCCTCTGCTAGTCTGACGCCGTCTTGGTTGAGTTAGCGCGCATTGAAAGGTAGACAGAAATGTGCGCGTCTACCTTCAAGTGGTTGGGAAAGCTCTCTGAAAATCGCCTTGAACCCTTCCTCCAACTTCTTCGAAACTTGATTGAGGCCATCCGCATTACGCCTATTAATAGCGAGCAGCACATCCAAAGACGCGGCGTGCGGGTCCTCTTCGACACAGACGGCGGTGACATGGTTGGGATCGTCGCTAATGCTCGACAGAAAACCGAGAATGCCAACGAGGCGCCGCTCTCTTTCAAAGGGCAGGGTGTAGTCTCCCCAGACAATGTTTGCAGGATCCCAGTCGTTCTTTGATGGGGGAGCAGGGATCGAGTGCAAAAGCGAAAGGAGGGCGATGCTCTCCCCACACGCGACGGCGGCAGTAGCCATTTGAACGTCCGACGTCCCTCAGGAAACATGGAGCCCGCGATGTTGGGTGTAAAACTTGGAAGGGACGTCGTGCAATGTCGGCGAAAGTGGGGTAGATGTTCCACGCTGTCAATGGTAGGCCTCACTGCATAATGGTTTGTCTAGGCAGCCAATCGAGTGCCTCATTTTTCCCCGCAGTTCTTCGACTACCTGTTGAGATGCGCTCCAGTGGTTGGGGAACGCTTCGTTGAGCTGCCCATCATGAGATAAATGAATCATAGCATATTCACAACATAAAGTATATGGCTACCTACAGAATACTCCAAATCCGTATGTGTCCATCGGCTAGTACAGCTCTCGGCTCCTCACCACTATCCCGTTGAATGCACCTTGACTCCTTGGTACGATGTCTCAGCCCCCCTCCTAACATCTCTAACCGCATGAGGGATCCTCCGCATCCCTCTCGATCCTAAACTCCAGACCATGATCCTTGTACACCTGCACAAGCTTCTGCAGGTTTGTTTCGGGCTTTCTTTGCAGTTGGAAGGCTACTTCTTATATGTGAATCGGGATCTGTTATCTTGACTCGGATCCATTTCTTGGATTGGAAGCAACTCCTCCGGGTTGGAATACTGGTGGAACCATCTATAATCGTTAGGGTCCGCAGAGCTACGGGGGGCGCGCTGACAAGGCGGCTCTCAATGGTTTCAGCCGCCACAGGCGGATTTCCCCGCATAGGATCGAGGTTGTATTTGATGGAAGTGTCTCCGCAAACTTCCGGGAAGCCCGTCACGCCAAAAATTGGACGTAGTTGTGTTATTGGCCCAAACAAACCTTCCATGGTCATCGTGAGTTCCTCGATCCACATCCCCTCGTCCAGTGGCTCAGATGTGCGCGGCCCTCCGCCCGGTGCCACTCGTAGAGTATTGCAGTTGTTCGCTTTGGGATTCGTCAGAGCAATCGAAGGTTCTTCGGCCTTGGATTGCGAGTCATAGAGAAAAGTTGCATCCGGGTCCAGCCAGCGTCTCGCACGCGTGAGCCACTGCCGCTTATCACGCCTTGCGTGCCAACCACGTCGAAGCTCTCGACGTTTGTGACATGGCAACCTTCCGAAAAGCGACCATATTAAACCTCTGCCGAAGTCAAGGAGGTCGCTTAGCTCAAAAACCAAGGTTTTGCTTTGAATGGATATGCAATCCCTGTACCCTGGCCGAGAAAACTTCAAAGTTTGGGTGAGCTCCCACGAGACTGCTTGGTCTGGACTAAAAGGGGCTGTTCATCTCTGCAACCGGCAGTCAAAATGTCCCGCCCATTGAAGTATGAGCCAGCTTTCCCACCTCCGTTTGCGACATGGAGCATCAAATTCATCCCGTCAACGAAGCTGCGGTAGTTGGCGTATGACAGATAATCCTGAAAGTGATGGGCATTAGGGGTGGCTGGATGTCCGTTCTGAGCAACCAGAGTGTCGTCATCAAGACCGCAGCGCTGCACAAGAGCCAGATGCTTGGCCGGATATCCGCGGGGAATGATGTCAAGGTGGATGTTGCACCATAAACCATCCTCATTTTTGATTTGAAACTCAAGTTCAACTGCGACTTGTCGAAGAAGTGGCGGCGGCTAGCAAGGAGTTGTTAGCAGCTGTCCTTGTATTGGATGCTGCGGTGGGAGCAACGCTAGGGGGTCAGTCCCGCCTCGACGAGAACTATGCAGCTTGTCTTCTTTGAATAGCCAGTTGAAAAGTTTCGACACTAGGGGCTCTTCCGAGATAACCTCCCAGCCCGCGCCTAACGAAAGGCTGAGTGTCTCAAGCCTTAGAGTGAAGCTGAGAAGCGAGGCGAAGACTTTAGTTAGGAGCTAGGCTGAATCTCCACCATCCCTGCACCATGCGTCATACCAATCCCTGATTAAAAGGCTGTGTGGTGGTGGTGTATAAGATCACCCTAGTTTAGAATAAATTAGCTATAGCTTACCCTAACTTACCCCAGCTTAGGATTGTGAATGGAAAAGGAAATTCCGTGTGCCCAGATTCGTCTCAGATAACCAGGCTGTTACCTTGATTATTATTTATCTTTTACATTATATTTTTAAACTAAAAAAAACTTCCCTACTTTAGTATTTCCCACCTTTCTTTATCTTCAACTACCGGTAGACGAAACGCGTTGGCATAGGTGACGTTAGTTTATGTACAGTATGCACGATTAATCTTAAGACAAACTCCCTAGATCAGAACCACCTCTGGAAGCGAACCACTTGTGGTGTTAGTGCGCACGGCCATTTTTAAGCGAAAACACTAACATTCTATTAAATCTTAACTAGCAAATTTCTCAGCCATATTAATAGATAAAATTGCCTAATAAATAGTATAAAATATATTAGAAATAGCTGAGTCTTAATATAAAGATAAAACTAATATATTAAATTTATTTAAAAAGAAAAATATAGGTAAACTTTAAACTAATAAAATATATAGTAAATTAAACTATCTCTAAGTAATGTATTATATAAGGTTAATGTTAAGATAAAATTGTGAAAAGTCTAGTAAAAATAAAATTACGTAATATTAAAACAACATTTCTTATAACTAATTTATTAAAAATAATAATTTACTTTAAGTTTAAAGTAAATAAATTTTAAATATTATTTTACTGATTTAAAGTTATATTACGTAATGAAAAGTATTTATTTAAGCGAAAAACTTAATATTATAATACTTATCTTCATAAACTTGACGTAATTTTTTATTTATTTTTATCTTTTATATAAAATTAATGAAGAATTCTTTTCTACTTGTTATAATGTATATGTAAAACATATATATATTATAACAAAATCTGACTTTCTTAGTTATAACTAGATTATTACCTTAAAGTATCATTTAAAAATACATGAAAATATACATAATATAAAATATAACTATACTATCAGGTGTAATTTTAACGTAATTTTAACTCTTATGTTCGTGGAGATATTTCAGCACTTCAATGTTAGTGTGTCGGCTATAAAATGCCCGTGCGCACTAACACCACTAGTGGTTCGCTTCCAGGGGTGGTTCTGATCTGGGGGGTTCATCTTATCCTGTGGAACAATATGGATGTAGTCGCTGTTACTAAATGCTGGTATCAGTGGATTCACTTTTGCAGTGTTTTGGTGCAGCGGTCTAGTTCGACATATCCTATACGTGTACTACTTTCCTTTTAAGTTTCTTAAGTCTTCCTTCAAGACCCTAAATTTTCTCAATCATTCGGCTCAGCTCACATCACCAGCCTGCTTTCATACGTCTTGAATCATTTGTTCCCGCCAAATCTCCACCTGGTTGATCATCAACACAGCTTGAGAAACTGTCCAACATGACAGGGCAGTCTCGTCTGCACCCTGCCATAGACTCGACGCGATATCCAATGTTACCGTAGACCCTTCCAACGACGCTCCAACCGATATAACCCGTATATAAGGGTTCTCCGACGCCTCCCATGCTTCGCGAAACAATATATGCTTCTTCTCACCCATGCGTGTACTGGTGCTGGTGGGAATATGGCGGCCCCATTGGTATCTGTCCTCTATCCGGAGATCTGACAGTGGTAGCGTATCTGTCGTGCCCGGCTGGTCTACTTTTCACCAGTCAGCCAGTGCACGCGGGACCTCAAATTGAACGTTTTACCATTTCCAGTGGTATTATGCTCCCAAGTCTCCCTAGCCAGATCAACGAACTGCTCTTCCTGGCGCTCACAGTCCAACGCCGCAGCAGAAATCTCTGCCGCGCATGATTTTCCACTATAGTCGAAGAAGACGCTCACCAGAAAGCCCAGTCGCAAGCCTCGATTATAAAACGTCAGTATTGCCACAAGGGACAGCCTTGGCACCAGACCAAACGATACCTTGAGCGTTCGTGTCTCCTCGACCCAGCTGGGATTTATCCCCTGGACGTCAATGACCTTGTACCCTGGAGCAAACAGATCGTCTGCGCGTACCACGACACTTCCGTCAACGTACTTAACCGCCCTCCTCGGTGTCCTAGCGATGTACACGACTTCCGTTCTTGACTCAGCGTCCGCAGTCTGGAACGGCGACCACGTCAATATCGTTCTTGACGAGCGCACCAACACATCGCGGAACTGCGTCCCACGAAGCAGGATGCCTACCGAACGGGACCGGCGGTCCTGACAGCTCAAAACACCCAGAAACAACCGCTTGTTGGTTTTCTGCTTGGCGCGCAGGTCGATCAGGCGTAGCTTGATCTGCAGGCCGCGGTTGGTCATCATGAATGCGGCGTCGTCTGCCGTTGGCGCTGGGGCTAGGTCTCCCAGGCCGGTGAAGCCGTCTGGGGACGGCGCAAGTGCGGTGAGAGTGTCGAGGGCAAGAGATTCGATGGCCTCGGGGTTATGCAGCAGTCGGGAGATGTCGATTTCTTGTAGAGCGCCCCACGCAAACATGGAATGGTCTTCAGAATTCTTCATGATCTCCTCTTGAAGCCGGGCGAATGCGTTTTCTCCCTCCCCGTAAAGAAGAGGCATGTTTACGCCAAATATCCCGAGAAGTGAGTAGGCGCGGTCCTCAGTTCTGGTTGTTTCTCGCTTGACGGCCCAGGACATCCGGCGGGAAATGCTGGCGTTGCGGATGAGTCTCGGGTTGAGAATGGCGAGGCGGTCGATACCTGTGGCCTGCTCGATCAAACGGGAAAGGCCGGACCGAGTGCCGAACTGGGTGAAGGTCGAGTTGAAAAAGATGACTCGGCGGGGGGCTAGGAGTTCCTGGAGGGTCCACCCCCGAGTGAACCACCGGCTGCGGACGAACTGTTCGCTCAGAGAGCTAGGCCGCCCGTCCTCTGAAACATCAGCCAAGTACGCATAGCAGACGGCAGCCTCCTGGTACCATGCAAACATTGAGTTGATAGCCTCAGAGAGCTCCGAGGAGCTAGTCTTGTCGATGCAGCACGTGTCGACCCATACCCATTGGTATCCGTCGTGCCGAGCCTGCTCGCACGTCTGGCTGATTTTGTAGTAACAGGCTGCATCCTCCAGCGGGTGGTGCGAGTTCCGGCTGCCGATGTCGCTGTCACTATCGCTGCCGCTGCCGATGCCGTTGACGTCGCTGTGACGATGATGATGATGCCAGATGGCGACCACGTCGGGGAGCGTGATCTCGGTCTTCCCCCACGTGTGTGACAGAATCGCGTAGGGCGGCCGATCGGTGCTGTGGAATTCCTTCAGTTCCTTGGTAGAGACATTCAATAGCCGCATTGCTGTCTGGGCTCAGAGGTGGCTCAGCACTAGAATGGCAGTTTCTTTTTCTTTTCGCATTGTGCATGTCTTCGGGCCCGTGGCTGGGGATTTGGGCGTGCGCAGCCCGAGAATAGGTGATATCCAATCGATGCGCCTGGGTGCGAAGACCCACAAGTGTTGAATGGCCAATGGGAGAGAGTTTGGTGGAGACTGTTTGATTAATCCGTAGCTGACTGACATTGCGGTCCACTGAATTCGTTCTTGCCCTGAATCCTTTGTTGGTGTTGCCGCTGCCAAGAAAGGAAACTGCTAATGATTGTACTGGCTTCAGGAGTGGCCACTCTGTGAACGCGTCATCCTGAATCCCCCGGACTCCATGGCTCGGCCCCAAACCCCTCTATTTCTTCGATCATCAACAATTCCACTACCTATCTTTGATCAGCGCTCGAACCCTCAGGGTTTTTAAACAAGATCTGACAGTGGGCGGTGGAAGTAATATCAATTGCCCGCCGTCGCGATCGAAGTTGGGCATGATCTGCCCAATCGGATTGGCCTCCCCCAACTCTTTCCGGCGTCCAAACTCCGCGTTTCCTGTTGGCGAGCACGTGCGTTACATGCAGCACACCCCGAGAAATCCCGCAGTTACTGCCTAGTTGTTTCCCGCTCTTTTTATTGAAATAACATTGCCTTCTCAACTCATCTCATTGCCTATATCACTTTCAGGCTAGGTTCACGTTGCCCTCCAGTAGGACTGCGCACAATATGCAATCGGAATCCTTACCTACCTTACATTTTTCAGGGAGAGGAGACGGTGACAGGCTGTCAGCATTCGCGTCGTCGAGGCTCTCGAACCAAAGAGAACTGAGACGCGTCAACTCTACCATCTCCAAAGATTGTACTGACGAGCGTCAGCTACACACCGAACGGCTCTTGGCTTTGGGCGGCGACCATCGGGAGTGGTATGGCAGCAAGAAAAGACCACTTAGGGACGGAGAAGGAGATGAATATGGAAATGAAGACGTGGATCTCAGCGAGGGAGTAATAGATACTGTCGCAGACCCCGAAGACCAGTCCATGGAGCCCAAGTTCCCCGTGATAACCGACGACGACTACAGCTACATCACGACTGCAGACCTCATGGCTTGGGACGCCGGCAATATCCCCCCCTTCCCGGCCAATCTGCATACAATCTAGGCGGTTTCCAACACACAAGACCGCCTTCGGCCGAAGCGCAGGAGACTTGAAGGTTCGGAACACAATGAGCAGTCACCTCCCCCAGCAGTCAGATTGTCCGCCAACAACGATGAAATGGACCTTGATATAGACAACCAGACCGAACCCGCCCGCAAAGCCGACCCGACACCACCGCCCAGTCTCAACCAGCCGCAGAGCGCCCGCTTCAGCGACTATCTCAATCGCAGAGGCGTCCCCATGTTCGGAACTGCTAACGTGAGCTTTAACAACATGCGCCATCACGCTTCGCCGACAGGGTTGCGGTATTTCCCGGCTCTTCACTCTCCGGCTCATGTTCCGTAGTTGTGGCCGGACTTTGAGTTCATGCAAAGTCTCTGAAGACATTGAAAAGTACTAGATACTCGCACCACTCTCTGAAGGCTGAGGAACGTCGGTGAAAACGGCCGCTCTGTTGTCGTGGCATTTCAAGTCGATGGGAAGATTTGATATGTGAGGGAGGTTTACTTGGTGATGGGGGAGGGAAGGTGGCTATGCGTGTGGTTGAAGCTCTTAAATGGACGGGTACGCCGTATCTTGGTTTGAGCTCTTGAAACAAGCCGGTCTCGATATCGCACTGCTACTCCCGCAAATATTTCTGCAGCATCTGATCACGGTCAGTACTTTCAACCATTCAGGAGTTACGCCGAAAGAACAAAACACTTACTTTCCATCTTCCACCCTCCATATCTCGAGCCTCAACCTCATCAACCATGCTCATCGACTGATTTATCAGCTTCAATTTGTCTTGTTGAACCCATTGGATGTACTATGACGTGAAAAGGTGTTAGTATCACTATAGCAACTGTAAATGTGGCTGGCTTGATAGGAGGCTCACCGTTTCTATAGACTCGGGGACGATATATCTGGTAACCGTGACCTGTTTCGTCTGCCCTTTCCTGTGTACGCGATCGACAGCTTGAGCCTCTGCCATGGGGCTCCAATGCGGCTCCATGATGTGTACGTAATTTGCCGCTGTGAAGTCGACGCTTAGATAGGGTCAGCTAGATCAACACTAAGGTGTAAAAGGAAGGCTACTCACCCCTCTCCACAGCTGCCAATGCTTGCGAGCATCACCGTGCATTCGTCGATGGCGTTGAACTGTCGCAGGGCTTCGTTTCGAGCCTCGAGGGTTGACTGGCCGTCGATCCTTCGGCACATGTAGCCATGTCGTTCAAGCTGTGCCTCGATCAGATCGAGCATCTTCGTCCAGTAGCTGAAGATGACGCTGAAATTTTGATTAGCCTTCACAATGCTGATCTTGAGTGGAACAGAGGCCCACCTTTTTGTTGCGATATCTCCATGAGCACCTCTCCTTTGCTCTATCCCTAAGTTTCGCAGAAGGGCATCCACCTTGGCGGAGGGCTTCCTGTAGACCTCTGCAGCCTTCTTCGGTTTGAATGGCACTCCTCCTCTCTCTCCCATGGCTCGGGGCGTCCTTTGGCGATCGTGGGCTTCTTCTTCGAGGATGGAGCAGGCTTCGCAAAACGAGCAGGGACCATTGGTGGCAGTATGTTTTAGTTTTGCCCCATAACCATCAAGGCCTCCTATGTCCACCCCACAGGTTGTGCAAGTCTTGCGTGTCGCTGTCATCATTTTCCAGTTGACCGACGTGGAATCTCTCTGGTGCCAGGCTGATAGGGTATTTGGGGGCAAAAGAGCTTCCCCATAGTTGCAAATGAGCCTCAGGATACTCATGAGAGACAGGATGTTACTCTCGGTTTTGTCGCTCTTGGCGCCAGTTCTCTTCGTTTCCTGAATTCCGGCTGCAACATCCATTGTTCGCTGCCGGAAGAAAGCATATAGATCTTTGTCTTCGCCGTGCAGAGCGACAGTATGGGTGTTTTCGCACGGCTTTGCAAGATGGAGGTGAACACTAGAGGAGGCTTTCGTAGGTCGGATGCAAGTCGCTTTGACTAGGTCCTGCAGTCTCTGTACAATTCTTGGGCGGTTTTCCTTCACGGAGGTTGCAATCCAGTGATCAAACGCGCGTTTCCATGCGGTTCTTCCGTCTTTCCCGTGAGTCGAACTTTCGTAGCTAGCCTCCGACACGTACTAGGCTAAGGCTTTTCAGGTTGGAGATATGCCTTCGAGGCCCTGTGGCCACAGCATCGTGACAAGATCAGAGTCGTTGCCAAGAACATTGGCAGCCACACACTTCTGATGCGCAGGGATGTTCAATTTGAGCACATCCAGCAACAGCACGAAGCCCGACTCCGTGTACTCGAGCACTTTGAGATCACCGAAGATTCTCATCGCCGACAAGAGTTCCACAGAATAATGACCGGTATTTCTCCGGTTTGGTATGATGAAAAACTCAATTATGTGGAGAGCAGGGTATGCGATGGAACCGGAAAGTGGCTCCTGAGGGACCCAATATTTTCCAGCTGGCTCACTGGCAGTACCTCCGTGAAGCACCCACGTCTTTTGTGGCTCCAGGGAATACCTGGTGCTGGTATGTTGGCAATCAGCAATACTCTGCTGGCTATCACTGACCACGGGAAATCACAGGAAAGACGTTTCTCTCTGGGACCGTCATAAAGACTGCCAGGACGCTCGGTCGGACATTATTTGCCTTCCTCACTTACACACAGAGTAACACGTCCGCGCTGTCCATTCTACACTCGATGATATTTCAGCTAGCCTCGCAGGATGAATCCTTACAGACGGTTGTTTGCGAGTTCAGCCGCGAGAATTTAAGCAACAGTCTGGAAACCTCCGAGAAACTCCTCTCTTCCCTTCTCGCCGTTTCTGGTCCAGTCTATGTCATAATCGACGGCCTTGATGAGATTGATGAAAATGAACGGAATTTGCTCCTGAAACACCTCATTTCTCTGCTCAAAGTAACCGAAGAGCTCAAAGTGTGCATCAGCAGCAGGCCAGAAACCGATATAAAGCGTCATCTCACGGAACATGAGAATCTGACCATATGGGTAGACACCGGAAATTCTGGAAGCATTCAGATCTATGTGGATAGGTGGTCACAGAACTGGTTGCGTGAACATAACGGCTCGGGTGAAGCAAAATCCGAAATCTTGCGGCTGCTAGCCCCGTTAGCTTGGAAGTCAAAGGGTGAGGTTGAGTCTGTTTGTCGTATGCTCGCATGGCTGACATGATTAAGGAATGTTCCTCTACGCCAAGGTGGCACTAGGTAATATTGAACCACTGGACAACGTCGCGGAAATTGAAAATGAACTTCGAGCATTGCCGGAGGATCTCGACGCAGCGTAAGCCATCTCCGGGTAGCTCCTGTACGGTAGCATGTTTTGACAATAACAGATATGAAAGAATCTTCTCCCGCATCAATTCTTCAAGGAGTAACCTGAAGGACAGAGCGCGGAGGCTTCTGGGTTGGATCTTATGTTCACCGACTCCCATGACAGTGCAAGAAATCCAGCATGCCTTGGCTATCAATACAACCATCAGAAATGAAAAATGCCAATGCTCTTGGACCTCAAGGTAGAAAGAATGTGTGGCCCGATAGTTGAAGTGGTCAACGGTTGCGTCCAGTTTGTCCACTTCACAGTAAAGGAGTAAGTGTCAGTTCTGTTCCCATATCATCATTCGAGACAGCCGGAAGGGCCACGGAGGCTAAACATTGCCACAGATACATTACGAGCGTTTCGACCATCGAATACATTAGCAAAAAGGGGTCAGTCATTAACTCGGCATGCTCTTGCTTGTCATACCTGTGTCAGCAGCACCATGACCCAGAGCTGAATGAGGAAGAGGTTGAAGCATACGCCTTGGCGGGTGGTTATGTGTTCCACGAGTATGCAACCACATATTGGCTCGAGCTCGTAGAGCGCTCCATACAACTAGACGACAAGGAAAAGACAATCTCGGACAACATCATCAAACATCTCGAATTACTTGGAGAAGTTAGACTGAACGGCAACTTCGAGAAGATGCCGAAAGCCTCCACATCATCCACAGCGTCCCTGGCATCCGAGTGGCCTTCTCTTCACGAGATGATGGGGAAAGCTGTCCAATTCCGTCAGGACTCCTTGAATTCACAATATCAGCTATGAGAGGGTGCGTTGAGACGTGAAATTTCAAGACTAGTAACGCACGGACTAACGCGAGAGCAGGGTCAATATGGCTAGACGCCGATCCATTAACAACATCACACAGCTCAGTGCTAGTCCACAGGACGATCGATTCTCTCCTCCGCTGCTACGTTACACCTCACAGCGGCCACTGCAACTGTGGCAAAATCGGGGCGCTTCACGGTCCAAGGCCCTTCAAGTGCAACTACATGCATTGTCGCCAACGCCGTCTAGGTTTCGAGACCCTCCAGGCAAGGGCCTCACATGAAAAGCATCACGGTCGGCCTTGGAAGTGCAACGTTTTGACGTGCGAATACGCAAATGGCGGCTTTCTCTCACGAAAGATGCGGAACGATCACTTGGACCAATACCACCAGGCCCAGGACTCTAGTGTTGCTCAAGTGGCTCTGTCTCGGACTAGCCCCGACGAAGCCCTGCCACAACTCCTCGATCTGGTCCACGCTGATGATGTTGCTAGCATGGGGGCACTACTCTCTGCTTGTGCGAGTTTGGCCGACCCTGCCCTACGCACACTCCTCGAAGAGGTTGTCTCATTTGGATCAGCTGCAGTTCTTAACTTGCTTTTCGGCTGCGAGCTATATGGCAACTACTTAGAAAGGGATATTTCGAACAGCAAACCTACCCGTTCCAGATACGGTGCGATATTAGTTGATTGTGCGGTTTTGGCAGCTGATAGCAGCAACAGCGAAACATTCAAGTGTATCGTCGAACACAACGAAAAAAAGACTATTTGGGGCGGACGTGCCGTTGATACTATTTACGCACAAAAATTATGCACGAGCGGTAAGGTCTTCGCGCACGTCATGTCCTCTGATTCATCGGAGTTATGGGAGGTGTGCGAGACCTGTGCGGAGAAAGAGATAGAGCAGATGACACACAGCAGCCTGGATTATGGTGTGCTAGGCCTCCCGCTAACGGAGAGTACCAGAACAACTGCCAAATTTGACGTCCAAAGGCGAATTTGCAGCGTGTGGGAGAGAATGGCTTTCAAGCACTGGCAAAAAAATCATTTCGGTCTCGAGCTTGGAGATATCAGCAGGTCAAGCTGCTCAATTATTATCGCAGGCTGTCTCCTTCGGGCGGGTGCAACGGATAATTTTCTTGGACGGAAGATGGGAGCTTCCTCTCCGTTGCAGTTGGCTGCTCAGAAGATGTCTTTACATGCTGCTTTGTTTATGAAGTTTCTTCTGCTTCGTGGTGCAGATCCAGATTTAAAAGGGAAAGCCGCGCTGAAAGATATTCGGGATGAAAAAGGGGCGAAGGGAATATCAAAGCATCTCGGCATATCCTGGGATGAGCTGGTCGCTCAGTGCCAGAGGGAGAGACAAGAAGTCTTGGCCAGGGGGGACTTGAGTGAGGCGGAAATGGTGGATCTTTTTGCGGACATGGCAACCACCCATAAGGTTGATGAGAATGATGGAGATGGGGCGGACCAAGAGATCAACGCTCTACCTATTGTTATCTGCTGCTATCCATCGATAGGAAAATTTAGCCGGGGGGGATTAAAAAGGGGCCTTTAAGGCTGTGCGGCGGTAGTGTATGGGATTACCCTAACTTAGGGAAGAGTTAGGGAAGCTTAGGACAAATTAGCGACAGCTGACCCCGTTTTCCTTACTTTATCCACTACCTTCTCTAGCTATTCCTTACCGTCTTCTATTTTAAAAACTCTTAAACAAACTCCTCCTATATCAGGTGTTCCATTATAAAAATCTAAACTGTATTAAACACCAAATAAATTATATCTACACTGTAGTTATTAAACACTTTATAAATTATATCTATAAAGGATTATGTAAAATAAAAATCGTTTAATTTAATATTATTAAGGTTATTAACTTTAAGTTTATCAATTAATGTTGTCTCCAAGTTGTTCAGAAAAGGAGAGGCTAAACCGAACATCTAGTGCGTTGCTTCCTGCAAGTATTTCTGGTGCCAGCGAGGACCCCTAGCAACTTTACTGGAAAGTCTTCGAGAAGGCTTGGATCTCGTCCAGAGTGAGCACCAGGGTCATGATGATCACACCGTGGCGCTGCCCTGTTCGTTGATCGGAGACAGCGGCATGTCTTACTCGCGCCGATACAGCAAGCCGCTCAGACATCTGCGCCTCACCTGCCTCCCAAATGCCACGACTCGGTGAGGGTCATCAGACGCCCACTAGCATGTAGAGTCAGTAGGGATCGGACTCGTCCAAGGAGAGGCAAGCCATCCATGGTGTCCATGTTGCCCTCCTCCATCGGCCTTGGTTAGATGCGATTAGCTTTTGTTCCTAGTTCCAGGACTGACACAACCCAGGACTCCCTGGTCAAATTCGGGGACATCACACGCATAACATGGGAACAAGCGTCCTGCCCTCAATAACAAGCTTTCTGCGGCACACTCTCGAAAATTTCAACAATCGTACCCACCCCAGGGCCGACAGCGCGGCTGTGGCCTCATCGTGTCTCCCAAGGGGGATTTCATCGGAGCTCTTGCCGAATGATTGTGGTGGAGACTGCCTTGCATGAAGGAGCTTACCCCTGCAGGATAGCGCGGTGGTTTCACATCCTGTCGCAGCCAAGCTGCCAGTCAGCAAAAAGCTGACTGAAGGACTAGGGTCCAATGGCTGGGACCGAGTCCTTTCCGACAGTTATGATGCAAGCGCGTCTCCCTTGGTTCACTCGAGTTGTTACACTCCCAAGCTACCTCATATAGGAAGGACCCGGGACCTCACACGCCATGGGACAACAAGTAACAAAAACCTTGCCACATACGGGCGCACGAGATCAAAGGCACCGATCAGGGCCTACTGCCATGGCCCAAGTTTCCTGCGAGGCTTGCACCCTCATTCTACGAGCATTCGCCACGCCTGCCTCCGAATTCTTCAACTGCCCGCTTGGCACCCTAAAGAATCTTCTAGCGTCCTCTTGCCCCCATACCCAGCTTATCCGCTGGGCTTCGCAAGAATGGTCGGACCATAAAGCCATCATCTCCGTCCGGAAAGCCGAAGACTCGACCCACGCCTACCTTGTGCATGAAATAGAGAGAAGTAATGCATCAAGATGGAGTGAGGATTTTGGGCTCATAGCCCTTCCGGAACGAAATGGCCATCCCGGCCGCGTTCGTGTGTTCGACCCCGAGTGGGTCAACACAGGGATCGCGCGCGACTGGTTGTCCCGATGCGAGATTGAGCATGGCCGGCGGTGCGAGATGCACAGGGTTCCGAACCTTGGGGGACGACGCCCGCGCTGGCTGGTGGACGTCGTGGATGGGTGCATCTGTTCGGGGGCTCTCACCCTGGACGGCTCTCAGCCGCCCTATGTGACGCTCTCCTACACCTGGGGCATGACGGCCACTTTGCAAGCAAATAGCAGCAACTTTGCGCAGCTGCAGGAGCCAGGCGTGTTATTCTCGGGCGACATGAGCGCCCAAATGCCCCAGACCATTCGCGACGCGGTGGGGATCACCAAGGCTATCGGCTACCGGTTTCTGTGGGTGGATAGCCTGTGCATCCAACAAGACGCTCGGGATGAGGAGATGGCCAGCGAGCTGTCTGCCATGCACCTGATCTATGCCAACTCGGCACTATGTCTCGTGGCAGAAGCAGGCGCGAATGCCGGGCACGGCCTGCGTGGATTTCCCGGGGTGTCTTCGTCCGGGCGCCACGCTGGGCAGGTTATTATGCCTCTCGCCGACGGCGAGCAGGTCGCGAGGTTCGACTCGATGGCCCGTGAGGGCGAACGCAAGGGGAATCTTGCATACCACTCTCGAATGTGGACATTCCAGGAATACCTCTTCGCGAAACGCCGCCTCGTGTTTGCCCAGGGCCCGCTCGAATGGCACTGCAACGGTGCGTCATGGCGCGAGGATCTGATCGGCGAAGTCGCCCAGGCGCAGCGCGACACCGGCTACCGGAGCTGGGGGAATGAAGAGAAATGGGTGCTTTCTCCGATGCCGCTGCTGGATAACTTGAACGACTTGATCCAAAACTTTAACCTCCGGCTTGTGTCGTACCCAGAAGATGTGCCACGGGCCTTCGCGGGCACCCAAGCGATGCTGCACCGAGCTTTCCCAGGAGGTCTGCTCCTAGGCCTGCCCGAATTCTGGTTCGACATTGCCCTGTGGTGGCTGGGCGACTACCACTGTCGGAGAAGGACGGCCTCGGCTACTACCGATCCGAATCTTGCCTTGCCCAGTTGGTCATGGATGGGCTGGCAAGGGGGCAGGATCTTCTTCCCCGGCGACGCGGAGCTTAGCCAAGCAGGTGGAGCAGATGAATATGGGTTTACTGCACCAGTCACCACCTGGTATGCCATCACCGACCCAAAACATCCCCCGGGCCAGGGAAGAAAGATAGCGAGCGCCTGGAGTGTTTACAAAGGTTTAGCTGAAAAGCTTGACCGTGGACATGACCTGCCTGACGGATGGAGGTCGAAGACCCCTACCCTTCCCTCACATTCTCCGCTGCGGTGCCCCAAGTTGCCGCCGGCATACGGATTCTTCCATGAGTCGACTTCTAGAGAATTTTGGTATCCTGTCCCAGCGGCTGCCCCCGAGCAAGCCACGCCTGCGAGCATGGCGGTGTCACCTCAGACGCGGTACCTGACGTGCAAAACGACGCGTGCATTCCTTTACGCATCTCCAGATATGATTCAACCGATCCTCGAGAGAAAAAGGCTTCAAGTTCTGCGAGACAACAATGGCGCGTTCGTGGGCGTGTTGAACCTGTACGATGCTTCCGACGACAGAGGAGATTTGATGGTTCCTATCATCCCGGCTTCGACGTTGGGGGATACGGGGAAAGGAGCTCCAATCGAGCTTGTTGCAGTTCTGAAGGGATGGACAGACATGTTCAGCCAGCCTTACAATTCACTGAACGGTGCGGCTATCGAGCGTCCGTGGGACCCACACTGGCATAGTCGGACCGACCAGAGTGGTTCGGCTTGTCCCAGTTGGGTAGACGAGGATAAGGAGGCGTGGGATACGTTGATAAATACCAAAGACGACTGCTATTTTGCCCTGTGGGTTGAGTGGCGGGAGGGAATTGCGTATCGAAAAGGAACTGGTGTTGTAGTCGCGCAAAGGTGGGATGAAGCTAGGGAAGAGAGTCTCGTGGATCTTATTCTCGGTTAAGTTGGCAGGCAGTCCCAAGGCGCGACGAACCTCTTTAGTTTTCTCAAGCCCTTCGTAACACCGCCCACTGAGGAGCGTCACCCTGAGATTGGATTTTGTACCGGCTATCTCTAAGATAATATCCACTCGGATTCTGCCGTCTGGATTCCTTGCGCTGCCGAAGTAACCTGCCCGGGCATTGGATGAGGCCAGCTGCTCAGAGTGACAGGTACTAAGTATGAAACTTCGTTACGCCTTCCCTAGTCTCCACCAGGAACCCCTCGACTATGTCCTCCTACTGTGTCTGATCCCATTCACGAAGGACATCCAAGATAAGAGACCGCCCGACCTCCACGCCTGAGGTTTCGGCCTGCGGAGGAACCTCTAATAGGATACGCAATTTGGACTGCGGCACCTGAAAGCCCGGCCCCCTCCCCCTCCGGTAAGGTTGCCTTCACAAAGAAGACGCGGTTCGTCCCGACTAGTCGGGGAGGAAACGAGCCTCCAACCAAGAACCCCTTGCGGCCTAACTCACAGAACCTAAATGGACCCGGAGTATTGAATGAACCGACATCCAGGAGACAGCCGTCTGACGGGAAAGGGCGTCAAGACTGACGAGATTTACTTCCAAGCCAGACTCGGTAACGCGGCCGCGGATCTCAGACCTATCGACGCACTGGCCAACAAACGACGTCGGCATCCATCAATACCCCCTCCGTGCCCACCAGGTACGACCGCCAAACAAGATGCCAGCGTTGATGTATAGAAGCCTTTCGCCGCCGCAACGGTAGCAATGAAGATTCCATCAAGCTTGCGCCCCATCAGCTCTTCGATAGAAATGGGTCTCTCAAGAGAATCAGTGTCCAGAACAAGCCACCCGCTGCCGACAGGGTCCTCCTTCTGCAGTACAGTTTGCGGCTGCAAGTCGAGAGCGGTTTTCACCAACGAGGAGGTCACCGCCGTGCTCCCGAATCACATGGCCCCGACCTGCTGGAATCGCTCGATTCTATACTGCATAATAAGACCCTCGAGGCTGGCGATGCCGGCTCGGAACTTGAAGTAGAGATTCCTAGCAAAGATGGCTTCCTGGATGGTCTACAGCCGCTCGTTCCACGAGCTGACCTCGATGTACGTGAGGCAATCTCGAACAGGGAAGCAGCGCTTGGGAAGGCTGCTGCAATCCAGCATCGAAAACGAGAACTCGATATGCCTTGCGGTAGACTTGGTGCATCTGCCAGAGGGCAAGTGTCTTGAGGGGCAAGGTTTGGAAGGCATCGAGATCGTGTCGACCCAGAAGGGGGATGTGCCATCCTTTGTTTGTGCTTGGCATGGCTCCGGGTTAGACTCCAGGGTCCATCGCTCGTCCCCGCCTAATGCAGCAGTAGCGTGTGTCCCGCCTTGAGTTTCAAAGATGGTTCGTGCGCTAAACCCGGCGCGCATGACAGCGCTTTCTCTTTTACACGTCCTATCGGGAGGACTGCATATAAATAACACGATTTATTGGGTGGACGTGCATGCGGCCGCAGCCATAACGGCCTGAGTCACAACGGCGAGCCACAACGGGCCTTGGCGCCAACCGTTTCGTATTAGCCGTATTCAAAGATTTGGGGCTCTCGAGGTTGATGAACAACAGAATAAAAGCCGTAGTCGAGTTCCGTGTCATAACTCATGCGAGTTCATTTTTTTCTCTTGACATCCTCAATCCTCAACTGCCTAAGGTACCCAGTTTCTGCACCAAGCTACTAGCCGCACAAGCCATCATGTCAACCCCTGAGCTCGCAAACGAGGCCCTCTCAGTGTGGGATGACATTGCGCTCTACTGGGACACAAACTACACCAAAGATGGTAATTTGTACTGGCGCGTTCTACAAGAGCCTTCCATCAAGCGACTCCTTACAGAGAAGCTGGCCAAGGCCGAGACGGGAGTGGTTCGAGCGCTCGATCTCGCGACAGGCAACGGCATCGTTGCGCGCCTAGTTGCCAGCTATGGAGCCGAGGTCCTGGCTACTGACGGCTCGGACACCATGCTGGAGATTGCGGCGGGCCATGTTGGCGAGGGGATGAAGATGACCTTCCGGAAACTGGATGTGACCAGTGACGAGGACTTTGAGAAGTTGGTTGATGATGAGAAACAGGCGGTATGGCCGTCTCTTCTTAACGAGATTCTTCATGCTTCGAAAAAGGTATGTTTTCGTTGTTTGTGCTGCATAACTGACACGAAAAGGCCCGGCTTGGTTTCGACATCATCACCATCAACATGGCGATCATGGACATTCCGACCATCCAGCCACTCGTACGCGCTCTGCCAAAGCTCCTGGCAAAAGACGGCGTGTAGGTTGCATCCCGCAGTTCTGATCAAGTTCAAGCTACGTCAGAACTGACACTAACACACAAAGGTTCATGGCCACCGTCCTCCACCCTGTCTTCTTCACCAACAACGCAACTCGCCAGATTGAATGTGACTATGACAAAGAAGGCAACATCCGCGTGGTGCTCTCAAAGGTGATCAAAGACTACCTCTTTGTTCCACCTTACAAGGGCTGGGCTCTCCCTAATCAGCCCCGAAAGCAGGTGAGTCGTTAGCGTCCTCAAAGCAATACATACTCAGTTGGAATACTGAGACGCGCAGTTTTACTTCCACCGTCCGATGTGCGAGCTCTTCACCACCTTCTTCCAGGGCGGGCTCGTCATGGACGCCATGGAAGAGCTGGCCTTCACTGAGGAGCACACTCGCAAGGATCGGGTGGAGGCGAGCGTCAACTACACGCAGCTGCCGTCGATTCTAGCTTGGAGGATGCGGCTGGCTAACAACTGAGGGGCTGATTTGTTTATTACTCTCAGGGAGTTCAGACGGCCGAACATTCAGCTCGTCTTTGCAGAACCTCTGCATGCAGTCATTACATACTTACCTTGCAGTGAAGGAGAAATGCGGATAGGGCCAGGATGCCCGCATTCACTGTTCATCGTAGATCAAGAGTCTCTTCGGGTTGTTGCCGTGACAGTTGTGAATGAATGTGAGTCTGTCGTCATTCTGTGTTCGTCTAGCAGGAACACTGCATCTGATAGCAGAATGAAATATCCTTCTCCTTTTGCCTATTGGCTAAGTAAAGCGACCCACCCTATGCGAGTTCCAGCGGAGAGAGGCAGTCGGCAATATGCAGCACTCTTTTGAACCACCGCGTGTCTTGGTGACGATGCACCTCGTGATATACCTAATAGTGAAACCCCCAAATAGCACAGGCGTGTAGGCCACTCCTCGTTTCCCCTTATTCTCTCTGGAAGCCTTTGGTGCGTGAACCTTCAATGAACCACCTGAATTCGCTTCAACTGTTTCCGAGGCCCAGCCGAAACAAAAATGTCAGTGGTTGAAAATACCTCGGGCATCCTACATCTGCAGCCGGCTACTAGCATTGAAACCCCAAAGCTCGCCAATGACTCTCCCAACGACCGTTTGTTCCTGCGTCTTCGCTTGCCCGCAGGTGACTGAAGGCGCCGGTTGCCGTGAACTTGCGTGTCGAATGATGCCCAAGGCTCAAAGAGCGAACTGTCTCCTCAAAGCTCTTAAGGTGGTGGCTCTCCCAGCTCGGTTCACCAGAAACCCCTCCCTCCAACTCCCTCACTCTTCCTCCCTCTTCCCATTGGGAACTCCTGAGTCTTCCCAAGATTCTCTTCCCAATCACAAGGTCGGCAACACCATACCCCAGCCCAGCCCACCACCATGGCACCCCGCCTCTACCAAGCCGAATGCGGTTGCGCCCACCCCCTCGACACAGAGCGCATCCTCCCCTGTCTCTGCAAGATCTACTGCTACGAAACGGCCACCAACCCCGACGACCCACGCGAATGGTACCTCTCCGGCTGCCGAGCCGACGACTTCGACCTCAGCGACGACACCAAAGCCCACGCCATGACCCAGCTCCAGCGCATGTCAAACGAAGGCCTTCCCTTCTTCCGCAAGGACGTCCTCGCCAAGATCGCCGACGCTTTCGACGAGTGGCGCAAGCCGCGCGCCGCGCGGGATGAGGTCGAAGTGTTGGGTATTGAGCTCACCAGTCTTCTCTCCGAGGACAGGATTTTCATCACCAACCAGATGAATGAGTCTTGCTGCGCGAGGTCGAATATGAGTTTCGATTTGGACTTGCTCCGCGACCACGAGGAGGTCTTCCGGTTGGTTTTTCCCCCTTCCATTCACCCTCAACACTATCCCCAACACCCCCATTCCGTTTGCATTCCCCCTGACATTGGCCAACCTTCAACCCCCCTGACACTAACCACCCTCCTCAGCGCCATCCCCCTCGTCAAATACCACTCCTACATCGACCTCACCGCCCCGCGCACCTGCAACTGCCAAGTCCACAACCCCCCGCACTACACCCTCGGCCACGCCGTGACAGTGCACTACCTCCCCCAAATCCGCCACCGTCTCACCAAGCTCCCCATCCCCGACCCCAACGACCGCACCCTCTCCTGGACCCCCTCCCAACTGCGCGCCAAACTCCACCGCGCAACGCGCAAATGGCCCCGTCGCAAGACCTGGAGCCGGATCACGTCCGCGCTCTCCTCCGCCAACCTGTCCGGGACCACCACCAAGATTATCGGCATCGCGCTGGGCTCGCTGTCGGAGCTCGAGACCGAAATCTTCACGCAGCACAAGCTCATCCTGCTACTAGCGGAGCTACTGCGCGAGCATAACCTTGGGGTTGAGATCAAGAAGTTCGTGCAGGACCCGGCGTACACGGATCTGGACAAGGGGGCGTTGAGGCTGGAGGGAGTGAAGGTGCTGGAGGATCCGAGGGCGTTTGTGGAGGTGGATGAGGCGAGTGTGGTGGTGGCGATTTATCCGATTATTCCGGCGATGGATGTCATTGCGGATGTGGCGAGGCCGGCGGTGATTGTTTGTCATCGGTTGCCGGAGGAGGAGATTGAGTGGTGAGTACTTGTGCCGTTCCCGTTGTTTCTTGGGTGTGTTTTGAGGTTTTGAGTTTGTGCTGATGTTGGTTTCTGCTGCAGTCATTACCAGAGTCATAGCCCCCGGGTGCGGAAGATGCTGGAGGAGTATGATGGGACGGGTTTGGGACGGAATCTTGATGGTCTTGCGGGTGTGCAGGAAAGGGTTTCCATCATGGTTTACGTTCGCAAGAACTTGAAGAGGGCCGGCAAGGTGGAGGAGAAGAAGTGAGGATACATATTCACTGGTGTATTGTTTCGGTGCTCAGACTTCTGTTGTCGTTGCATTGGACATGGATGGGATGGTAAAATGATAGTCAAATCTTGCAAATCATAGATTGAATATCTTTACAGAGTCGTTGACAAACTCCAAGATAAGTCCTGCTGCCTCCCGAGCCAGACCGTAATCCGCAAAGGCAATAAACGAGTGGGGTGCCCCAGGATAGATCTTGACAACTGCCTCGCTGCCGGTAGCCATCCACTTGGCGCTCATCAGCAGTGTGTCGTCAAGCAGCATATCCTCAGTCCCGCAGATGAACATTGCTGGTGGCAGCTTCTTTGCTCGGGCAGACTTCGCCAGCTTGTTCAGGTCTTCGTATAGCGGAGAGATCTGTGGGTTCCGCCGGTCCTCGATGCTCCTCCCAGGCAGAAATGCTCTAATGAACTGGTGAGCCATTTCGGCGTTGACAACCAAGGGCCGTGTGAAATTTTTCGACATCGGCAGAGTCTGCGTCAAATCATACATCCCGGAGATAAGAACCAGACAGGCGAGGGGGTGACCCGGTCGTGACCGTATGAGATGGAATGCTGTCAGCACTGCCAGATGCGCTCCGGCGGACTCTCCGCCGATCGCCATGAGCTTAGCGCCATACATCGTTGGACCTTGGTCGACCAGATGTTCCGCTGCATCGATGCAGTCGTGCATGGCTGCGGGCCAGGGATCCTCGGGCGCGAGACGATAGCCGACCGAGATGCTCGTCATCTGACAGCCATTTGCATACGTCTGAAGGAGCCTATCCTGGCTTCAAGAGCCGGTCAGGGTTACGAATGACCAAGCAAGAAGGACGGAAACAAACTCTCGGTGGGTCCCCAACACCCAGCCACCGCCATGAAAATGCAGAAAGATTCCCCTGCTCGGCTGTCCGTTGTCGGGCCGGTAGACACGCACGGGGATGTCGAGCTCGGGATTCCTCGAGGGCATCATGGCGGCCATGGACCCATGAAGGAACTCGGGCGCAGGGAGGAGACCCTTGCCCTTCTCCCAAAGCTCGCGATATTTCTCAACGCCGACCTCGGTGTCGTACCAGTTTGGTCCGGCGCGGGTGGTGGCTTCGAGAGTAGCATTGAGCTTTTTGGTCTCCTCAGAGATATTTTCCTGAGCGAACCGGGAGGCGTCGAGGGCGATGTCGCTGGTGAGAGGCATTGAGCTTGTGGTCCTGGAATGATGCAATTGCCTGGACCAGACGACTGGGCGGCTGCCTGCCGCATGGTGTTGCAATTTATTGAATGAGCTCGTTACGGGAGGTGCGTCTTTCATGACGGAGCGATTGTGGCGTGTATTGGTAATCATGCAAGTGATCATGAACTTCTTGCTAGGTTAGCCTTGGCGAGCTGGCGAATGCGAATCCTGGGCCCCTGGCAGAAGCGTCAGTGCTTGGTTGGGTGGACTCAGGGCCCGCACCCGTCACGGTCGCGATGGCGCGGGGCGATGTTTGCTCAGAACTGCTCCTTGCGCAGTAACGTAGTCCCTTTCTTCTGATACCGATACATGCTCGCAAAGCCGAACGGACGGCCGGGGGGGATGCGCGCCGTACAATGCTACCAGTCCTGGGAATATGCCTGATGACCTAAGGAGGAAGCCGCGCCCAGGTGCCGTAAATTTGAAGCACGGGACGTCTCACGCTGTCACGTGGAAAGCACTCCACCATAATCGGCCGCACACACACTTTCTTGCTTCTCCAAACAAGCAGCCACCAAACCACGGGCAACTTCATGATCGATGACATTGTCAATTCCTCGAACTCGAGTACATTCGAGTTCTTGTTCAGCTAAGTTCCCGGGTAAATTTCCCGTTTCTTTCATTTCAGTGTATGCACACTGCCTTGGCCTTCTGACGTCCCGCGTTCATGAATGCGCAACAGTAAACCTTCCGATCCCCACCGAGACGCGACCGCGTTCCCCCAGCCCACGCAATTAATAACATTGGGTAACATCAGACAGGGCATACAGCATGCTGCCATCCTAACACACGTCTCAAGTCTGCCATATCTTCAATATGCGCATCTCCTAGCTCGCCCGCTCCTGCTATTCTCGAATCTGGGCCTCCCGACCTCCTGGGCAGCGTGTTTTCCAAGTGGGGGAATGGACTGACCGGTGAGTCCATACATGTCGAGCATATGCATGGCACGTCACGCCATAGCGCTGAGAGGCGCCGCCCATAAATCAGGCATCATCATCGTCATTCTCGTTATCGGCTTAATTGCGCCAGAACGCGATGGCTCGTACGGTGCAACAACGCCGCAACAACGCCGCAACAGCCAGAGGCAGCCGACTTGTTGCGCACCCTCAACTCTTCTGTCGTGGCGCCGAGACGCACTCTCGACTTGAAGTCTACATGCAGCGGCGCCCTCCTATTAACACACTCACAAAGCCGATACACCACGCGCTGACGTCATAATGTCGCCGATCCTCAACGGCGCCGACGGGGTGGGCGTCCAAACCCCCCCCCCCCCCCCTTTTCTCCCTCCCTCCCTCCAGAGTTGGAATTTTCGACAGCCGCGTCAACGTCGGCGCTGAATGTCGCCATATAACACTTGGTAAGATGTGCTGTCGTTTACATTGACGATGCACATGTCCTCGGCTTAGGTCTGCATGGTACGCGGTGGTGAACATCCCTTTTCCCTCTAACCCCACCGCCAATGTCTTCGTCGCCACAGGTTGACTGGTCGATGGCTGTGTGACAAGAAGCCCAGATAACCATTATCCTCATTTTCGCCTACTTGCCATGTACGAGACTGGCCGTGGCCGGGCGTTGTTTGGCGCACGATGCGGCTTCTCTCCCCCCACGCCAGCCCCTCGCTTCCACTCGTGACGCGTAAAGTGACAGTAAAAACCTTCAGACTATCAGTTTCGTTTCAGAAGCGGATAGAACAAACTCGTGAGGAATGGTAAAAGGTTACGACCCGTTGCACCCGGCGCAGTATCCGTCGTCGTATCGCCCGTCGTGTCCGCGTGCAAAGTCCGGGGATGGCCTCGAGTACCCACTGCCGCTATCGAAGAAGCCGACAGCGGTGCGAAAGTACATGTGGGGATGATGTAGCCACCGCTGGATGTGTCTAACATATTTCATAAGGTGGTCAAGATAATCCAGGTGTTGTCGGCGACACAGGCTGAGGTAATATCTAAGGGGATGAACGTGCTGATGAGCGGATGCTCGGGGAGAGAACCATCTTGTATTTCAGTGGAGTGCAGCCGTGATGACTTCAACCTCGCTGAGGATACATGAACCAATCCATTTCTCTACCCTACGCCAACTCGTTCTAATTATTTGCCCATTTTCCTCGCTTTGTCCACCACCTTCTCCAGCCATTCCTTGCCGTCCTTCATCTCAAAGGGTTTGGTGTCTTTCTTAACGAACTTGGCCGGAGCCAGGATGACTTTGCGGTGTTGAAGGATGGGAGCCTTCATTGTTGTGTTTGATTGAATTGTTTTGAAGTAATAGTTTCTTCCTTCAGAGAGCGGTGCTCTCCTTTCTTTTTATCCTTCTCAGTCGGCTTGTTTCGCCAGCCTGAACCTTCTTTTCACCGGCGTAGCGGTATAACTCTAAACGGCGTGTCGGCATAACACGTATGCAAACCCTCGAAGCAAGTTCTCCCAACGTCGGGTGTGACGTTGAAAAACAAAGTTTTTCTTGACCGAATTGTTACGTGATGACTTCAAATGGGATCCAGATCTCCTTGCTTGCGTGGGAATTGTGACGACTGCGACTAGCAGGACGCACAATGTCACTAGGCCAGTTGTTCAAAAGAACTGCCAGAATACAAACCTAGGTTGCCCTTTGTATCTGGATTTGTGGCCTATAACACCTTTCGTGACTGGAATATTCCTTAGTGCCGAAGTCATGTTGGAGTTCAGGGGCTCGACTACAAGTCCGACACGGAGACGTGACCAGCGTCCATTAAAACAGATACCTGGTGTTTGCAGTACTTAAGGCAATAAGACCAACGTTTGATAGCACTCTAGAAACATATCTACTTTCCCGTTCCGGGTCGAAAATAGTTGCGAGGTTGTGAAGTAATGAATTGTTACAGTTTGAAGACTTGAGAAACCGAGGAGATATTTGCCGCTTCATTGATGGCAGAGTTATCCCACCATTTGGAAGAAAATGTAGTTCTGCCCAAAACAGTGCTTCCATTGGGGACCATTCGTCAACGAATGTATTCACAAGCTCCCGAGGTTGGCGTCCTTGGCGATTTCAACAACGACTTTGAGAGTTTTGTTCTTAATTTTGGTTGAGTTCCAAAATCTTAAAGGGACGAAATCTGGTAGGAAAAAGCAAAGGAAAATACCCCAACTTGTCTGCTAGCTGATGAGATTGTAAATAGGAAAGTTTCATGAGTTCCGATTAATTTGACAGCTTGAGTAGCACTACCGATGTAAAGTCCGCTCAATTTGGGATTTATTCCCATATATCTTGAAAACCGAAACTGTCCGTTGCTACACAAAAATACAATTTATTTCACCTCAATACTGCTCGCATATCATTGATGAAACTTTTCAGGGAGGACTCATTTTTTGGTTACTTGCTATATGATCAACGATAATCATTTAGCAGGACTCGTAAATATACCGGATACTTATGGGTAATTAGTATACTAGGTCTTCATAGTGCTACATTATATTCGAGACTGCAATGATTTTACTCTTATAAGTGGAAACCTTTCTTGAACATTAAGCTATGGTCTAGACTAGGCTAGAGCATTAAACCTAAGATACTGAGCTCCAATAGCTGCAAAGAGTTGCATCTGTTTTGGGTTCTTCTAGTGCGGCTGGCGGATACGACTTCATATATTTATATCCCTCGCTCGCATTCTGCACATATTGGGAAACATCATTTCACTCACGAGGCAACAAGCAAATGAGACACTGGGAGCATCCACTTGCCAGGGCATGCAGTTCAAGACTTGGAAGCGCATGAGTTCCTCAACATCTCGACTGACATCAACCTCTTGGTGGATGCATATGATATTCAACTTCAAACTCTCTAATCTAGATCAGGAACTAATGGTGGGATAATGTGGTTTAGGCCCCTGCACATGACGAGCGGGTATCATGGTTGCAAGGCCCGGGCGCCGCTCTCGGACGAACACTGCACTACCACTTGAGGGGACTTTCACACCACACATTGGTAGCGAGGGAAAAGAGCCGCTCTCACTTCTATACGCGCGCCCTGTAATATTCGCCGATGGTGTCTGATGTTTTGCGATCGAGCTCAGGGGGCATGTCTCTCTGTTGTCTTCTGAAGATGTCGTTGGGGACGGGTGGCTACGAAAGGATCGAAATACGAGGACCGGGCCAACACCGCTTCTGCCCGACGTCCTAATCTCAGTTACTCCGTATTTGGCAATATGAGGTGCTTGCATGCCGCGGAAATGTCTGTGTCACCTCCGGCCCCCGATCGGACGGCAGGCTTCAACAACTGGAGCCTTGCCTTCCTAGTTCCACCTCCCTTAACGCTGGCCAAGTCTCTGAGCCGTTGGCTTTGTGGATGTCGAAACGCATCATGCGAAGCCTGTGGGCGATTTCCGTCTGTTTCCAGAGAGGGAATCAACTTGAAATCGCCTTCCGGAGCGACAAGCCAGTTGCCCACCTCGGGGGCCTTGAGGAGGAGGGGGAATGAAATCTCTCGCTGTTTGTGTTGTTGACAGGAGGTGGCTTTCTTACCATGTGGCGCTAACTGTGCTAGCGCTTTCCGTTCCATTCGTCGCGCCATTTGTGGCCAGCACGGCACAGCAGGCATCATCGAGGAGCGCCGGGAAATTAACGCAGTGGGAGGTTTGGCTATTGCCCCTCTCATCACGGGCTTTCTGGGAAGGCTCTCCCTTCAGACAGCGGCCGCTCCAGCCGGAAAACTGGACCGTCATGCACTGCGCACACTGTGCTGGGAGTGGCGGGGAAAGGACGCGCAGAGTTCGATAAGCGCGATCAGGGTTGAGACCGAAAAATATCGAATCCATCGTGTGTGGCAGGCCCGTCACTCCAATCACCTGTTGGGTTTAACGCGGTGGCAAGTTCAGCATGGCTGAAGGCACCAACGGCTGAATCAGCCACCACCTTCACACCAACATCACAATATTCATCTCATTGAAGACTCACGAGCACGGAAATCGGCACCTCGCAATCGCCTAAAAGTCGGAGACTTTGCACATGGTGTCTCATGCTGATTCTGCCGCCCCCCACGGACACTGATTACAGCGTATACTAACCTCAATCTGGATGCGACTGAGTCTATCTGAGACACCGAGAGCACAGACCACGTTATTGCCCCTCGAAACCCGAAGATTCTCACCGACTTCGCCGCCTTCAGAAAAAACTTCAACGATGTGGAAAATGAAGCTTCTGACGATCTATCAATTTATATAGTAGAATTTCGATCTGGACAGCTCTCTCAGCCTCGAGGTTGATGCATCGCTCTCCTCACAAAACTCGCAGGACATCTCCGAAACCTCACCTTTGGGTGCGTCGATTTTCCATGCGGGATGCCCTAACAATATTCTATTTTTACTATTTACAGCCATTCACAAAAGCCCCATTCTGAATCGGGCTTAGTTTGGGGCCTCGACCGATCCCAGAGGGCAGCTGAAAAAGCTGCAGCAAGGCTGGAACCTCCTGCATGGGAGGCGTTTGCCGGATGCAGGGGCCGAGTGGCAGCCCAGGCAATGTCACCATCAATGCCGAAGGCCTGGGTTTTTCTCACAACAACACCCCTGCTTGCGCAACTGCCATTGGGGAGAAATGGAAGCGACACGCACTGGATGTGTGCTCCCTTTTTTTTTTCGGTTCGATTTCCCCAAGTGTGGTGCCGTTGGTTACCCGATTTAGAACCACTTCACGGCGTCGGCATCGGGATTGGTGTTCCTGGCGTGGCTGCTTGGGCAGGGGGTACGGATATGACCTTCGGCTATCAAAAGAGGGTCTAGTGCAATGTCCTCACGTCCTCATCGCATTCCATGCTGCGCTCACACTAGTTCCGCGACTATTCAACTTGCTCACCAATTTAGGGAGAAACGTCATCAGCCACGGCCCTGGCAAAGCTCCAAAAGCGGCATAACATTCGACGGCATTTGCCGACCACATGGACAGACGTGAGATGAGTCGACAGACTCGACAGACTCGCTTGTTGTTGAGCCCCAGGCTTTGACTCGCAGTGGTGTGACTCGACGATCCGGGAGGCTCTGACCGGATCAGCAAACGCCACGACACGGCGTATCTCAGATGCACTGCAGATTATTGGCCATGATCCGTCCCCGCAACATGGTTCCGGCTCCCGTCGCTATTCTTGACTCTTGTCCCAGACTCCAGTGAGCCAATACTATCGCAAATCGGACGATGAATGCAACTGAGACAACAGATCCAACGGCGGACCTCAAGATAGAAAATGGTGGAAGGAGGCTTCACACTAGAACGCGTGACCGCGTGTGACAGCTGCCACACTGCACTAGAAGCCAGCCACAGTCCTCCTCGCATACGCAGTCCCAAAGGCGGCATAGCTTTGGTGCTTTGGGCTTATGAACAAGCCACCGCCATTTCGAAGCCTGACACCGTGTGACGTCGACCGGATGTTCGGCATGCTGCTGTCCTACGCGCCTTGAAGATTTCCACGAACCTCAGTGAAATGTTGCACGAGCGCTGTTCTACGAGCGCTGTTGCACGAACGTTGGAGTGTTCCACGAGCCTGGAGGCTTAAAAACCGATGAAATGGAAGAAGGCTAGCACGGGCAACGGCACTTTCCGTAAGGTGACCAGAGCGAGAAGCTACTCTAGCGTGGCACTGTTGAAACCCGGGGATAACATTTAGCTAGGCCAAAATTCAGGACTCAACGGATCCATGGTGGAGGTCGGCTGCCTCAAAGATCCTCAGCAGTGGCCCGGGGGGAAGGGGAAAA
>Ga0247758_1000134_pt1 | contig 59455 bp, 47 predicted proteins | sample UWRJL156409C4_FD_180950 | JGI IMG/M metagenome (GOLD analysis project Ga0247758, IMG submission 180950) | Plant litter microbial communities from Arlington Agricultural Research Station in Wisconsin, United States - UWRJ-L156-409C-4 | ecosystem: Environmental > Terrestrial > Plant litter >... | reverse complement strand
TTATAGCCGTGAGGGTGGCCAGTGCACGAAGTGCATTGGCCACACTCGCTTCTGCGAAGCGAGGTTGGCTGACTGAATACGAGGTTGGCAGTGGAGTCTGGCGTTCTTGGCTGTGCAGATCCACGAAGCTAGTGGCTTCGTGGGTGCGCGGATCCACGGATCCAGCCGCGGAGCGGCTGGGTGGATCCAGCCACACTGTTCCAGCCACACTGGCCGGGCTAGGGTTGTGAAAACCCAACAGTAAGGAAGGACATTTATTAAAACTTTTAATTAGGGTTATAAGGACCTTAGACTTAATAAGGAGGTTAGGCCTTTAGAGCCCCTAGTAAGCTCTACATGAGAATAAGTACTATTAAAAAAAAAATTAGTAAAGAAAAATAAAAAGAAAAGTCGCTTTAGACCCTCTAGCCCTAAAGGGTGAGGATTTAGAGCGACAGAAGGCTTTTATGGGACTTGAACCTACAACCTCTTATTTTAAAAAGTAAGTGCGCTGTTACTACATTAAAGGGCCGTTTTCGTTTATTAAGAAGAAGGAAGTTACAAACTAAGTTATAAAGCGACTGCTTACTGTAAAGACCCTACCAGGAAGTTCCCTTAATTAAAAGACTTTACGTCTTTAAAAGGGACGGCTAGCTTAGCCTTTTTACTCTCTTAAAACTTTAATAACTCCACCTTATAATTAAACGCTTTTATAACCTAGTCCTTAAGGTGGGACTACTACTTATAAAGGCGTATTAAACGCGTTAACGCCTTTTAAAGCTTAATAGTAGCTTTATAAAGCTGTTAAGTAACAGACTTAACTTATAAGTTAAGATTCTGCCTTTTAATAAGAAGAGCCTTTAACTTCGCCTTATTAATATTAAAAGCGTCACACTGGGAAGGTTAGTGCCTCTCTAGATAGTAGTTATAACTGTTAGACTGGTTTAAAACCTGCCAGATAAGTGGAGGGTTAGTAGACTTGTAAAAAGAATAAGGGGACATTTTACTATTAAACATATATGTGTAGGCTGTAAGGTTTAAACGGTAGTTAGTGCTTTTACCCTATTCTCGTTTTAAGACCTGGGAGCTAGATATTTATTATATGGTGAAATGATAAAAGGGGAAGTTTACCTTTTAAGTTCTTTATGGGAAAAGAACGTTAAAGAGGGGGAGTTGTGTGACGACCCTGTAAGCCGTCACTTAAGCTAGGGCGGCCTGATAAATCCCCTGTAGAAGGAACAGTGTGGGAAAGACAGTATACACCGTCTAGGCGTACTGGGTTAAGGGTGTAAAGATTTAAAGCCCCTATAACTAATAAGGTGCTGCTTACAGTATGTTAAATGCTTGCGTTATAAGTAGGAGAAACCTATTACGACCTGCACCCGACACAGGCCTCGAGAGGACTGGCGCGGGCTAAGACAGAACGTATGGCAGGACGCCAACAAGTAAGGGGCGTTCCGAAGACGGCTTGTTAAGCTAGCACTCCTAGACGGGGGTTCAATGTCACTGTAGGTCGCTGTCACTATAATGCACAGAGGTGAGTCTGAATAGTAGGACATAAATGAACAATTGAATACTAGCGTGAGGAACCAGAGTCCCTCACGGTGGTTGTGGACACAACTATGACTATCTATACTAACCAGTCAGAGGTACCTCGTACCTTGCTCAGTGGCCTGTTGCTCAGTGAGGGACTGAGCAACCTGCCACTGAGCACTCCTTGCTCAGAGGTCTCACAGATGCTCAGTAGGTGAGCACTTCTGCCAAGACTGAGCAACTGCTGGTTGGTCGTAGGGGCTTTGGGTCTTTGCACCCCTGGCCCAGTGCGCAGTACCGTGCGTACTGTCTTTCTGCACTGTTCCTTGTGCGGGGGATTCGTCGGGCCGCCCCGGCCCAAGTGACGGCCTGCAGGGTCGTCACAAAACCTTACGAGTGGAACGCTTACGTGGTGTAAAGTGCTTGTATAATAAGCACTTACGACGTTACGAGTAAGGTATAAAGTACCTTTTAGTTAATTAGTATAGATAGCTATAGTTATACCTATAACCACCGTAAGGGACTCTGGTTCCTTACGTTAGTATTCAATTATTCATTTATATCTTACTGTTCAGACTCACCTCTGTGCATTATAGTGATAGCGACCTATAGTGACATTAAACCCCCCCGTCTAGGAGTGTTAGCTTAACAAGCCGTCTTCGGAACGCCCCTTACCTGTTGGCGTCCTGCCATACGTTCTGTCTTAACTCGCGCCAGTCCTCTCGAGGCCTGTGCCGGGTGCAGGTCGTAATAGTAATTTAGTCAGTTAATCAAGGTAATGCTAACAGATAAGCTGTTTCTCCAGAAGGTTAGCAAGGCTTTAGATGAAAATGACTTCGAATTAGCCCTCTGTAAGTGAAGAATTGAATCGCTGGAGGCTGAGCTTGATCGGTTACAGCGCATTAAGAGGAGGAGGGTTGAACCGGATCCAAATACGCAGTTCGCAAACATCGAGTCGATTCGCGCTGCACAGAGGGCGTGGGGCGCAATCCAGTGAAAGATTCGGATTCAGAAGAAGAAGAGGAATCTAGTGATGTAGAGAGTTGTATTCAGGTGCTTTGAATTGACCGTTTTTTCGTTGTTCTGTAAAGGGTGGTGGTTGTGGGGCCTGTAGTTCGGCTTGTTCCGCTTCAGGCGGTGTTTCGCTTCAGGGTGCACGAACTTACGCCCAGCTATCATCGAGACTCAGTTCTCGTCCCTTGCGCCAAGTTCTGGTCCTAATTGACATATGTATCCCTCCCAATATGTTATTATAGGCCCCTGACAGGTCTGGTCGCAGAACCAGCAAGTGTTTGCGTTTTGCGTAAACGTTGTGATGTTGAAATTTAACACCTTGGTGAGATCGATCTTGGGGCGCTACAAAAGAAACATCAAACTCTTGTTCCACCTCTTGTTTGGCTAATGAAACATCTAAATGGCAGCACCCTCGGCGCCCTTTGTCACGATAGAGTGCTGTGGTAACGCGGGACCGTGTTCTTTTCCCTTGGTGCCGGCGGGATGTCTTTAGAGAGCTAGTTACAACTCACCTGGCTGAAGAGCAGACTCAGACTTGTAAAGTCCTGATGGCCGGCAAGCCAAACGCCCTTGGTGGTCTTTCTCTCCTCCTCCATGAAGGCGTCGTAGTACTGCATGTACCGGACGTAGCTTTCGTCACGCCCATCGTAGTCGTGCAACTTGACAAGGAGATCCTTATCGTCCAGCCTGAGCGCGACGGCGAAGAGGCGCAGCAGTTTGAAGAGGACATGCGTATGTGTACGATCAATAAAGTCTTGCATCTTAGGCTTGAAGGGCTCCATGCACTGTGGTTGCTCGCGCAAAGACATGTTTCGGTAGACATTGAAGTTTTCGATCTGGTCGCGGACTTCCCCGGCTGTGCGCCAGTGTCTGCGGGGCTTGAAGCCGTGATATGAGCCCTCCGTAGTCATGGGTGCCTTGAGGCGTTCCTTCTCCTCTTTTGGCGTGTTCGCAAGGATGTGGTGGCCAATATCGACCTGGCCGGTGATTTCGGCCTCGGTGAAGCCGTGGTTGACCACGAGGAAGAAGCCCTGCATAACCATGGCGTGCCGAATCCGCTCGGCAAGCTCCGCGCGGGAATCAGGCCCATTGTGGTACCGTGAAAGATCAACTGTGACCAAGTCAACGTGTTCGAGCAGTATTTTGGTCTGCGGTGCCGGTTCGAAGTGGTCGGCTGGTGGAAGGAGGTTGATCGCCATGGCGAGTTTTGTTGGTCATGGAGGAGTTTTGTGACGATTGAAAGTTGAGGGAAATGGAGAGAGGTGCCCCGTGTCGCACAGCGAATGACTCCTCCGTTGTAGCTTGGGCAGATCCAAGTCTTTAAATCTCTCTTCGCCTGACATTGACCAATATTAAACTTGGCTTGATTGGGCGGACAACAGGTCACCAAACGTGTTAGGAGGCGTTTCGGGTAGTGAATTCCTCAAGGTAGACACGGATTCCGCCATGAAACATTGTTGAGCTTGACATGGCCTGCAGAAAAGTTTGTTGTCGCCCAATGGAGACATGGCGAAAACGCCGTCGGGTCTCTCAGACAGTCCGAAGTACGACCGAAGGGCTAATTGATTGGGGGCCTGACACTCTCAGCCCTCCGCCATCGCCCCAGATCTCTAGCACGCCGCATCATTTGCTCTCAAAGCAGTATTTGTAACGCGACCGTGGGATCTGCGTGAAAAAATGTCAGCGATGCATCTGATATAGGAAAGAAGTATGCCCAACCACGTATCTCGGTTACCATCACTGCAGGGCCATCGTCACCTCCATCATACGCTTATCCTTCTTAAGTTAGTTTGTATTGAGAACCGAGACAGCCCGGAGAATGCGCAAGGGTCGGCCCCAAAGCTGATGTGAACTCCCTTATGTACCAGCGTCTTGCAAAGCACCACCCAAGCAGCTTCTGTCTGCGCCCGGTAAGACCCAAAGCATATCTCGACCACTGCCTGACCAGGAGTCGGTTCTTCAGGTTCTTCTACCCATTAGGCATCGTAGAACTGCAGTTCGCCATCAAGTAATGCCTGCAGTTTCGAGAGTGCGACATGCTCCTTCGGCCCCCGTACCACCACGACCCGCGACCGACTGCTGGCAAGCCCCGTCTGCTCCGCGACTCGGATACGGTTCCTTACCACCTTAGCTTGACAAGTTCCCAACGCGAATCCGCCTCTCGTCACCTGGTAGAAGCTTATCGCCCAGCCAGGTCGAAAAACGTCAGCTTTGCAGCAGAGGTCTTGAACTTGGGGCCAGCCGGGTTGATGAAGACCTGGAACACCTTGCAGGTGTTCCTGATAAGAGAAAGGATCTGGAAAACGCCAACGTCAGGCAGAAGCCTCGTAATCCAGAATGAGCAGTTGTGCTGCATTGGGATGTTCGCACTCCGGTTCCGTGGGTTGTTTCCCTCTCCTTTGTAGTTTTCCGAAAATGCGAGGTTATTCCATTGAACTGACTCAGGCTGCGGATTTTCTGAATGCTAGCTCGTGGGTTCAGAAAAAGGGCTAGGGCCAGCGTTATTGGTAGCCTGTGCATCCTCCCGGTGGTGAAACTCGTCGGCGGGGTCATCACCATCGGGCGGTTCATGAGGGGGCACAGGGCGCCCCAATGGGTGGTCGCTCGGTGATGGATACATCGCGGTAGTCTGTTAAGGTCCCAGCGCCATGGAGAAACTGTTCGGTGGGTAGCTGGTTGGACCAATATTGCTCAGAGAATAGTTGTTCAGAGGGCAGTTTGACAGATGACCACTCAGCACAGAAGATACGTCCAGAGTGTATGCGATCTGGGCCAAACTAGACGAATACCCGTCAGGGTGACGAAGTAAATAGCCTCCGGACGGCACCATGGTTTGATGCTACCAGACAGAGGAGGTTCTGATGCTAGGATCGCTTCCCATCCGGTGCTACACTCGCGGCGGCGCAGTCAGACCTTCGGGATCCATCATCATTTCTTGCTCAGTCGGCAGCCCAAGGAAACTTACAATGTCAGCAGGATGCATCCCCAAACCGCTCCCGCCGGTCATTTCAATGCCGTATTCCCCGCCACCCTGCATGGGGCACCCCTGTGTCTCATGAAGCCATGGATTGCGGCCTTCTCCTGTATTGTGCGGAAAGTGTAGGGCCAAAGGCCTCCGTGCTTCTGATGGCTCGAGTTGGGGAAGCTGGCGGGACATCGCTTCAGCCTCCGACGGGTGAGAACTGTTTGAGTCGACAAAATGCCGAGGAAGGCAGCCTTCCGACCGAGGCGTGTGGGGGAACAAGTGCTGTCCTCCTTGAGGCGCGAGCGTCCCTTGATTGTCAGATAGTGCTGTACCGTAGCCCCAGTTAGTTTCGGTGCTGCCCATACGCGGGATTCCATTTCCCCACGGTGGCGCGGTATTGGGTTGAGAAGACTCCATGGCGGGATGATGGTTGACTTCGGGCTGTTGCAATCATAGTCGCGCATCTCGGAGAGGCTGTGAGTCGCCGGGCACAGGAGCAGGCTCGGGCAAACTATCATGACCCAAATATTAGCATGCGCCAGCTCCCACTTCAGGGCGAGGGGGGCTCACAGAAGGACGGGGTGATCACCGTCTGAAAAGCGATCCATTATGCTTGGATACGTAGGGGAATAAGTACGAGACTGTGCAGAGTCTAGGAGGGAAATACGCGGCCACAATATCCATCACCAGGCCAGCCCCCCGAATACCAGCCTTCATCACTGGCACCCGGTCAGTCACGCACACACCTCTAAAAGATGGAGGAGGGGCTGTCTTTTGTGTCCAGTTCCGCTGCCACCAGCGTGATGATTGCGGTGACTCAAATAGCCCATCACGCCAGTAGGCAACAGGGCAGAGAGCAAAATTTGTGATCCCAAAATCTTGGCGGGATGAGGGTGACTAGGGGCTATTGAGATTCGGGAATATTGACCAATGAACACCAATGAAGAACAGATGACTGAGTTTTATAGTGTATTATCTTATAACTTCGAGTCAAACGTAGGTCAAAATTCCGTGATGATTACGCCCAGATAGCAGAGTTTGTATTATGAAGTTTGATTGCACTATCAAGAATGACACGTCGTCTCGAGAAGTCCACGGTCGTGCCTTCTTTGACAACGGACAGCACCACCACAACGAAGGAAGGAACGGAAAACTCCGAAGGGGAAATTTTCTTCTACCTTAGCTTGAGTTCCTTACTTGACCAGCCGTTCGTCTCGATCTTGAATTCTCGTCTGAAAGCCCGTCACCAACTGCCTCGCCGCCTCCTTTGTCTTGAAGACAATAAAAACTGCCCTTTTAGTTAACATGTTGTTTAATACCATCCTGCCGTTGTGGGCCTTGGTCCATTTCGTTACTCCGTGCGCTGCAGAGCACAGTCCGGACGCGGACATCGACATCGTCACCACTATGGTGACAACTTCTGTCTCGACGGAGACAACCCTCTGCCCCGCCCTCCCCACCGTCATCATGGTCACAGTCACGACCACGGCACTCGGCCCGGGGTCTGACTGCTCCGCCGCCCTCGTCTCCGCCGCCATCGCTGCCGCCGCCTCCGCCGCCGTCTCTGCTGCCGTCTCCGTCACGGTCCCTGCCGCCTGCCCCACGGCCAACGTCAATGCCAACGCCAACGCCGCCGCCGATTCTTCGTCCAGCTCCGGGGCAGATGGCTCGTCCTTTTCCTTTTTTGCCCTTCCGACCTGGGCAAAGTGGCATGTGATTGCCGCATTCACCGTGTTGTGGACGTAGGGCTGTTTCCTGGATCTGACGGTACGGGCTTCAGTGTGCGTGTGCTTCAAACTCCTCTTTTCGGCTCAGTTTAATGCCCGGTTCGCGGCGACGTGGAAATTCTTCTGGACTTGGACCCCTGCCACCGCCGACCCCCCCAATTCTGACGACACCGCCGACCCCGAACACGGCCGCACCGCTCCCAAGAAGGAGGAGGGCCAGTCCAAGAAGGACGATAACTTGCCTTCACCGGTGCCAAGCTCCAAAAAACGTCTTCGAGCGAGTAGCTCCGTTTAGGTCTTGGGCGTTGCCCATTAAACAAACCGGGCACTGACCCGTGTGTTTGCCGTTGTGCTGCCTCAGGGATGGAAAACCCGAGCAAACCCGGAATGAAAACCGAAAACCAACGCCAACGAGCGGAGGCACACTAAGAAAACTCCCACAACAAATCCAAAGAGGCAGGCACAGGCAACAGGCATACCCAGAGCCACCCACACTTGGGTGGAGGAGCATCGGAGAGATCACTCAAGAGATACAAGCCCAAGCACTGGCAGATCAAAGAAAGAGGCTATTGCCTACATCCTCTTAAAACGCAGCTCCAAATACACAGCAGGCAAGCACGAGCTCCTGATGCGTGCGCGCAGTAACCGGATGAAAACCCAACCAGAGCAGACTCATCAAGGCGAAGACATACACAACCAACAAGTCACATGCACTCAGACATTAAACATAACTAAACGGGGATAACAACACAATCCGAAGGACCGCTACGCCTAACGCTAGCTGGCAAGCAACTAGACAAATACCAAATGGAAGTCATTAGGGATGCAAGCAAAAGTTTCTAACTCTACCGGCAAGTAGTGTGCATCAGCTTCAACTACTGACTTCTTCTCATCTGATGTTCATCGATCCAGAGATGGCGGTAGACCAGCCGCCGGGGGGCCATTCGAAACGTTGATACCTGTTTTTCGGCAATCTTTGAGACCCAGCAAGCAACTTACCTACCCCACATCTGCGGGTTGTCAGAAGAGAAACCCAGAGGTGGCTACGAGCTAAAAACTGATCGATCGAGGTTAGATCTCGCATTGCACCTCCGGCGAGCCGGCGGCTATCTTGCTTTGACAGGCGAGGTCGAGGTCAACCGAGCATTGTCGCATCTTTCCCAGAGATGCCGATACAAAACGACACACCCTCCGTCTTTAACCGCAGCCCCGCAATGCCAACACAAGGTTTCGTTCAAAAAACCCAGTAGAAGCTTTTTCAGCCACCCCTTATCGCAAAGCTCCACCTGATCAGATTAGCATCACTTTTCCCCAAGTTTGACGGTCTTCCTCCGCAACCGAAATCGCAACTTGTGTCTAAGCCCCTTAGGCTCTCGACCACCATCCGCTAGGTGTCCGTCCCCCTCCCCCCCGCCTTAAAACCTTTGTGGCTACGGTTTAGCGGGATCAAACCTTCTACCACAACGCACCCGACACTTGAAGGAAAATTTTATTGCTCCAGATGGAACATAAAAAGGCCCTCCAGGATCCAGCGAAGAATCATGCTCTTCCCCGTACATGCGACCGGGCTCAAGATGGCCAACGCCTTTGTCGGGCCTCAGACCTCTCGGGAGCGGGATCATACAACCATCAAGGAGAGTATGGACCCGCTCATTGCTCCGATGCATCACAATGCCATGCATAGCCCACTGTGTGGCCTCCCCGAGAGTATCCTCTTGCGAATAATGAGTTTGACGGACCACGTCAGTCTTTTCTGCCTTCGACGAACCTGCCGAACTTTCATGCGACTCTTCTCTGATCGTCAATTCCGACGCCTTCACGATGACACGATAAAGCACTGGGCGGAAACGAACTGGCCGATGGTCAGTGCCCAGACACTCCGATGGAAGGGCGAGAACGTCCAACCCAGCCTGAAGTCCGCCCTCCGCTTGCTGATCCAAAAGGACATGTACTGCACAACTTGCCGCATCGTCAGGCCAAATCGAAAACAAGCGGACAGTGATCACAAATCGCGCATCAAGCTCCTTTACTGCTCAGCCTGTGCCACCAAACATCCAATAAACCTATTTTCCCATCGCCAGCAACAAGAGGACTCAAGATCACGGATTTGCATTGGAAGAGAGGGGAATGTACGGATTTGTGAGCACGTCGTTCTTACCTGGGCCGATATTCAAACGTTGCGCGGGGAGAGGCACGACCTAGAGATCGACTGTGAAGATGAGAGCCACCTACAACTAAGCGATTCAAGTTCGACGTGCAATAGTTCAGCAGAGTCCGCCGGGATCAGGACCAGGTCGTTACAGCACTGTTGCAATGCCGCTGGCATCGTGTGCGACAGCACACGCCGCCGTCAACATCTCGCTGTACCAGGGATAGTTATCCGCTGGGAAGTTCATATGCAGGTGCCTGGCGCTGGATTGACCGATTCTCTGGAGGGAGCCGACTTCAATCGACAAGTAGGGCAGCTCCGGGAAAATGGAGGTGAATGTTTAGTGACAAAGCCACCAGGCAGGCATAATGTTGAATCCCGGCCCTTCGACCCCAATGTCTGCTCCTGTGTCGACTTCCTCGGCTGCCAGGACGGGGACTGGCGCTTCAGGAGCAGGGAAACCGGGCGGCGCCTCGCATGCATCAGCCACGGACCTGGTATCCCAGCGGGAGAGGAGATGTGGTGGGATTGTGGGCCAACCACCAAGCTTAATGAGTGGCATCATGACAGCGCTAAACACAGCTGGCATTATCATCAATCCTTCAAAGTGAAGAAATGCGAAAGTTCAACCGACTGCTTTCAGATCAATTACGGTAAACACATCCTGCTTACACCGTGCCGACCATGCCACGGGCCGAAGGTCTTCAAGAGGGAAACAATGAAGCCGACTTGTTACAATTGGATTGCCGCGCTGGATCCAGAGTCCTACGGCATACAGGATGACTCGGACAGGTATGGCGTCGACTGGTGCGACACCGACACCTGTCTTAACCATCACCGCTTCCATGCTATGAATCTGGCGAGGAATATCGCTTCGAGCTACGGCAGATGGAACGGGAAATCCGGCGGACGCAGAGTATGGGGCAGTCTGCGAGGGCTGTTTTCCAGGAAGTAGCAGCAGCAGTGTTATATATGGGGGCAAGATGGTTTATGTTTGATGGGTTTACTTGGCAAGGGTATTTGTGAGACATGGAAACTCAGAGCTGTCTGGAAATGCAATGGAGTTTAATTGGGCTGCCATCCAACACGGGATTGGGCGGACGGGCGGCCCAGAGGCTGAGTAGTATAAGCGTGATCATACTGATTACCTAGTGGCATAAATGTGGAGATAGATGGTAAATCAACCGGTGTTTGGTTTCCAGTTTGGCAAACAGTTCAGAAAGATTACACATCGCAATTTGACATTCAGAACGATGAGCCCTTGCGTGGTGTGCAAGGGCGCTAACAAAGACAAAATATGCGTCACTCCGGGAGTCACCAGGTCCGAGGGGAGAAGCCCTTGGACAAGAAATGGAAGTTTCTGTCGTATTCTGTTCCCACATAGGCCGCGTCAGGGCTTGTTCTATGTCCCGACGCTTCAACGGTCCACGTGGTTTGAAGCCCTCGCGTCACGAATCGTAACTTCTCCTGGCACGGCAGCCTTTATCGTCCTGATTATCATGTAATCTAGTTGTAGTGATACCCAAACTTTTCTTCTATACCCCGGCCATCGTACAAAACATTGTGAAAGTGTCGATACCAAGTTCATGCGATCTGCTATCGACCGGTCTCGGTCTTGGGGACTCTCAGTCAGGGGACGGCCTAAGCCTCACCCCGTCGGCCCAACTCCATGCTACTCGACGGATCCAAGGCCTGGAACTCGCTATTCTTCGCCGAATTTCCTTTCGCCTTTCGCCTCAACCCCCTGGGGTAGCTGCTTTCAGGTCCCTTGAGAACAAGGCCGGGATGCACAATGTTCAAAATCAGGAGTGCGATGAACATTGGGAATCCGTCCAGACCCAGCTGGTAGGCTTCGTTGGTCAGAATCGGGTTCGACTCGGAAGCACCGCCGCCAAATTCGACGAGGCGGAATATCACTCGGACCTGTTTGGGCTAGAGTTAGATGTGTGCTATGGTCCGTGGAGGTGAGGGAGTTGACGTACCACGATCAAGAGGATGACGCTGATCAAGACCCACACTAGAGGTCTGACCCATTTCGTACTCCGCGCCAATGTACCAAGTTGAATTCTCTGCTCGATACGGCGGAAAAAGACGACCGTCACGACGCCGAACACAACGACAAAAAGCAGCTGGACGCCGATGCCTCCCATGTATATCCGCTGGCCTGTGATTACGGTCTCGCCCCCATCTGTGTTGGCAAGCATCGATCCTCCCACGGCCTGGACGAGGAACGACACGATGTCGGCAGCGACAAAAATCTTGGCTAGCCAACGCGGAGACACGCCGAAGATTCTTTCCTGCGGGAGGAGGAAGTGGATGAGGCGTGAGACGATCATGTAGACGAATGCGTTGATCCCTGTGAGCGCTGGTTAGCGAGATAGTATTGGGCAACGGTCGGGTGCGTAAGAAGGCGTACACAGTGGGGCGAGCAGGAAAAGCAAAGTCGATGTAATAACATAAACCGAGTTTTGTTGGTCGCGCGCGCCGATGGCTCGGAGGGCGAAGCAGCAAAGCTCCCACGCCGAGCCCATCACAACAACCCAGCAAAACCACTTTCCGTTCTTCGTCAGCGTACATTCGACGGGTAGGGTGCCGGTATAGTCGAAGGGAGTCAGAGCCATACCTTTCGGTAAACAAACATCTGGGTTGCGTGTGCAAGGGTCGTCAAGGCAAAGAGAACAGCGAACGTAGTGTTCGCTGCAAAACTCGGGTAAAAGCCGTAGTTCGCGTTGCAGGCGTCTGATGGGACGTAGCCGTTGCTGTCAGGGATGGCCGATGTGCATTCGGGCAGCCCGGTCGTTGTCGATGTAGGGGTCTCCATGCTGTAAGTCGCTCCGTGGTCGTAGCACAGGGGGTTCTATCTCTGGTCTTCGTCTGGGTGAGGAGTAAGAAGCGATGAAGTTGAGCTGCCCTGGGAAGAAAAAGGCCATGTTGCTGGGAGAGGTCGACATATTTATTCGCGGCTCGCGTCCGTGGGATTCGTGATCCATCCCACAGCCCATGCTCGGTGTAATGCAGTGTCGTGGCTGACGAAAAGGGATAGACGCCATGTGGTGGGATGTTGGTCGGGGCATGCATGGCAAATTCGGGGGCGCAGCCACAGCCCTGTTAACCCTTGTCAATTCAGCCCGGATGGATGCCTTTGATTGGTCCGCTCGCCGCTTTCGTCGTTTTGAAGACAGGGTTCAAAACTCGAGACACAGCTTGGCCCCACCTTGGCGTCCCAGCACCGACGACACTCCTTCGGGAGGCTGCGACAGACAATTGATGACCAACAGCTCGTTTTCTTAACGAGCCGAATGGGCGTTGCCCGTTTCGGCTGATGAATCACGTTGCAGCCTCCGGCAGGTGCTTCGTCATTCCAAGCGGCCAAAGAACGTACTTCCTGTGGCTTGCAGGCAGCTGCAGCGCTGCCCTCTCGACCCAGCGCAAAAGGGTCTCTTCGCGCATGGCAAAACCGCGGACCGGCCCCACCGAATCCAACAGCCAGCTCAACATCCAGAAATGCGCGAGAAGGATCTGAGCGGTAAGATTTCTGTCATTCGTGAAGTGGGAAAATTCATCAGGGTCCATCTCGTTGGTCATCGCGTACAGAGGCACAAGTTCAAGGCAGGCTAAAGGTCAGTTAGCTGTCCGACGCAATAGTTCTTGGGGTTATCAAGAGACATACCGGCATTTGGATTATCCCTAGCCACACGGACGACTCTTTGCAGAGATGACAAGTATTGTAGTTCCGCTGGACTCTGGCAGAGCGGCCCAACAAGACGCAATGAAGCTTCAAAGTCTTCTAAGGCTTGATAAAGCTTCTCTCGCGCTGAATTGGTCGGGAGGGCTTCAGACTTGTCCTGGCCTAGAAATGTGCGCATGCTCTCAACATAAGCGTCCTCTGTAAAGCCGCGGAAGATGGAACGATCCATAGACGGAATCACGCTCGTCTGAATGACCAGCCACCCGCGCAACATGCGCAGGAACTCCATCATACCGTCGTCCATATAGGTTGACTGAAAAGTAAGTACGATGGTAGCGGCAAGTCTGGCATCGCCGTCGACAGGGAAAGCGCTTGGTGTTGAGAGCGCCTCGTTCATGGCGGCGATGGCCCGGACGCGGTGATTTAGAGCATGGATCGAGTAGTCGGCCGAGCCGCAAGCAGTCAGATTCTGCGCCGCCAAGGCCAGCATGGCATGCGCGAGGAAATCGTACTAAGATTCAGGTCAGCGTACAAACTCGGTGCCTAGGAATGCAGCCATCGGGGTAGCTACCTCGTGGGATATCGCGGCAACATCCTGCCACACCTTAGCTTCGCCGAAGGGTAGCGGCGGGTGGCCTGCAGTAAGGAAGTGGTGAAAAAAGCGAAGATCCTCAAAGACGAGGGTCGAAGGCGTGGTGCGCAGTGCCCCGGATGGCTCGTACGGGGGCGGCGAGGCGGGCTGTGTGTACCGGCAATCGAGACCTAGGCGCCGACATGCCCGGCAGTTTGGGAGTTCTTCGGAGCATTTGACTCGTCGAGTTTTGCAGGTGATACATCCGTTTCTCGATTTGCGGTGGCCCTTTCCTGGGACCGGGCGACCTCGTTTGGGCATGGTGTCTGCCGCCCCCAAGCCTATCTGCCGGGCTTCCTGTCCCTGGGTTTGCGCCATTGACAGAAATAGAATTATGGGTTGGGTAGGCGATGAATTTCGATTTCACGATGTTGCAACGTCGAAGCTCTAAGGGTGATCGTCGTTTGGGAAGGAACAGTGCCAAGCCTAAAGCTGCAGACGCGTCAGCCGAAGGATCAGGGCTAGGTTGGGGAGAGAGCGCCAAGCGCGGTGTAATTGGTCCGCTCGCCAAACTGCCGAATCCCTGCCACTTCAATGACAACAGTGACCAGGAAGACCTCTGCGGCTGATCAGTTGGGCTCTCATCATAGGTATCCACGAGACGCCAAAGACTCGACAGTATCAGTTATTGAGAACGGATTTGAATGGTCGATTCTGAGAGTGGGACGGCCTGATAGGTCGGCAGAACACCGGGGCATGCAGGGCACCCGCCAAAAACTGAAATGCGCCGCTGCGCACATCTCAATTCCCCACATTTTGCGCATTCAAACGGGAAAATGCCCGGCGGCGGGCGCAGAGCACTTGGCAAATCTGGCAAGCTAATGTCAAACCCAGTCGCGCAGCTCTCGGGAATCATGAGCCTTCAGAGAGCGCATCCAAGGGATTTAGGCATGGAGAAATGAATGTGCGGGACGGATTGCGCAAGGCGCATTGCTGTTGTGAGTGTGAGATGGACGACTTCGGAGAGAATGACAGGGTTAGGGGCTGCTGATATTGGAGAACGGGGTCCATCACACGGTGACGGCTGAGAGGCCAACCCGGTCCAGATGGAAGCTACTACCTGCCTAGATACCTGACGCACATAACCTTGTCTAATCGAGAGGGACATCCTGTCTATGGATTTGCATCCCATTGCGAGGTCTGCTAGTCTCAGCGGTTGGCATAGTACATATCACTCGAGCTGGAAGAAATGGAAGACTGGGTTCTAGGAGTGAAAGATTAGGTGGCAAGGGATACTAGGGGGTCTGAGAAGATGCGTGGTTTATTATTCAATTTAGCACTACAATACTGTACACAGCATGGACCCAGGAGCCTCTTTTAGAAAAAAAAAAGTCCGACATTTTTTCTTAATTGGTAGAGTGGCCGGGTAACTAACCCCGCCAAGAAAAGCTGAAACAAATTCAAGAAACAAACTTTCCACCATGCAGAATATAAATTCGGCTCGAAGCAAAGGATACAAAGGCGACAAAAGGGACGAAAGGGATAAAAGATTGTGTTCTGCTTACTCAGTACCTAGTCAACGTACCCAAAATGTGCCTAAGAGATGTAGTTATTGTCATCGCCAAAGTCCATGGGACGATCGTCAAGGAAACCGTCAAACTGGATGCCATGTGGTGTGAAATCCGGGTGGATAAAGGATGTTGACATCAAGTCCTGATACCCCCCCTGGTCATCAGAGTAATCTCCAGCGGGAAATTCCAGTAAATTGCCATCTGCTGAAACACTGTGACCAAGTGGTGCAGGAAACATTGTCGGTGGAGCCGTGGAGATGCCAGCTGTTTTAACAGCCAAGGGAGACTGTTGAGTATCTGCTCTGGGACTTTCTTCGTAGTCCAGTAGCTGGTTACTACGGCGATCTGGGCTTGAATCGTCTGGGGAACCTGCTTGGCGGAGCGTCTCAAGACGATCCAGTAGCGTCGTGATGGTGTCTTCAAACACAGTGTGGGAAAACTCTTGGATGGCCTGCGAGTGCCGAAGTAGGTGCGCTGGGAGCCGGCCTTCCGATTGCTCGTTGAAAATCTGCCTCCATTCATGGGAGATGAAACCTCTCAAAGCTGCCATCTCGCTGCTGGCGGAAAGAATGGTGTCGACATATGGGCTTGATGGAAGTGGGCGGTCCGGGAAAAGAATTCCGAAGATATCGAACCAGATTTGAGCCCTTGTCTTCCTGGGATCCGCTCGTTTCTTGATCTTTGCCTTCTGCTCAGGGGTAATCGTGCCTCCGGGTCGGTCTCGTATGTCGCATCGCTGAGCAGCCCTCAAGTGCGAGGTCATCTCCTGCTCTTCTTGGAATTGCTGAAAGCAAATGGGACAGTGAACTCCCATATCGTGGCATCGCCACAAATGCGACTTGAGCCTAGAGATGGTTTTGAGTACCTTGTGGCCGCATTTCTGGTGGGCCAGCGGATCCCCTTTGCTAAATGGGCATGCGAGGAGGCATCCCTCTTCGTCATTCTTGTCACCAGAATGGGGAGCGGGAGGCGTATCCTCTTCATCGTCGTCTTCACCAGGGTCGCCGTTCCCGGCTTTGCCATGCCTTCGGCCATTCCCGTGGATCTGGGAGGCGCGTCCCAAAACATTCGAAATACCACGCCCTTCATGGATTGGGGCTTCGCGATAGTTTTGTGCCGAACCAGAGGCGCCAGCGTGTTTGTTGAAATACTCCTCCACGCCGTGGTTGACGAATTCGATCTTTAGGCGAGGAGAGAAAAAGTCCTCAAGGTCGCCGTCCGATTCAGTGTCCGAGTCAGAGGACCGTATAGTGTCCCCGTCGTCATCAGATGGCCCCCAGTGCCGCAAAGTGGACCCCGCGCCTTGAGACCTCCCGGTTCCGGGCCCTGTCTTTTGAGGCAAGCCGGCTGTTTGCCAGGTGTCATCTGGGCGTGGACATGATGAAATGCCAGGGCTGTAACACGAGTCTGGCTTCACCATTGTTTCGAAAGCTCCTTTTATCGGCGCATCCTGCACACATCCACTGGTTAGCACATCGAAACCTCCAGTGCTTAGACGGGCTACTTTACATCTTGAATGACAGGTGGTTGTTTTGCCATTGCAGTACTCGGCTTCATTTTCGAAGGTTCGTATTTCACCTGCGGTTGCCAAAAGGACGTTTCAGACACCTCGTCGTGGCTTGGCCTTCGCGCGATAGTTTCAGGTCCCGGGCTTCCTTTCGGCTTTGTGACACCCATGGCCCTGCTCTTCAGGGCGGAGAAGAGGATTTGAAGGATGTCCCTTTCGCTCCAGCGGCAGCTAGGATGAGTCGTTACGATATAAACTGCGAACGATAGAAGCCCCAGGCAGATGACACTGAGGCAAAACGCATATGGGGTCCTTCCAAAGGGCAAGACACCATTTTGCATATTGAACATGCTCGCAGCTTGAGAAAACGGGAAGAAAAACTGCGTCAACCTTGTTAGCAAAGTGGACCTAAGAAGATGGCTCATATCCACGCCTTTCTTTGAGGCTTGACTTACGGCCGCGACCACTCCCAGGCCTTTGAATATGTTTGATGTTTCCAGCCCATGGAAATTGACAAAACGCTCGACCTTTCGCAACACAGACGTTAGAGGCGGGATCATTTTGATCGGCTTCACTGTGTGTATTTCAACGTACCACGTAGCGGTTGGTATCCACCAACTTCAGTTTCAATGCCTCCGTTATGGCAAGTTTCTCTCTCAACCCAGAATATTTCTTGGCAATGTCTTGGAGATATTCGATCCTCGCTTCAAGTTCGTTGTCGTGTGAAACGAAATATCCAATATCCACGGTTTGGAATTCGTCCCAGGCCCTCGTGGTTTCGGACAGAACCTGAATGAATGTCGTAAGATTGTCCAGCATCGCTTCGTTCCAGGCACTAAAGGCCTTTACATTCCTAATCCCCGCCTTCTCTAGGCACCTGACGTTCATAGACAAATTAGCACGTGCTTGGCTCAGGGGGCATGCTCTGAGTTCGACAACATACCTTCGGTCAATAGTCTCTTTCATTGCTCTGGTAACCATATCCCACTCACGCACAGATTGCCCAAGAATGGCTGACCACGCAGAGAGGAAGTAGAGTCTCGCATCCCAGATAGGCTTGCTCAGATCTCGTGTTCTTCCAGACATTGGGTCCCAAAGAACACCGCACTGTTTCCACATTGCATGGTGTGACTGCACGGAGTCCTGGGATTTTCGGTCGTAGTAGGTGTCGATAGTGCCGTACACGGTATATGTGCGGTCATCAATACCGCTAAGTGCAATTGATGCTTGAGACTCGTAGAGACACTTGAATTTGTCTAGTGCGTCTTTGGCAGCCGATGGGTCAAGGATCCGGGAACGTCTGAAGGGCTCTCCGTCCGGCTTCTCCCTGGGATCACTGCGTAGGGCACGGTGGTTTCGAAGCGCAAAATATGGTATGGTCAAGTAGAAACCGAACGTCCGGAACCCATTTGTCTACATTCACCAGAATTTGGCGGTGTCAGTATTTCTGTGACACGCCTGCTGTAGAACCTTTGACGATCACTTACAGTTATAGTCACTCCAACAGAAGGGCCGGGTTTGATGTGGTTGTAGAAAAACTCAATCAGGGACTCTCGTTCGCGGAGGGATGCCGTCTCTGCTAGAACCGCCATCCCCGTTGCGTCCATGTCGGAGATATATCTGGTGCAATTGGTGTTCGGTCAGAAGTTCGTCTCAATCAGATTATCCACCTCACAGGGTGGGAAGCCAGAGAGTACTTACACTAGCTTCCTCTCACCACCGCTATCATGATCAGTGTTTTGAAACTGGTCCTGGTTGTGGGCATGGGTGTTTGTGTCCTGCTCTAAATCATCACAGAGTATCTAAATTTTGTCAGAGTTCCCGACACAATGGGAAGAGATCATATGGTGCTGGATTTGAATAGGCAATGAGTACTTACTGCTTGGGTGAGAGCCTCGCGTAACTGAGATACCGTCAAGCCACCACGCTGTGGTCTATTTGTTGATGTGCAATCCAATTCTTCGCAGCCAGACGATTCGGTCTTCCGTCTGTCGACAATGGCAATATAATCTTCCTCGACCTGCAGCCTGCCCACGGCTCTGGCAGACACATGCTCGCAGTACGTTGAAATTACCTCCTCTTCGTCAAGATGCTGCCTCTTTTGCTCAAGGCCGTGTACGGGCCTTACAAAAAGTCTTACCATGTGCGATAGCTCCCCTTCATGGGCATTTTCTCGGCTAGGATGGCGATCCATGGCAAGCCCGCCACAAAGTCCAAGCTCCAGGTCGACGTCTTCGCCGCCACTCAATTTCCCAGTCATGAGCGGCACTCTTTCGGCCTCTTGGACTCCGCCGTAGTCCTCGAAATCGCCGCCCATATCGTGGCAAGAATTCGTATCAAAATCATCGTCGCTCTCATCGTATTCACAATCTGTTTCGGCCCCTTGTTGCTGAAGGCGCTGGAGGTATGGTTGATACTGTGCCGCCTTGCTGAACTGACGAGGATAACTGAAAACTGTCGGCCATGAGCTGCCTCGTATTCCTAGTGAGCTAGTCGTCATTGCGACCCAGTGGTGTCTTCGCTTGGGTTTGAGAGTGGGTTGAGCCGGTGGCCAATGGTGGAACGCAATGTTGTGAGGTTTTTTCGTTATGTTTGATGAATTGAATGCACAACTCAGACCAGCGAACAAAAAACAGGAAAGGAAGCAGCGATGTGGCGCATCGACTTCTGGGACCTGCTGGTGCAAACTCCGGAGCTTAACATGCCGGCATGTTGGCAGGAGCAACGGCTGCGAAATTGCTGATAGCCATTTGTGCACAATCGCCCTCAGCGGGAAGCCTTTGGGCATCATTGAACACCGGTCCATCGGCAAGGCTTGCAGGGTGTGCAAACGCATGGCCTATGGGAGACGGGGCCAGGGGTGCAAACGGCAATGAGATGCATTGGTTGCCCAACAGCCCTGCATATCTGCTCTGTTGTCAGAGTTGTGTGACTGCAGATGCAGGTGCCATGGCATTGGGGCCCAATTTGGCACCACAGTTGGCCAAAACTGAGATGAGGGGCACAACGAATTTGATGCAAAGCACCCAGCGACCAATGTGGCGGAAATGGGCCCTCGGGGCTGTTCTTGGTCTGCAGTGTGCACCCACACACCGAGATGCCCGCCAATGACACTCAACCACATCAACTCGCCCCGATTCTATACACGGGTGGAGGCACCAGATGGGCTGGGCTTACGCAGGACATGAATGCATTCCATGGTTGGGGCTGACGTGCTAGAAGCCCTGAACAACCTGGCGACATGAAGGCCGCCAGAAAAGCAGCACCACACCCGTCGACCCCACCAAGTTGCCTCCCACAACCTCTTCAAGATCGGTAGATGACTTGCTGTCCATTGGATCGAATGGCACCACCACCTCGAGGGACAAATACCCTCCAGCACCAAGGGGGCCTCCAACCGCTCTTGCTTACAACACAATTGCTCGAGGTACCGCTTTCTCTCACAGAATTGGGTGTCACTTCTGGTCCGTGCACACGGCAATAACCCTGAACCCAACCAGTCCTCCAAGGGTTATGTTCGGTGCACGGGCCGGAAGTGAAACCCAGCTCTGTGAAAGAAAACAGTACCCTGCACCTGGCTTCCAGCTTAACGCAACTGCAAATTGTCACTGACAGGACGCGAGCCCAGTGGGCTGGAGAACGTTTCGGATTTTGGGGCTTACCGCTCCTGCAACCTATCATCTTAAGGTACCGAAGTGTATCCGTGTCCTAACTTCACTTTTCAGGTACCTTGAGAACACAACCCAAACCTGCTGTTGTCAGGCAGGTACTGGTCGGCCACTTCACCTCATGCAATCGGGTGCGGTGTAGTTAGGCTCCAGACTGCTGCCGGGCAATTTATGAGGGACCTGAGTCGAGGTGATCAAGCCGCACCATGGCCCTTTCCTTTTCAGAACTTTCCCCACGACTGGCTTTCTTCTCTTTGTTCTCATCGACTGCTCCTGCCAACTTGGGGCGAGAAGCCACACTGCCCAGTCATCAGTTACCGTAACTGCCCTGGACGCCACACACCGTTGGCCGCACACGTGCACACGACCGCCCAACACTATCCCGTCGCTGCGGTTGACTTCGTTGCCAACCTACCTCCCTGCCTACCTTAGGTACCTACTTTACCTCAGCATTCATTTTTTTCTACTCACCAGACCGCAACCTCACACATGTACAAAGCGGGGCGGCCAGAAATCCCGTATCATCAAGCATTCAGTCACATATTTTCTGGATTGCTTGCAACACCTATGGTCTTCAGAGTTTCCAGCTCAAAGTACTCCACAAGGCAATTGCGCCACGACCGAAATGGTTCGTAACATCGCCCTCTGTAACTAAACCCATCAGACAGACCGGTCACTAAGAACTTTATGTTTGCGGCTACCTAGTCATCCAAGAAAGACAAAAACAACCAAAAAAAAAGTAACCGCATTATAGTTTTACTTTGGATTTGTGTAAGTCTTCTCCAAACATTGCTCGAAGTGCCAAAGCCCCTGACTGACATGTTCACAGTGTAATTGTAGTTGGGATGGACCCGACATGGTTGTGCCAGGAACCCATAATTGCACATCACAAAACTGCAACCATCCTAGGTGTGGGAACTGCCAAGTGTACCAAATCAGACGTTCCGTTCGGAGGTGATGATGGAAAATACGTTGAATATCTACATAAACAGACTCGCCTGTTTAGGGAAATTTTCCCAAAATACCCGCGGCTGATAATAATATGATCGCACAGGCTAACAGGGGGCAAGGGGAGTGGGTCGGCCTTTACGGAAAGAGAGGCGGCGACAAAGAGTGATTGCGGCTTGCGTAAGATAACTGTGCTATAGGCGCATGATGGTTTGCGCTAAAGAATTGTAAGACCATGGTGCTGCTGTGAGCTCAGGATATCAACCTAGCATGCAGATCCTAGACGAGCTCAAAGTCCTGCAGCGAGGAGATAAAGTTTACGAAGACATAAAAAAAATACAAAAAGATTAAACGGGCGAGAAAAGGACATTGATCTTGGAGCACAGAGTCTTGGTATCATGGTGTCTCGGAATGCTAGAAAGATTGCTACTAGCGTGCCTGGGGTTTGTAATGATACGGTTTTATTAACGCACACCAAGCAAGGCCTCTATCTCCGCAACTGAGACATCTTCCCTCAACCACAACTAACCCTTCTATTACCTAACATAGTCCCTCTCCCTCACCGTCATCGGCATACCACCAGCAGGCACAGGCACAAAATCCATCACCTGGTACGCCTGGTCACCCATAAGAGGGAGACTTGGGCTGTCAGCCGGGTAGGCCAACTCGAAGTCGAATCGACGACAGAGAACAACAAGCGCGAGCTTGACCTCGATCAGCGCTAGACCTTGACCGATACAACTACGCGGCCCCTTCTCGAAGGCACGCCACGCCCCGGGCGCGATCGTGCCAGGCGGTGCGAGAAACCTATCCGGGACGAAGCTGTTTGGCTCAGAGAACAGATTCGGGTCTCTTCCAAAGCATGTGTGGACTACCCAGAGGGCGTGGCCCTTTGTTGGGTACGTTCTCCCCTCATAACTGATGGTGTGACTACAAAGTTGGTCAGTACGGTTCGGTAAGCTTCAGTACGTGACTCGGCTTACTTTGGTGCAGCTGTCCGGATTGTGGAGGCCGGGCTGTAGAGCCGCAAAACCTCCTTGACAACTGCAGTCGTCAAAGGCAACTCATGAAGTTTCGTCGGATTCTCTCGCAGAATCTTGTTCGTCTCCTCTCGACTGGGATGAAGAAGCTCATCGTGCTCGGCGCGGACCCTGGCTAGTATATCCGGGTGCTTCGTCAGCTCCAACAGACAGTATGCGATGGTCCCAGCCGTCGTATCGTGTCCCGCAATCAGCATCCCCTTCGTGCTGCACCTTCCATGTCAGCATCTCTGTAACTTTCATACCACCAGGGGAGTAACCTACTTATCAACACACGCTTTCAAAAACGACTTCTCCAGACCATCTTTTGTCTTCGCCGCCTTTTCCTGGTCATACTTCTTCAAAAATAAATCAATCCCCGCCTCCACCTCCGGCACATCAAACACCCGACTCTCATACCGCTTGCTAATCTCCGCAGCCAGCAAATTATCCAGCTTGCGCGAATGCCAGCGCAATCCTGGCAGATTCACATACTTCTCCCAGAAATTCAGACCCTGCCAGGTGTATTTCATCGCGGCGCGGAATTCTCGAACTATGGGGTCGAACTCGCTCTCGCTTTGGGCTGCCAGGCGGATGTCGAGCATCAGGTCGCCGATGACGTCGATAGTCATGGAGATCAGGAGGCCCAGGCTCTGGAAGGATTTTCCGGACTTGGCGAGGTCGACCATCACATCCTCGTAGATGAGCATGTGGTGCAGCATGCGCGGCACGCGACCGAGGAGATAGGTTGTTGAGAACCCCGGAGTGAGCGTTGAGCGGAGGTGCTTCCATTCGGAGCCTTGGCTCCAGAAGACGCTGTGACGCCCGACTAGTTCGCCCATTACGTTTTGGACGATGGAGTGGCGGGGGAGGTTCTCGGCGTTGGTGAGCTGGGTGGCGACGGTGGGGTCGGTGACGATTACCATGGGCGGGAAGATGGGGTACCAGTCGAGGTAGAAGACTGCGGGGAGTTTGTAGCGCTGCTGGATGGCGTGGATGATGGCGTGGGGGTGTGTGCGATCGGGGAGGGATTTTTTGATTTGGCGGAAGAGGGCGAGGTGGCCGAACCACCATGAGTGTGGTGGCTTTGGCTGTTGTTTGTGTGAGTGTCTTCTCGTGTCGTGGCCGAGGTAGGTGTTGAAGTTTGCTTACCAGATCATTGTAGAACCTGCGGTGTCGTGTGACGGTCCAGAACAGCCATGTTGCAAAGAGAAGTCCCACCCCAATCTTGGTGGTCGGTGTCAAGGACTGGAAGTATCCGACAAGAGAATGTATTGGTGTTTCTGTCGGTGCAGTGGCGTTGGCGCCGAACACGGGGTTGAGAATGTCAGCCATCTTGCTGGTCAGAGAGTTCGATCCAATATTTTGCCTGTAGCCATCAAGAGGACGAATTTTCGGCTGCCTTATGGGAATCTGTTGGAGGATGGCGAACGGAGAGGTACGGGAAAAGGGGGCCCCGTTGCGTCGATATGCAACAAGGAGAAGGATTCGAGCTGCGCCATATGCAACATGCAGTTAGTCGATGCTCACGACCAAGACCCACTCAAAGCTTTATCTTGGTCTCACCTGCGTCCCGCCGCTGCAACAGGGCGGCAATTGCAGCACTGGGCTGCCCGCGAGTGGTTGCCCTACGACCATGGATAGTTCGGCACCCTTGTGTCCAGCTGGGGTTGGCGCAAGCCTCTGCTGACCCATCTGCCTTCATAGGATGGTGATAGACAGGGCGGATTCTTGCTAATGTCTGACAGTGGTGACTCTGGTGTCAGTGTAACATGCCAACCGTCCAACGGCTTCCCGGGGACTCATCGGTCTGTATCCAGAAACTCCACTTTCAACAACTCCGGGATGGCTTGGCAACGCTGATTCTGTCACTATTCTGTTCTTCTCAACTCTATTTTAACAGCAAATCAACCCGCCTCGGACGCAGATAGAGACGTAATAGGTATTTAGTTGATGCACGGCCACGATTGGTCAAGTGATGCGAGCACCTCATCAGACGAGAGCCCAATCGACACTCCTATGATGTGTCAGAATGAAGCTCGCGGGCGGGTTTTGCGCATGGTCAAGGCGCAGATGCAAAGCACTTTCACCTGGGAGCCTGGGACAAATGAATTTAGGGTTGGATTCCGCTGAATATTGAGTGGTAGCGAAATGATTATTGGCTTCTTATCCCCTGCGCCCGCGACCCGCAGTCTTCAACCTTCTATCTCGCGGGCGCCTGGCTCCTTCCTCCAAACCGACTATCCCAGCCAATCAGCTTACACCAACGCGCCACTGAACCAACCCCACTCTATCTCACGGCAGCGCCTCATGCAGCACCGGCCCGTCGTAAGCAGGCAGGGCCAGCGGCTGCACCTCCCTCTGTTGGTCAACAATCTCCCCGCCGTAGCGCAACAACTCCCCAAACGTGCCGGCCCTTGCATCCGCATCCTCATTCCCCGCCGCCTCCCAAAACGTCGCCAGCGGCGGCGCAAGCATGTACCCATGCCCATGGTACAACTTCAACACGCTCGAATTAGCCAACAAGTACTCCACCAACCCCTTCGCCTCTGCATGCAGCGCCGCATCCACCCCTTCCGCTGCTGCATCCCGCGGGCACACCAGCATCTGATACAACCTATACGTATTCAACCGCGTGCGCACCTCCGCCGCAAATGACTCTTGCATCGGATCCAGCAGCAGCACATGCTTCCTCACGAACTCTGGCCCGTCAAACTCCCTTCCGGGCGTAGCATCCACCGTAACCTTGAGCTTCTCCCACGCAAGCAAATTCACCCAGTAGTCCATCAGCAGCGCCTCTGAGCCAGGCTTGATAGTCATCAGCACGCGGGGGTTGGGCTCTGCAGGAACCCCGGCAAACACGGGGTGATTCACCAGGCCTGCGGCGGAGGTGCGGCCCTCCCACGCGGCGAGCATGATGCGTTGCCAGCGGAGGAGGACGGGCTCGCCTTTTTGGGCGGCGATGCAGAAGTTCTGGAGGCTGCCCCAGGAGTTTGCGCGGTGCTGGTGGGCGAAGCCGCCGATGCGGTAGGGGGTTGAAGGCGAGGTGATTCGCTCCCAGAGGCTAGTGTCGAGGTTACCGAGGAGGAGCACCCCGATGTCGAGGTAGATTCCTCCGTGGGCGTGGAGGAGCGGAAGCCGGACGAGGTCGGAGATGTGTTGGCCGGAGTGGGCGCCGGCCATGGTGCGGTTGAGCAGGGCGGAGGGGGGGTGGGTGGGGGGGATGTAGGTGAGGACGTTGGTGGGGGAGGAGGGGACGAAGTCAACTACGCGGATGGTCCAGCCTAAAGGACCGAGCTTGCGTACCCAGCCGATGACGTTGCGTTGTTGCCAGCCATGGAGGTGGGTGAAACCTTTGTCCCAGAAGGCCCAGATGTTCTTTTGGGAGGTTACTTCGGTGGGGGGGTTGGTGAGGGAGGCGATGATGGATTCATCAGTGAGCTTGTCTGAGGCCGAGGCGGGGAGGGCCTGCGTCCCAGCGGGGAGGTCAAGTGAGAGACGGGCCATGTTGTTGTGGGGGCGGTTTAGGGGGAACGGGGAACTGGGGCAATGCTGGATGCGGGAGTGTGGGTTAGGTGCAGGTATTGATGCTCGGTCGAGAAACACGGGGAGAGGAACTGGCCTTTATGCCTGATGATGATACGCTAACATTTCTTTCATGTAAAGGTACCTGCACAGCGGAGCACGATATTGCTGACGGGCTTGGCGGACCCTCGACCCGCTGGCCCGCATATCACCACCGCGTCTGCTCGACCGAACCCAGACTGCCTCGATCCTACCTCCGTATTTCCTGGTTGCATGCCATGGTCTCTTGCCCCGCGCAGTCTGAGGTGGAATGCTGACATTTTCAGGTAGATGTTGTTGCCTAGACAGGCGATGATTGTTCGTGCGCGGCCGCGCCGCAGGGACGCTGCTGAGCATTCGTCGTTTGGGCTCTTGTCTGAGCCCCTCAACCTGCGACGTTGCAAACTAGATATCTTTTAGCGCCCTATCTTGCGTATCTGGGCGAGTGGGTGATGATAAGCGCTGGTGGCGGTTCTCTTTCTTTGTAGAACTTTGCACAGTGGCACGGAACGGGGCAGTGAGTCAAGCCGCCCCTTGTTCCTGGCCCTGACAGAGGAGGGGATGCGATTTGGGTCTCGAAGCTTGTGTTATCAGCCGAGCAATGTGGGCTCCAGAAGACCATCCAATGACCAGCTGTCGACGCCTTACCTATATTACGTCCCTCGTCCTCTGGTATTTGGTCTGGTAAGGCTACTTCACTAAACATCTTCCAATATTGCTCAGTGGCATTCTCATCTCCAACAAGATGAACACGTTCTTATTTTTCGTTACCGGTGTCATTGCCTGGCGCCTTTACACCGTCTTCAGCCATCTATCAACTGTCCCAAGCAAAATCCCTTGGGTGGGAAGGAAAGGCAGCTTGACGTATCTCTGGGACCAACTCAAAGCCATCTCAAATACTCCTTCTACTATCAGCGAGGCATATCATAAATACAGCAAACATGGACTCATCTGTGCCATTCCGCTACCCTTCAGCCGGCCTGAGATCTTGCTACCTCGCTCTCTTGTCAAGTGGATGATCTCGCAGGACGAAAGCCAACTGAGCCCCGCACCCATTCAAATGGAGATCGTTGGTGCGAAGTACGGCTTTGGGAACCCAAGCGTCCACGGGGACTTTGCCGTCTACAGCGTCTTGCGCGCAAACATGAACAGGCAGCTCCCCAAGCTAATTCCGGCTGTCATGGACGAACTGTCTAAGCGGATTGACGAGCACTTTGGCCAGAACGGGGAGTGGCAGGAGATGCCTTCTCACGACCTGGTCAGGAATGTTGTGGCGAGGATCTCTACGAGGGTAATCCTCGGAAGTCCATTGTGTAAGCCTTTCCGCATACCCTGCAACCCTTAACCTTCACGCTAACAATTGCGATTCAGGTGACAACGAAAAGTTGATGGACCACATGAACAACCTCGCTACATGCTTGGTACCCAGCGCCCTGGTACTCCGCTTGTTCCCACCATTCCTGCACCCCATTTTCGTGTACATCACACACTCGCTGAACCTCATTTTCCGACGCCGAGCCGTCAAGGTGCTTGGACCCTATATCGAAGAGCGACTCAAGATCGTCCGCCAACAATTCGCCGCGGGAAACAAAATTTGCCAGCGCGATGACGTCCTCTCCTGGATCATCACCGACGCGGTCAAGCGCAACGAGAACCAAGAAGGCCTCGTCGACCGCATCGCATGCCGCGTATTCGTCGCCATGTTCGCTGCAATGGAAACCACAACAATGACTATCTCCTTCACCCTCCTCGACCTATGCGCCAGTGATCCCGCCCAAAACGTTTGGGAAGGTCTCGCCGAGGAAGGTCGACGAATCTTCTCCGCGCCCGTCCTCGACCTCGCAACCATCAACATCAGTCTCCCGCGAGCCGACAGCTCCCTCAAGGAGACGTTGCGTCTGCGCACGTCAATCAAAGCCCTCGCTACCGAAGTCACCTCCGCAGAGGGGCTGGTGCTAGAGGGGTACGACGTGCGGTTACCACTGGGATCGAGGCTGAGCGTCTCGGCGTGGGGGATCCATCGCGACGAGGCCGTCTACGGGCCAAATGCGAGCGAATATGACGCCTTTAGGTTCTCACGTCAGACTGAGACCGAATTGGGACAGGAACAAGAACAAAAGCGGGACGTGGCTGACGGCAGCGCTCCTTCTGGTCCTGCGGCTCGGACTCCTAGCTCTGGAAGTAACCTTATGGTGACAGCGACAGAGAATTACCTCCCTTTTGGGATGGGGAAGCATTCCTGCCCGGGAAGATACTTTGCCGCGGTGGAGTCAAAGCTTTTTTTGGCTTATCTTGCGGCCAACTACGACTTGAAGCTTACGAAGGGGGGGAGACCGAACTTTGTTACGATTGGCCATTTCCCTATCCCGCCTATGAAGGGGAAGTTGATGGTGCGGAGGAAGAAGTAGTGTGTGGGAGACTAGCATGGCTTCCTGTCATTGGGTTTGGATAGGGCAATTGATGCAGAGCATACAGGGGGTGTTTGGCGATGTTACATTGGAATCAAGCAATACATACACCCTGCACCTGCCTATCTTTGCTCTCGGGCTCAGTGACAAGCGACCGTTTCCATTATCAGGAAGATGATTAATACCTTACCTATGGAATGCCTTGCAACTCCGTGTTTGCTTCGCAGTATTACCGGCCACCTCATATTCCCGGCAGAAAGTGCCTTGCATGTCCGTAGTAACACTAAGAAGGCACCACTCGTGTCTATCTCGTGTCCATCTTGGTGTGCCAGTGCATCGCATGATTTCCCTTAGCGTTGATTGACGGCTAAAGGAGATAGGCCTGTGCCGTATTGTAACAGGTGTCCCGCTGCAGTTACTAGGTATATTCTCGCCTGCGCCGCCTCAACAAAAGAGTTTGAGATAAGACCATTTCAGAATTTTCTTCACCGAGCCTCCCATTTGGTCCAATGCTTCGCAATATCTGCAAGTGATGTCCGTTGGCAGCCCAATGGCACAGCCTACCTGATACTAGCAACCGCACAGAGCATCCGTTCCTTGTGTGACTCGACTTGTACATGCGGTCAAGAATATCACCTAGCTCTCTCATTCGCTATTTTTGAAGTGATACGGAGACTACTGTAGGGACCGTACAGCCATTGTTACCAGGATTGGCATCTCCTCAGTCTTGAATGCTACGTGAATCCACCTACAAATGGACATCTGACATCCGGCTAGGGCTGATAATAGAGTAGCAATCAAGAGCCGGAAGGATCGCACGCTCGCTGGCATAAGGCGACCAACCCCATACCCCGTTACACTCAATACCCGCTCCGATTCCATATTTGCTATACCGTTTATAACAATAGCGGATTGAGCCGGCACGACGTAATGCGAGGCGGAAATGTAAGACTGAGTCAGTCGGCCGCGTTGCTACAGGCAAAAGACCGAGCCAGTAGTGGAAATCGCTACCTCAAGCTGGCTGAGCAGCCTTGGCAAAATCCAACCGAATACGGCCCGTGGCGTCTGTTAGCCCAATCTGGAGACATGTAAGCCCCGCCACTGAACACCAAATGTCAACAACATCCACTCACCTCCTCACTCTTCGACCGTCTCAATTCTCTCTCTCACAACACCAACTTCCCACCACACCAACCCTTCTCTCTAGTCTCACTACCCAGGTAACCGCCAAAATGGCCACCCTCCTCCAAATCACCCCCACCTTCTCCTGCTACACCGCCAGCGAGCACGAAGCCAAGCACATCTTTAAAGAAATTTTCCTCGACAATTGCTACTCCACACCCAACCTCCCGCCGTCGCCCTTCATCATCGACGCCGGCGCCAACATCGGCCTCTTCACCCTGCACACCAAACAAGCTTACCCGACCGCAACAATCCTCGCCTTTGAGCCCGCTCCATTGACGTACGACGTCTTGAGGCAGAATCTGGCGCTGCATGGTCTGTCGGAGGATGCTGGGATTGAGACACACAAGTTTGGTCTCGGGACGGAGGAGGGTATCGCGAAGTTCACGTACTACCCCTCTGCACCAGGAAATTCAACCCTCTTCCCCGACCAGAAGGAGGGGCTCATAGAGCTCGTGATGCAGAAGTTCCCTGAGCATGGCGCCAAGGCGATGGAGAAATGGCTTAGCAACGGGACAGAGGTGTCAATTCCGATACAGAGACTTTCGTATTTCCTGAGGGAGAGGGAGCAGCGCGGCTTGAAGGTGGAGAGGATTGATTTGTTGAAGATGGATGTTGAGGGGGCGGAGTTTGATGTGCTTGGGGGATTGGACGAAGAGCATTGGGCGCTGGTTAGGAATGTGGTGTTGGAGATTTCGGATGTGAGGAATGAGGGGGCTTTAGCGAGGATGAGGCGGCTGTTAGAGGGGAGGGGGTTTGTGGTAGAGTCGGGGGCGACGCATCCGGATTTTTCAGAAGAGATTTTCGTGGTTAAGGCGCGGAGGGTCTGATGGGGGATGTTGCGTGCGTTGATGATCAGTTGTTGGGAAAGGGAGAAAAGGAGGAGAGCGTGTGCATTGTGCAGGTAGTACATGCCACGTCTTGATATTGAGATGTCTCTGATCCCTTGTGAGAAACCCAACATTGTCTGAGCCGGATCTAGCATCTAGTTAACACCGGCCACAAATTTGAGCTCCTGTGTTATGCCGGTTGTCAGCAACAGTTGATTCTTTGTGTTGTCGTTGCTAGCCTGTGTGACTGACCTCTAGACTTCCGGTGATCCCATCTCCTGAACCGCCATCCAACGTAAACTTGGCCAAGTTCCGCTTCTTCCTTTGGATTCTGGTGATGTGCTGCATTCAGAAGTAGTCAGTGCCGATGACCAGGCTTCCATGTGAAAACGACAAGAGGCTTATGCTTACCTCTTCTACAGAATCCACAACGACGTATCTGAAAATCGTGACTGTGCGAGTCTGGCCCATACGAACAGCTCGAGCAATTGCTTGCTCTTCCACAGAGGGATTCCATTGAGGCTCAATCACGTGGACATAGTTAGCCACTGTCAAGTTGAGTCTTTGCAGATGGATTAGCTCTCCATTCCATCTGTAGACTCCTCACACCAGCAAAGTACATACCCAACGGCCCCAGTTTGGATTGACATCAGAAGTATTGGAATGTCCGAGCTTTTGAAATACTCAAGAATACGGAGACGTTCTTTGTAAGCCACGGTTCCGTCTATTCTGAGGCATGGCATATTGTGTAGCTTGAAATGCCTTTCTAGCATGTCGAGCGTTGTCGTCCAGTATGAGAAAACAAGACTGTTCGTGTTAGCAGCCGACCCCTTGATCGCGCCTGCGTTACTGCTCTGATAACTGACCTTTTGGGCCCGTTGCTGAGCCTCTCAAGATTATCCACCACCGACTGTAACTTTGAAGACAGGCGGATTCGATGGACCGGTGCTGGTTGTGGTGGCCATAGTTTTATAAGAGGTGCTGGTGGCGGCGCTGGTACCCCTTCGTTGTTCTCGAATGTCTCGACGTTCGAGCGGCGTAAAATCGGGGATAGGCTTTCCCCACACTGTGGACAGAAATTCCCCATTTCGGCCAACTCCAAGCTATTCTCACTCGACACACCGCAGATCTCGCAATCATGTTCGGTATCTTGCCTTGAGTCTGCAATAGATGCGACGTCACCATTCGCCATAGTATTACCGAAAGTACCATGGTTGCACAGTCTCCGGAGTTTCATAATGGTGGTAAAAAGGACACTATATCTTTTGATCCTGACTTGACTGCTGATGGCTTCGTCCATGTCGATGGCGCATTTCTTGAGAATTTCGTTATATATGGCTCGCTCCTCTGAGCACAACACTACTGTGGTCCTTTTCACTCGAGGCTCTGGTAACTTGAGTAGAGACTCACTGCGGCGCAAGCAAATAGTGCGGAGAAGGGCCTTTAGCCTGACAGTCCGATCCGGGGTGTCCGCCCTCAGCGGTTCGAGAATGTGCCTCTGGAAGACGGAGCTCCGGGCGAATGGCTGAAATTGAAGGAACTTGAGAAGCGAGAGGAGGTCTTCCAGGCGGTTTTGGATCGGTGTCCCCGTGACACACCATCTGTGAAGCGATGGCAAGTTCAAGGCGGCCAAAAACTGGTTCGTGCCCTGATTTCGTATCCAGTGGGCTGTATGATTGTTAGCCTTCCATGTCGTTGCAGTGAGTCTGCCCGCCTGAGATGAGAGATTAACGGAATCGGAAAGGGTGACGTACCTTCGTCAAGAACGACCCGATACCAGTGAAGTTTGTTTAGGACACCGTGATCTCTATTCTTATAATCACTTACGAGAGTGCCGTAGGTGGTGATAACCATGTCGTAATCCATGATTTGCTCAGGCGATTGGGGTCTGCCTGCTCCATGAAACATGCGCCACTTCAGCTTGCCCGGTCTGGCGTGTCTGCATCGCGTGTTAGTAATTGCGACATGTGTTTAAGCGAGTTGACACGAGAAACGAACTTTGAAATTTCCATTTCCCAAACATTCAAGACCTCTGCTCAGTGTTAGCCGGAATGGGAAAGAAATACTGGTCATACGCGATGCAACTCACGCATGGAGGTGACGACTACCAGGGTCGCCCTGGTTCGCAACTGCAAATCTCCAGCTCCCGCGCTGGCATCACGTCCGGTGGAGAAGCGCTTTGCGTGATTGGCTGTCGAGACTATTGCTGATAGGATGGTGAGTGTTTTGCCGAGTCCCATGGCATCGGCCAAGATGCCTCCAGTTGAGAAGCAAGGTATATCATCGGCTGGAATGACCTCTGTGATATTTCGCAAGTCTTTCTGGGCCGCCTGATACCAGCCGTGGCTTTCTCTTTGCTGCATGAAACGCAGTGCCTGGCTTTGGTGACTTATACTGTGTGTTAGAACAGAGCCGAGCTGTGTATCAGGGGTTGAAACATACCTCATTAATTCCGTGGATATGGCATCTGCGGGAGTAAGACTAACGCTAGAGTCAGAAGATCCCTGATCGAGCTCAACAGTGTCGAGTGATTCAAGCACGTGTTCGATCTCGTCCGAGAGAACCTTTGCCCTGATTTCACTCTCAGTGAGGCCAACAAGATGTGTTAGATCTTCCATCTCGCTGCCTGAGCGATACAGCTGGGGGTTGAAGTACTGGTAGTGGGGTTCGAGGAAGAAAGGGTGCTGGAGGAACGTGGAAGCTTTTGACAGGATTGCTCCAGTTTGGGGAGCATCCGCAGGAGGTCCGTAAACATTGATCGAGACTGCGACAATGCCTCCGGATTTCGACCCAGTTAGACTTCGTTTCAACGTGCCCGCTTCGATAACGGCCTTCGTGCTGACGTTCGGGCACCCGCCAAGGCGTTGAAGAGCCTGGCATGCTTGACGTGTGAGATAGCACAACGGCTTGGCGGAACCTGCAAAGCCGACACACTGCCCAGACGAGATGACGTCGAGCATATGATATGCACTATTCTGATTAAGTATCCGACTTTGCCAATCAAGTTGTTGAAGGTTTATCTTTGCTTCACAAATTATCTTGGAAGACATTAGCGCGGGAGCCTGGCACACCCTTGCCTCAAGATAGTGGTCTTACCGCGCCGTAACAAACATGTTTTTCAGCTACGCCGGGGTAAGTTGTGGCCTCGCTGTCAGGCTGGGTCGGGACCCAGTCCATGGAGTCCAAGGGAACCGGAGTTGAGTGGTCTGGTGTACTCGAGCCCAAGTGCACGTTCTTCATCGCATTCCAGCCGTCATTGTCATCTTCGATGGGCTGAAAGGGCGAACGGCCAGTGGTGGAGAGCGGCGAAGCGCTGACATCTGAGAGATTGGGTTCGAGGCCGGGGGTTGAGCTGCCCGAATTGGATTGCGCTGCCGGAGACTGAAGACAAAACCGCTTGAAGCCGACCTGCTCTCTGTCATCCTCGGTGATAGGCCGCTTGAGCCTGAACATGGTTGGGCGGAGTGACTGTGTCTCAATGGCCCGTGATCAGACTGCCGGGCCATTTGTTGGGAAATTGGAGCCGAGTGTGTTGAAGCACAAGGACGCCTGGGCTTGAGTGTGCGAAAATGGAAGTTGACGAGATGCGCTTGCTCCGCCGCCTCCGGTAGGTCCTGCCGTTTGAAAGCCCCCGTGGGGACGACTGCATCCTGTGGCGCTGGCTGTGCAACCCACCCCGCTTCAAACGTCGGGCTGCCAAATGATCTGGAACCTCTCGCACGCGTCAAAACTCGCCTGTTGGGTTCGATTCTATAGGCTGGGGTTCACGTGCACCCCCGCTCCCAATTTTCTCACGGCGTCGCGCAAGTTTCAGCGTTCTCCCCCTTCGCTCGGCGAACAGCACCTGCCTGAAGGGTTCGAAAGCAACCCCAGACACCAATCTACAGCAGACACGACGTCTCAGAGGGCATCAAAAACTCTTGCATCAGTCATGGAAACCGAGGACACGTTCAGAGACGCTCTTGCGGGGTTTCGCATGAGCCTGACTGAGAAGCAGCGCACCGAGTTCAGGACATGCAGTCTGAGGGACGTCGAGGACACCATCCACAGAATACAAACTCCGCTGGCTGCAACCCGAAGTCAGAGGAATATGCAGAAGATTTCCGGGTTCCTCGAAGGAATGGAGCAATTGGGCAAAGTCGTCGAGGTCTTTCTGAATGTCGACAACACAGTTGCCTTCATATGGGCCCCAATCAAGTTCTTGCTTCTGGTCAGGCGTCTCTACCCACCTTACTCTCACTGTCATGGATAGCATGCTAATCGGGTCTTTTATACGAACAATAGACCGCCAGTACTTGGGTGGAGACTCTCGACTGCCTCCTAGATACTTATTCCGAAATCGGCGACATACTCCCCGGATTGACGCAGTACGGTCAGCTCCTCGACAAGCACCCTTTTATCAGAGTTCATCTTGAGAAATACTATTGCGCCGTGCTCAGATTCCACCGAAGAGCACTTGATGTGTTTTCAAGGCCGAGTAAGAGCCATAAACCTTCTCCACGAACACCCGACAGACCCGGGACTAACACGAGATAGGGTGGAAGGTCTTCTTCCATTCGTCGTGGAAAACCTTCAGGTCCAAGTTTGGGAGTACTTTGAGGGATCTGAAGAAGTACAGGGACCTGTTGTCGGATGAGAAGATCACAGCCACGATCCTAGAGGTCCACAAACTCCGCCAATCCATGGAAGACAAGCTCAGTGAACTGTCCCGCCAAGTACAAGACTTGCAGCTAGAGGACGAGGACAGCGCTGCAATACGGCGACAGGAAGAACTCGATAAGAGGCGGCGGTTCGTGCTGGAGCGGCTGGACGGGCCGGACACAACGACCGAACTCGAAAAGGCTTCAGGAGAGCGCCGAGGAACACATTCTGGAGAATGGATCCTTGGAGATGCCACCTTCCAGGAGTGGCTGAATTTCAGCAAGCCTGAAAGCCGGATGCTTCACTTACATGGGAGTCCAGGGACAGGTCAGGACAATGAATTGCGGCTTCGCCGATTTTTTCATTGGCTAACACCACCATACAGGTAAAACCATCCTCGCTTCATGGATTGTCGAGCACCTGCGGCAAACTCAAGTTAAATGCCACCAAACGGGCTCGCACGTCTCCGTTGTATACTTTTTCTTCAAACATTCACTGCCAGAGAAGAACAGTGAGACTTCTCTACTCCTCTCACTAATTTCTCAGTTGGTGTTTCAAGACGAGGTGGTGCTAGATGTCGTGTATAAGAAATGCTTGTCAGTTGACCAACAGAAGATTCGTTCAACAACACTCCTTCGCGAGCTTGCGACCACCGCGTTTCTCTCGCAAAGACTGTGTTTCATCGTGATTGATGGGTTGGATGAATGCATTGGTGGATCGATAGCCAGTCAAGAAGAGAGCCAGGGCGAAGTCATCGACTTGCTCGAGTCAATCATGGCTCACGGAGAGCCACAAGATTCAGTCGAGCGATGCGTTCGACTGTTAATTTGCAGTCAACGCAATGGTTACTTGGAGGAGCGGCTGCCGCATTGTCCTCAAATCCAGCTGGAGCTCAATCACGCTCACATCAAAGATATCGAGGTATACTGCAAGGTTCAGAGCCTTCTGCTACAAAAGAGATTCTCGACATTCATGAAAGAGGACACCCGCGGGGAGTTGGTCAATAGGGTGTGCTTTGGGGCAAAGGGTAAATTGAATCACTTCATGTCGTTGCTGAGCACTAACAGTGGCACTAGGAATGTTCTTGTACGCCAAGATTGTCCTGGGAAACCTTCTGTGTCAGCCTTCACTCGGCCACCTCAAGCGAGAGTTGAAGAACGAAAATTTCCCAAAGGGATTGGACCAAGCGTATGTCGACCCGTGCTTCAGTTCCCCTCCTGATTTGCGTTGGTTAATGTTGCCATCTACAACGCTGGATTGCTGATCTGTTTCCGAACCAGGTATGAGCGGGTTGTTGTCCACATTTTGGACAATACCAATGAGGTTGAGCGAAACATTGCAAATAGCATCTTGGGTTGGCTCATCTGTGCTGAGCGGTCCTTGCTCTGGAAAGAAGTTCAAAGCCTGTTCTGCATAAAGGTCGAAGAAGTAACAGCAGACCCAGACTTCAGACTGACAGATTCATGCAAACACTTTTGTGGATCTCTCGTGGAAGTTGGAGGAGGTCTCGGCCTCACTCCTGGACCTGATGGAACAGTCGAGCTAGTGCACGAGACCGCGCGAATGTGAGTATTCCTGTCATATCTCGTACAGCATCGAGAATGAAGCGTCCGTTATGGGTCGGCATGAGCTAACCTAAGGTTCGGCATAGCTATCTCATACAAAGTGGGAGATTCTCCCTCGGCGTCGAGAATTACAAAGCGGCCAGGTTTTGCCTCCAATATCTGAGCTCAAGGCCTTTCATTCTTGGTCTTACCGAATCTGATATTGACAACTATTTCAAAACCGGATACTACGCATTTCTGGACTATGCAACATCCAACTGGTGGAAACATGCGAAAAAGGTCATTGAGTCTCCCTCCCAGGATCAGGTGACAGTTTCTGCCGTATTGGTGTCAATCTTGAGCCTCAAATGGGGCTTCGTTCTGAAACTATCACAGAGCGCCAGGTCAGAGGGGAGCACGAAAGAGCTAGAACTCATGCGCGATAAAATCCAACAACTCTCTGATGATGGAAGAAAATGGGAGGATGCTTTCCCAATTGGAGTTCGCACGCAACTCATTAGGACGAGGATCGAAACTCTCGTCACTGATGAGGCTGTGTTGAAACTCGAAGGTATCCGGGACCTCTATGGCCATTGGGGGTACAAATGCCCGAAGCCGTGGTGTCACTTCTTTGTTAGCGGGTTTGCTACACCTGTAAAACGGGATAGGCACCTTAGTGAACACGATCGTCCGTTCAGATGCGACGTTCACGGTTGTTATGGACAGCAAATCGGGTTTCCCACCGAGCCGGATCTCGACAAACACAACACGCGTCTCCACAGCGGCGATGCAAAAGTATTGAAAGACTTCCCCGCATTCGAATCGACAGCAGTACCCGATATCATTCGAGCGGCTGCAAAAGGGAACCTTGGACGCGTACAAGAACTCGTCACGGCCGGCGTAAATGTCAATATACCCAAAAAAGACAAAGAGGGCACATTCCCGCTCTACGTAGCGGCAAAGAACGGGCATTTGGAAGTCTGCCGCTATCTTCTCAACAACGGAGCTGCTGTGAATGCTCAGTGCAAACATAGCAGGAAGACTGCTCTGCACGCAGCAGTTTCCAACGACGATACTGAGATGGCCTTCCTCCTCATTTCAGAGTACGGTGCTAGAAAATTCACGAACTTGCGTGACTCATCTGGGCAATCACCTGTTGGCCTCGCATTCAAGAAGGGCTGTAAGGAGATCATTACCATATTCCCCCCGGAGACACACCAACACAGACTGTGTAAGACCGATCATTGTTTTGTGGTTACAAACTCCGACCCCGCTGCTCCACGGCGCAAAAAGAAGTATCAGCCCACCTCTTCCCTCATGGAGGCGATACAGACCGGAGATATTCCCCAAGCAAAGTACCTGATTGCCACACGCTGTGTTGATATGAATTATCATTCCGCTAGGCGGTATTTCATTGGGCTCCCGCTTCACAAAGCTCTGACCAAGAACAAACTCGAAATTGTACATGAAATCCTCCAGACCGGTCGAGTGGATTTCAATAGGGCTGATCCTGATGGGAACTTGCCCGTGCACCTTGCGTGTCGGTACATCACCAACGAGTCAGTGATCAGAGACCTTGTCTCCAATACACATCCCATCACGGCCAAGGATACCGACGGGGCAACGGTGATCTCGTGTCTCCTCCAAAACACTGGCTTCAAGAAGGATTTCCTTGATCGACTCGTGCCATTAGTGTCTTCCATTCTCGAAATTGCCAACGACTTGGACCTCAACGAGCCAGATGACCAGGGCCGTTTACCCCTTCATTACGCCTGCAGGGATTGGCCAATTGGCGTTGTAGAGCTCGTTCTCGCGAAGACTAACTCTTTCACGACTGGGGATAGCCAAGGGGCAATGTTGATCTCGAATCTCCTCCAAAACGCGTATGTGGGTCAGCAACATTCAACTCGAGTTACAGTGTTAGTGTCTCTCATCCTCGACACTCTCAACGGCTTGGACCTCAATGAGCCGGATCCCCAGGGCTGTTTAGCTCTTCATCACGCCTGCAAGAATGGACCAACTGGTGTTGTTGAGCTTATTCTTGCCAAGACTCGATTAACAGACAAGAGAGATGACATTGGATATACCCCGTTGCATTACGCGGTGCAACGGCAAGCGGACGACACGTTGCGCACTGTTGAGGCGCTCCTCAAATCCGGTTCAGTCAATATTCTGAACGTTGATAAAAAATTCGAGGAAAGCATTGCTATCACGGCGTCTCGGCTGTATGGTAGTTTGAGGAATGAACTGCTGGAACTGCTTTTCTTGCGGAACGCCATCATCGCCCCTCAAATCACAGCAAGTGGTGTCACAGCTCTACATTTTGGGGCATGGTCCTTGAACCCGGATATTGTGAGAAAGAGCATTCTCGAGAACGCCGCAACCGTCAACACAAGCGCTGGTACCCTCCCAGAGGCTTGGGAAGAGAACATGCGGTTCAAAACAGCCGAAGTCTCATGTCCGATAGCGAAGGGTCTTCTCTTGACACCGTTATTTTTGGCTCTGAACACTAAGCTGGTATCAACAGCGGAGAACAAGAAGTCTGTTGTTCAAGCCTTGTTAGAGGTCGATACACTCGACCTTTCCCGAAATCTCGAACGTATGGCAGCGGAACATTTCAAAACCATCGACTCTATAGTGTTTACAGCGGCGAAGATGTCTTTGTGGCCACTTGTTGCCGCCAGGGGGTTTTCGTTTCCATGGAGTCTTATGGCGTTCAAGTCCGGTCAAGAGATAGGAATGGTCGAAAAGCGGCGAATGTGGGATATGATGAAGGATATAATAACGCTGGACCAAGAGCACATAATCCTTACGAACCCGGCGCCGGAGTCAGAGCGCGAAGGACCGAAAGAAAGGATAATCGAGCGAAATCTGGTCTTGGCAGTCATTCGTGGTCGTCAATGCAAGTTTCTAGCCATCCTGAAGGCCAACCTTCACTTGGCGTTCAGAATCATCCAGTGGAGCGAGCTGTCGCGCGGAAGCGTGGACTTGACAGGAGAGGAAGAGATCATAGCAGAGGTTTATGACAAGGGCACAAGTACGGATCTGCGAAGGCTCATCGAACTCGGACTTGATGGAGACCGAGCACTCCTTGATGCGACTCGTGCTGGAAGGCCGGGGTTGGTAGAAATGTTGCTGGCAGCTGGAGCGGGGGACAGCAACTTCTTCGGTAAGGAGGAAACTTGGATGACGGCCTACAATATCGCAATACAGGAGGGGCATACAGACGTTGCTGACAGACTGTGGGTGGCAATGCACACTTCCGAGGGGGCTGATGACAGCCAAACACCTACTGGTACCGAACCTTAGGGGGTGGTGATGTGTATCGAGGTAGTTTGGTGCAACACCGAAACAAGATCGCGTTAATAGGAAGAGTGGTTAGGCAGCTTAAGGAAGGCTACCTGTGCCATTAACCCTAAAGTACTAGAAGTGAGGAGCTTGGGGATGTGGGCTTTTCAAATCTGCCGCACCATTGGTAACGGCGGAGAAGGCCGTTCATATTCACATCCACTTACACAGGGAGCACTGCCCGGTTTGGTCCATGGCCCAATCTTCTACGGATCTGGACCCTAATCCAAACCTATCAGTCATTCCTGACTGGTCCGCTTGGCAGAATGTACAAGCTTTGCGGCAATTTATTCATACCTGCGGGTAATATATTTCACAGGCATACTGCGGGGTTCGGCTACTGACTGCCGAGTCCGCTGACGATCGAGCATGGAGATCCCACACGCCGACGGCCAAGAGACTAGTTCGCGTGAGTTCGAAGATATAACTTGATTGGTAGACATATGGAGTGCGCAACATGACAGCCCACCACCAATGATTTTGGTGGCCAATGGCAAGGGCGCCTCACAAATGCGGCCATTTCATGAAACCATTCCGCTTGGGGCGCTTGCAGAGCTACTCTGAAGTCTGACTCTAAATGTTGAGCGCGTGTCTGGATCCAAGGCCATGGCATGCCGTGCAGGCTTGAAAATGCCAGTGACCTCCTGTATAAAACGAAGTAACTTTCTCCCACTAATTTCCCACCAACTGTTCTACCTTCCCCAAGAGAACATCCATATGCACCTCGGCCTTTTTCTCAACCATCATTTGGTCTCACCATGGTATCTTTGACGTATGCGTTCGTTGCTGCCACGGCAGTTCTTTCTGTGCTCGCTCTACCCGCCAACCAGGGACGGGAGACTTCTCCCAAGAGCCTCCAAAAACGCACAACACCAAATGCTTCCGGCTGTAGCAATGGCTACTGGTATCAGTTTTGTGAGCCATCTTCTATATAGTAAACTTACATATCTGAGTTGATGATGCTAACTCGCCTGCTGTATCAGGGTCTGAAGGTGGCGGCGGACAAGTCACTTACACGAACAAGGGAGCCGGGGAATACACCGTGAACTGGTCCAACTGCAAAGACTTCACGGCCGGCAAAGGGTGGAGAAATGCAACAGCACGGTAACCGTCTCTCATGTGCATGCCAGCTATCGGATGGCCCAACTGAATGACACCTGCACAGCACCATCGAGTTCAAGGGCTCCTTCAACCCCGGAAGCAACAGCTATCTCGCGGTATACACCTGGACCACTCGGGGCGAGACATATATCCTCGAGAACCTCGGCCCCTACAACCCGGGCAGGTCTGGCGGCCAACACAAAGGCACACTCACCAGCGACGGCGGGACCTACGACATCTACAGCGTCAACCGCGGCAACAACTACATGCAGTTCTGGTCCATCCGCCAACAGAAGCGCAGCAGAGGCGTGGTTACCACAAAGAACCACTATGACAAGTATAACGCGCTTGGCTTGAAGTTTGACCCGGCGAAGAATGCCTCGTACCAGATTGTGTCGACTGAGGGGTATCAGAGCACGGGGTCGTCGGACATTACTGTTGCTGAGATTGCTGTTGTTAGTGGGACGACCTCGACTGTTGCGCCGAGTTGTACGACGGATAGTAGGGACAAGCCGTTGAAGGAGTCGGCGTAGTTGTTTGTGTGGAGTTATGTCCCTATAATTAGTCTGTTAATCCATGCTAGGAACTTGCTCGGGAGGAAGGGAGTCGGCGATGCAGGTTGCTGTTTCTTTTTTATAGTATTGGAGGAAGTCCAGGGACCAACAGCAGTGACAGATGATGTGTGTAGGTGTAATCCGATTTTACCGCTCGCGGCTATTCTAACCTGCGATGGACGGACCGTCGTCTTCCGGATGATCAGGCCATTCGTCTCCTCACTCTAGTTGCCGCAACACACCGCTATCACTTTCTTCACACCTCAGGCGAAACAATGGTTCTCTTTCGCCTAGACCGACTGCTAGCCGGTATCGCACTGGCCGTCTTGTCCCAAGCAGCGACTGTACGATGGATGCCGTTAGGCGACTCCATCACTGACTACGGCTGCTGGCGCGCCTGGATCTGGGAGCACTTCCAGAAGGAGGGTTACAATGTTGACCTTGTTGGCGGAGAGAGAGCCGGTGAGAACTGCAACAATCTCAACTTTGATCGGGACCATGAAGGGGTAAGTCAGCCGTCTTTCCACTGAACATGCAACCAAAAGCTAACATCACCATGCCTGCAGCACCCGGGCTTCATGGCAGTAGACATCGTGGCCAAGAACCAGCTCGTCGACTGGTTAAAAAAGAACCCAGCAGACATTGTCACCATACACCTCGGCACCAACGACATATTCAGGGGAAACCGGAAAACCGCCGAGATCACAGCGGCACTCGGCAAGCTGGTCGACCAGATGAGAGCGAGCAACTCGGCAATGAGAATAATCGTAAGACACTGGCCGCACAATTACAATGATAGGAATGCACGCCGTACTGACAGTGAAAACAACAGGTGGCCCAAATCATCCCCCTCCCGGCGGTCGACAAGCAGGTCCAGGACCTCAACCAGGCGATTCCAGCATGGGCTGCATCCAAAAACTCGACAGCTTCGCCGATCTGGATAGTCGATCAGTGGACGGGCTTCACGAGTGCCGATCTCAAGGATGGCATCCACCCCAGTGAATCGGGTGACCTGAAGATGGCGAATAAGTTCTATCCTGCCTTGGTCCACGCCATCGAGACCCTCAGTGGGAACATCAAAAGAAGGGAGTGATCGAACTGCCGAGACTTTTATGCCTCGCCATCGTGATTTACCGAGTCAGCTGCCCCTGACGAAGGAAACCAGTTGGTAGGAGAAAGTTGAAAATAGAGTCAATAGTGGCCGGTCACCTTACGCAACCTAAACCATCGAAGGTGAACGGGTGGGGAGGTGGCATGTATCGATTCTTTAGCGAGACTTAATGTCATGCAGGGTGCACCAGACGCGGGAAATTGAAGCGAACGACATGGCCAAGGAAGAGTGGCGTCATCGGGCTCCTCAAGCGCGTTTCGACGCCACACGTTGTCGTTACCCTACCCCTGAGGCGTGGTCGGCTGAGACTCATCTCCGATCGATGGGTGACTCAGCCCCCTCAGTGAGACCCTCAGACGCGCGCCTATCAGGGGGTAAAATCTGGGCGCGGCCTTTTCCGTTTCTTGGGCTCTCAGGGGTTTCGTTTGGTGTGTCCAATTCTTACGTAACATTGAGAGCCGTATTGACAGCAGTCGAGTTCTTCGTTTCGATCCCTAATCCTGTCTAATGGGCGATCTGTCAAGGTGTCGGTATTTCTCAACTTCATCACAACTATCTGCAAGTCATCATGAAACCAAGATCCGGCAGCAAGATGGCGGCATCGCAAATCGAGATAAAAAGCAGCCAAAACTGTGAGGCAGAGGCACAGTAGATGGAATCGACACAGAAACCTTCTGGAGCGGAACTCTCCCACCCCCAACAACAAGTCGTGCCTTGTGGTGCTGAGGTACCTGCACCTGCACCTGTCAGGGATACGGTGACACGAGACGCCAACGGTAGTACCTGTGCATGCAGCGTGAGAGGAGTGCGGGGCAACACGGGAAGTCAGGAACACCTTCGGATGAACCGGAAAGTGATGGGAGGCGAGGTGCGGGAACTGCAACTTATTGATTGCAAGCTGTGTCGTTCCCGGTTTCTGGACACACTCTCGTGAGCTTTGTCCGGAATACGGGGCACATTGGGATAGTTTAAGGGGGGTACTTGGAAATCAATGATATTCTCCGAGTTATGTATCTGGTTCAGGGACTGGAGCATGTCTACCTGAGAAAGGTACTAGCTTCTGTACGCGCATGGGACGTAAACGAGGATCCGAGTGGGGCAGCACGACAAGAGGGACCCATCAAGTCTCGCTTGCTTTCTCTTGACTGGATTCTTTGCTGAAATATTACCTAGGAATCATGGCACCACACTTCGACCGAACAATGTCGACCTCGAAATACCGTTTGGTAGAACTGGCCATAGAAATCAGAGAAAAAAGCATGATGCAAGCCAACCGTAAATTGGGGGATGGCTCGTGATAGAAATCATCAGGGGAATTGAACCTCCGAGAAGCATCTCAGAAGATCACCTATCTGATGATTATCCACATCCCGGTCCTCCACATCCCGATGGGAAATCCCGTCCACAGCGCCTTGACCACCGTGAACATGTTTGGGCGGAGGGGCCCCATGCATATTCCGTCCTGCACGCTCAGCCGCGGACCCGAATGTGGGGTTGTGAGGTTGAGTGTGCGGCGGGTCCTGAGCGCGGCAAAGGGCGAACGTGCAGTTTCTTGGCCCCCGCAGAAAACTATCAACCGTCTAGTTAACTCCTTTTCTCGCGATGGATTTCTGCATCCAAAACCGCCGTGGAATTCGGGCTCCAATTCAAGACACCGCTATCGGAAACTAGGCCTGCGTTGGCGATTGGCACCCCGCAACCGCGGCCGCAAATCCGGGTTCTCGGTAGCACTGGGAGTTCTAGCGACCAGTTTGACAGCTCGCTACGTGCCGTGCTGGCAGGAAGCGCGCGGCCATTGGGCGATTACGCGGGTGCGCAGCTCTTTATTTAGAGACGGCTGGCGATGAGACCAAGAGTCCAGCTCTGACCACTTTTGCCCTTGGCTGTCACATTTTGTTAGGCACCTAGGTAAGGTGCGTCCCAGACGAGCGGTGGGGAGGGTCGCTTAGCTTTTCGGCCTTCAGCCCGGGAGACTAAAACGCAACCACCTGAAGTTTGGTTTGGTCGGCAAGGTGTTGTAAGGTACGGTAAGGCCAAGGACAAAAGTACGGCTGCGGGCAACCGTCCCCGTGCAAGTGCGGTTCGGGGAAGAGCAGACCCCTTCAAATCTCCACCTCAAGCCACATTTTCGACGGACGAATGAACAAAACTCTCGGTGCAGGCAGCCACGGGCGAAATATCGCAATCCTCCCCGATTGCAGGAAGCATCGGTGGGAGATCGGGATTGAACGGTGAGGGCGCCGTCTCCTGCAAGCCACCTTTTGCAGTTCCCCCAGACCATCGGATTCGGCTAGGGCCCTGTCGTCGTCAAGGTCAAGGAAGGAGGTCCTGCCGCTCCCATTCCACCAATCAGGCCACAATTATTATTAACCTCGCTCAGCTCAACACCAACCTGAACAGCGCTCGCCGTTCTCGCAAGATGGCTGCATTAGCACCTGGCTGGCCTTTTAACGGGCCGATGACAGTCCTGTCGCCATCCGCACCTTTGCCTTTAAAGATCGAAATAGGAAAGGAGCAAGGCAGCAACATCGATAGTATCGTGCACCACCCCGGTTCCCCCACACACACAGTATGGAGAGTTTCACGTCATCCAGCGACCAAATCGGGAGGAGGTGGGGTGTCTGGGCGGTTTAGAGGGCTTGGCCAATTGCCGGGCGATCCAAACGACGACCTGCCCGAGCCGAGCGGGAACCCCATTTAAAAATCCTATACCGGTAGGGCAGAGGGGGGACTCGTATCTCCGCGCGGAATACTCCTTCGTACATGTACGGTGCTCACATTAGGTCGCAAGCTACTACCTACCTACGTCGGAGAAAATGCCACGTCGAACGTGACATCCCTTTCATGAGGGGAAACACCCCTTTCCGCAATACTACTGCTCTGCTGCTGCGACACTGCAGTGCCCGCTCAGCTGCAACATCGGATATTCAGAACCCTAAAGTACGACCTTGCACGGCAGTTTTCCGAGAGATAACGTCGTGTTTTCTCCGCTGCAGTGGTATGATCACAGTACGACGTAAATCATATGATTGAAGCTCGGGCAGGACCGGGCATCATTGTCAGACCAGCCGCTGCTGGGGAGCACAGGTCATTTTCATCTCAAAATTACCGTTTGATTCTACCAACGGCCAGCTTCTCTGGTTCCATGGTATGGCAAGCCACATCCACCAGATGCACAACCCCTAATCCGGACGCAAGGCGCACCCTTTCCCCTGCCAAGGGCGGCCGTCCGATCACCGACAATCATGGCGCATCAGGCGCACTGTTCCTCTCTCACCACCGCTGCAGTCCCCCCTTCCCGTGCAGGCCACACACGTGGCCATCCTAATTGCGAGGTCAGATGGCAAGACGGCAGGCTGATACCAACGCGGATGAGAAAATGCCCGACATAGCATCCCGTGTTATCCACCCCAACTTACACCCATTCACACCTGTCCCAGTTTCTTGCGCGCGCGCCTCGCTTTCGCCCGCCCCTCCCGCAGCATCACATTACTATGCGCAGCAACCTCATACCGGACTATCGACCTCGGTTACCGCCTGCCGTCTTTCTCGGCGGCTCACAGCGCTGCCCTCGCGTCTCCCTAGACTCCTCAAATCTTAATGCCACGCATCCGCGTCCGTTTTGGTATCCGTGGCGTCATGACACCAAGGTGTGCCGCCGTCCCGAGGGCGGCCCCAGCCGGTTAGTAGTTGTTTGCATTACCCTACCCGGACCCTTCGAGACTAGCTCCAGAAACACTGGCCACCTTGCTCAGCCTCAAGCGTGCGAGATATGTCCGTTCCTACACCCCACCTCAGCTCAGCTCCGACCTTCACCTAGGCGGCGTCCCTGCAGGTTGACCCCAGCTAGGCTGACCATCGCTCGTGGCCTTGCAGCGTGATGACATCCTTGCTGTCGATTGACTAGCCCCCTGGCGCCCCTGACCTATGAATCCATGAGGAAAACATTGGCGAGCAGTCGTATTCCCTAACCGATTAGGAAACCCATGAGCCATAATCGATCGAATTCACAGACGCCACACCATGGCCTCCGAGCAAGGGCAATTCAATCTCCCATGTCCTCCATATCTATAAAGACAACAGAGACATCTCTTGTCTCTGCCCCCCTTTCTCTTCATCTCGCCAGCGGTCAGCGAGCAGACCAGTCATTCGTTCTTACATAGATTTATCTTCATCACGCTCTTTTGCACCAACCCCTGACAATCGTTCATCATGAGGTTCCTCACCGGCGCCATCGCACTTGCGGTGGGCCTTTTGGCCCCGAGCGCCGTCCTGGCAGCTCCGCAGCTCCCTAACATTCCTGTCCCTAACCCGATTCCCGTCGACTACCCCGGCAAGACCTCGGCCGAGCTCGAGTTCAGAAGTGAACCCGATCTTGAGCCGCGGGGCCCTCCCGGATCATGCCACAGCGCGAGCAACCGCGCTTGCTGGACCACGGGCTTCAACATCAACACCGATTTCGAAACCAGCACGCCTCCTCCTGGAGCTCTTCGCAAGGTAAGACCACACAGAGCGCCTCGGTGCCCGCCCAACAGCGAGAAAGAATCAAAGCTAACTCCAGGCTAGTACACACTCACTTTGACTGAAGTCGACAACTGGACTGGCCCCGATGGCGTGGTCAAGAAGAAGGTCATGCTGGTGAACGGTAAGAGCTGACGTCCCTCACCAAGGTTACACAAGCCAGGACTGACAAACTTTCAAACAGGCAACATCCTTGGACCCACCATCTTGGCTGACTGGGGTGACAACATCGAGATCAAGGTGATCAACAACCTCCAATCCAACGGGTAGGCCACCCCCTGAGACTGCACACCGGAATTCGCGATGCTAACACGCCAACAGAACCTCCATCCACTGGCACGGCCTGCACCAAAAGGGCTCTCAGCTCCATGATGGCGCCAACGGCGTCACCGAGTGCCCCATCCCGCCCAACGGCGGCACCTTCACGTACAAGTTCCGCGCAACCCAGTACGGCTCCAGCTGGTACCACTCCCACTTCTCGGCGCAGTACGGCAACGGCGTCGTCGGCACCATCCAGATCAACGGCCCTGCCTCGCTGCCCTACGACATCGATCTCGGCGTGTTCCCCATCACCGACTACTACTACGCCACGGCCGACGAGCTCGTTCTATTCACCGAGTCCAACGGCCCGCCCTTCAGCGACAACGTCCTCTTCAACGGAACCAACAAGCACCCCGTCACCGGCGACGGTAACTACGCTGAAGTCAAGCTCACCCCCGGAAAGCGTCACCGCCTCCGACTCATCAACACCTCGACCGAGAACCACTTCCAGCTCCAGCTCGTTGGCCATCAAATGACCATCATCGCCGCCGACTTGGTCCCCGTCAACGCCATGACCGTGCAATCCGTCTTCCTCGCCGTCGGCCAGCGCTTCGACGTGACAATCGATGCCTCGGCCACGCCCGGAAACTACTGGTTCAACGCGACCTTCGGCGGCAACTCCTTCTGCGGCAACTCCAAGAACCCCGCGCCGGCGGCCATCTTCCGCTACACCAACAGCCCCAACCCGACCGCTCTGCCCACCAACCCCGGCACCGTCGCCACTGACTTCCAGTGCAACGACATCCTCAACCTGCAGCCGGTTGTCCCGCGCACCATCCCCGCCGTGCAGTCGTTCGTCAAGCGCCCGGCCAACACCCTCCCCGTGCACCTCGACACGACCGGCACGCCGCTCTTCGTGTGGAAGGTCAACGGCTCGGCCATCAACGTCGACTGGCAGAAGCCCGTGGCGCAGTACGTCATCGAGGGCAACACCTCGTACCCGACCTCCGACAACATTGTGCACGTCAACGACGTCGACCAGTGGACCTACTGGCTGATTGAGAACGACCCGGACAACTTCGTCTCCCTGCCGCATCCCTTCCACCTGCACGGCCACGACTTCGTCGTCCTCGGCCGCTCCCCCGACGCCACGCCGGCCTCGCAGACGCGCTATGTCTTCAACGAAACCGTCGACAAGTTCCGCCTCACGGGCGCCAACCCCGTGCGCCGTGACGTGGCCATGCTTCCCGCGCGCGGATGGCTGCTGATTGCCTTCAAGACCAACAACCCTGGTGCGTGGCTGATGCATTGCCATATTGCGTGGCACGTGTCGGGCGGTCTGTCGGTGGACTTCCTCGAGCGAGCCAATGACTTCCGCAATGGGCTGTCGGCGGCGGACAAGGCTGGGTTCAACGCCAACTGCAACAACTGGCGGACGTACTGGGCGACGGCGCCGTTCCCGAAGATTGACTCCGGTCTTTAAGCGGGTGGGTCGTTGATTGGGCAGCTGGGATGAGAGATTCCCAGGTGTCCAGAGTGTGGTGAGGGATCGCAGAAAATGATGCGACTTGTTTTCTTTGGGGAAACAAAAAGGGGCGGCCACTCGTTTTGCCCTTTTCTTTCTTCGTCGTACCTTTTGGATCACCTCTTCTTCGCGTATATTCATTCTTCTTCCAGGGGGCGACATTTGAGTTGACTTTATGTTTGGTGATGACATCTTCACGCTCGTTTATGCTGATAGGGACGGGAGGGAGACTGAGGGTTTGCGGTGCCCGGTGCGCACGCGGGGACCCTGAGTTTAGGCTCGATAGGACATGACAGTCGAGGCGCGGAGTGCGAGCGAATGCAATCTGTTGGCAATGAACTGTGCTGCATCTTGAATGTACTCCAGTTGACCAGTGACACGTCGATGATTCTGTTTTGTGGGTACCGGGTGTGGGTGTGCCAGCTGCCTCCGGAACGTCCGATGTGCCAGATGCCTCCGGAACGTGCCATCGCTGATGCTGGGAGGCACCAGACAGCAGGCCCGTGTGGCTAGGTATTTGCGCAGGTGACTGAATTATCTCCGAGAGGTTGGGATAAGCCTTTTCCGAAGCCTCGGCCGGCGGTGGTCGCCGGTCCTGTGGGCTCCGGTCCTGGATGCTCCCTGCTAGCGGAGCTTTGCCCGTTACCCCAGATCCCAACATCCCTGTAAACGGGAGCCCGGGGGCTTTATCAGGGCGTCATATCGTCCGACGCCCCAGAGACTTTTGTGAGAGGCCACATATTCCGTGGAGAAGACGGAAGACTGTTCGCCTCCCTTCGCCATCCTTCCGGAGCGCCGAGCTAGGATAATCCGGATCCGAAAGCAAGGTTGCAGTGGGAAAAGAACCGTCTCTCGCTCCGAAACTGTGACGTAGAAATATCCGTGAACGCCTCAACCGAGAAAACAGGATTGCCAGCACTTATGGTAAAAGCCCGGCGCCTTACCCAATATCGAACATCGCAGCAAGAAACCAAGCATCACAAGAGGTGACGCCCTTCACGGGCAACGCCCCTCGCGAGAGTTGGTATCGCAGATGAACAATCCTCACAGCCACGGACGAAACACGACCACCGAACCACGTTCCGCGCCGCATTAGTCAATGTATGAGCCGTGGAGCCACATCCCGCCCTGGTACCAAGGACCGCAGACACCGACTCAACAGGACATTGCCCTCTCCGACATTGTCCTTGGATTCTTCTTGGCCGTCACATGTTTCACCTTCGCCAAGGCCGTAAACCACACAGCGACGCGATGGCACCGCCTAAGAAAGTTCACGGCATACCTGATCATGGTGTGGGTTGACTGGGCGACGACCATCGTGCATTCCATCTTCGGCTGGTGCGTCGGCCACGATAGCTGCATCATGGAGCCGAGCTTTTTGCTCTTCTTCTCCACCATCTGCATCTGGACCATCGAGATGCACTGCCAGGCACAAATCCTGGTCAACCGCGTCTCGCTCCTCCTTTTCGACAAGTCGCGCGCCCACCGGCTAAAGCTGGCCGTGTTCGTCATCATCTCTGTCCTCACGAGCAGCGTCATCATCATCTGGACACCTGCCCAAATGGAAATCAGCGAAAGCTGGATGAACGCAAACGATATCTGGGACCGCGGGGAGAAGGTGTGCTTCTTGGTATTCGACGTCGCCATCAACCTGTACTTCGTCAATCGCGTACGAACCACTCTGATTGAGAACGGGTTGACCAAGTACCAAACGCTGTACTGGTTCAACATTTCCATGATCACATTCGCTATCCTGCTAGACGTAAGTGCCCCTTCCGTTACTCTTTCAAATGTATCCATGACTCACCAGTCCATCGCAATCCAGGTCGCAGTGATCGGCACTACTTGGCTGCCCGACTACTGGATCTACATCCAGTTCCGCCCCCTCACCCACATGGTGAAGCTCTACATCGAGATGTGCAATGCCGAGCTGATCGGCCGGGTAGCGCAGGCATCGGCTTGCCTCCGACACTCGGGCCGCGTGTGGTGCGGGACGTCACCCGGAAACCCAGCTGTGGAGCCGATCAGCCTGCGGACGCCGCCTGGAACAGAGATGCGACGCCAGCAGCAAATTACGACAAATGGCAACGGGAGTCCTCGCCCAGGCATACTTCGAAACCACAGCTGCAGCACGGGGAAGCCGGCCGCTTCCACGAATGGAAGCATCAACATTCCACGGCAGCCGAACGCTGTTCCGTATCAGGACATCTCAACGAGGTTGGAATCGCTCCCATGAGAGTAATGTCATGATTACTATTGTTGTATGATTGCGTCTCTTTGTCGTCGCTTGGATCATGTAGGGACTTTGTAGAGACAAACAATGGCATGACTTGGAGCCACGCCGGATGAGGAGCGATTGGCAATTGACAAGAGAGCGTGCGTCAAGATAACGTAATTTCGTCAAAGAAGTGAGCGCCTGCCACCACCAAGGATGCCGTGAGGGCCAGGTGACACAGCGTAACACGGGAAGGTATCCCCGATTTTCCACAACTTTAAATTCTAGGATCGCATAACATGGATATCACGGACGAATCCATAAGGACAAAAATCATTGCATTGATATGAAGAAACTCCAAGACAGCTTGCTTCCCACGTCCAATTCGTTGCCAATCCCTGGTTCCATTATTGACCAGCGGCCTATACATTCGCGCCTTCCGCCCCAAGAACCTCCACTCCAATCGCAACCCCGCTGCGACGAGACGCCTCATCTGATGGTCGCAATCGTCTTGTCGATGTCCTCAGTACCAGTAAGCGGGGAGCGATTGGCGCTGGAAGTCGAAAAAGAAAATCTCAAGAGGGGCGGTGGTTCTGTCAAAGACGCTGAGGTGCTCGTCTTCCGAAGATTCCGACATCTGCTCGTCCTCCAGGACACGAGCCATGACAGAAGCGGCGACATCGATCGCAGCAGACTGGTTGCTCTCCCCGTTCTCGCAATCGCCATCCTTGTTCTCGAACGACAACTTGAAGGCGCGCTTCTTCGCAGCTTTGACAGCTCGGGCGTGCTCGGCTTCGCGCGCAGCGGCAAGCGTTTCTTGTTCCTCGATGATCGTCATCATGAAGCAGCGGCTGCATTCGTCGATCGGGACGGTTCGCTTCTGGATTCGCGTTTTCTTGTTGCCAGCGCAGTCTTTGCCAACTTTGGCGCAGGGCTTGCTGTTGGCGCGCTCAGTGCCCAAGTGGGTGTTGCAGTTCACGCAACGCAGGACCTCGAGCGTGTACGTGCACATCTTGTCTGTTGTCTCTCGCGGTTAGGGTCGATTGACGGGTAGGAGGCGCTTTGGGAACCCCACCGAGTAGTGTCGCGATGGGGTAATCTTGAGGCGGCGATGATCGCAATGCCGATGCAGTGTGCGAGGAGAAGGGGAGAGAGTTGGTCTGCGAAGCCGAGGACGGATTTTGTTCATTCCTCGCAGCGGTAGTCACCTGCGGGATAGCGTTGAGTGCACGAATTCCTCAGGCTCACCTTGAACGCCCGTCGCGAGGAGTTCGGACGAAAGTCGGCTCAAGTGAGTCCAACGAGCACACATATACCAAGCAGTCAATTCATTGCGTTTGCCTGGGGACTCATGTGCGATACACTAGAAATCTCCCAACTTACTCCCACGAAAACGGAATGTCCCAACAATTCCTGTGAAGCTTCCTTTGCCACTACTCGCTGAAGCTTGCTTCGACAGGTTACACCACGGTACCTCGGAGTCGGAGTAGTGGATCGACGGGCAATACAATATACCTTTACTCCTGGCTTCCACTGTCTCAACTTCATCTATAGAGTTTCTTGCGTTTTATCCACCCATGCAGCAATTTCAGTCACAGATTGCTCACATAGGTAATGTGATTTGATGATGGTATCTTGACTGAGCTGATAGGATATATGGCTGCAATGAGAGTCATTTAAGATATTACCAGGTAGCTAATAGTGCTGTACCTAGGCCGTGTTTTCCTCTTGCCTTTGGCTTCTTAACAATCCATCTCCAGCACGAAACCAACAATACAAGCGTTAGATGCATTTCCCGATGTTGACACCCGCCTACCCCACTGAAACACGATTCTCCCTTCTAGCCCTGGGTATGAGCTCAACTCTAGGACGCCCCAGTTAAATATGCAACAAAATCGCGGTCAACGCGGTCAATGCCTGAAAGAAACAAAAGGAATAGAACGAAAAGCCCCAACCTAACATGGAGAGTGACGCATTCTGCAAACTTTCTCTCGTATGTCTTCAGTGTGTAGATCCATCTTCCTGAATTTTGAAATGCAGTTGATGCCCAGCCGGTCCTGTTGCTTTGGTCAGAAATAAGTTCGCCTGCAAACCAACCCTTTACTTGGGATCGACTCGACGACTTGAACGTTGGATATCGCGTCGAGAATCAATTTCTTTCTTACATTTCTGGTTACATTTCGCGCAAGAAGTTAGAATCCTCGCTGTGGAAGGAGTCAAGTGTCGGTGGCCATTGTGAAGGAAGAATTTGAATGTCCCCCCCTAGTCGTGCTGTGAAGTCGGGCCAGACGATGCTTAAGGAATGCCGATCGGGATATTGCCTGTCGTAGGGGAAGCTTTGAGCAGGCCATGAAACAAGACCTTGCGGGATAGTCGGATCCAAGCGAAGGTATTCTCTGCTGGGGTCCCCAATAGCAAGCTGCCTTGATCCAATCTCTGACATTGACGTCGGATATTCCGTGCCAAAAGGCGCTTCAGGAGGGGGGAGGAGGAGGAGTGGCGTGCAAGGTGCTGTAGTAGTCGCGTCGGTCATTGCACTACTGGTTTTTGACACTCCAGAATTGTCACTTGTGGGAGAGGTCGGCTCGGGGCTTTCGGTCTTATTGATAGCGCATCTTAGTCTATCGGCAAGCCTGGAAAAGGCCATCGACATCAAGCCTGGCAGGTGCGGCCGAATTACATCAAGCGCTGGACCGCGTGGATGCCTGTCGGTGATTTCGGATATGATGTCTGGTCCATACCGCTCCCAGAAGCTCTGCAAGACATCGGTAACCTCCTCTATCATCGTCGTCTGGTATGGTGTTGCTGGTGGTGATGTGTCGTCGAAAAGGACATTCCATATCCGGTACCATACCGCTATGTCCGTCCCACTCATGCGGGATCGTAACTCCTTTTGTTTCTCTGCGGAGATGGATGCAGTTGGAGCATCCCTTCCACACCTTGGAGGTTCGCTGCATTCTCTCTGTCTGATGTGGTGGTCCCGTTGCGGAATTTTGGAGAACTCTTGTTGACACACCGGGCAGTAAATTGAAGGTTGGGAGTGTTTGCGCGCGATGTGCTGCTTGACGTCTTGAATTCGTTTCAACTTGAAAGACATGCAATCCATGAAATGGATCGGATCTTTCTTAAAGAAAGGACACGCCCACAACAGCGTTCCGGCCTCAGGCCCCGGGCATGGTCGTTTGGGTTGAATATCCGTCGTCGCATCTCCACCCTCATCACCGTCGTCGTCGTCGTCGTCGTCTTCACAACGTCGTGCGCGCTTTCTGACGTGCTTCTTTGGACCGTACGGATCGCCTCTCCCCATGGTTGGTGTTGCGCTTTCGCGCGAGATTCCGAGATCACCGACCCGGCCTACCAGCCTGTGTAGAGCCAATGCAGCAAGTGGTTGCTTCAAGTTTTCCCCATTCGATTACTACTTACCTAGACAGCTGAGGGGGAGGGAGGATTTGACGAGATCACAAAATAAGGAGGCTTCCTTCTCTGTAGGGAAAGAAGATCCAAACTGCATTCATTGAACGTTCTGGCCCTACTTTCGGTGTGAGATGGGCAGGCGGGTAAAAGTGCAACCTGGGGGGTAGCAACATGGAGGAAGTGTAATTTTGCTCGGCTTCCAAACCCGGTTAGACAAATGTTACCTGACGCCATTAATGTGGAAAAGTCAAACAAATGTTGGACTTCGGGTCAGTAGTGCTACCTCAGGGGGTGGATGCAGCAAACGCGAGGACAATCAGGCATTGATACGGACGGGACTTAGCCTTGGCTGTGTTCCTAATTTCTCATTTACAGCGACCTCCAAGCGCTGTGGGACAAATGCTACAGAGAACCGAGAAGAGCGAGAAGGCGCTGGTCTCCCCTCACCGAAATCCACAAATTGCATCCATTGCGCCCACACCCCCAAACTTGCACGATCAGAGCACACGCACGGGCCGTAGGCCCTCACAAACTCGTTCTGGCCCCAACGGCGGGTACATTCCGCAAGCCATTCATAACCGTGCACGAGCCGCCGGCAATGTCAGCCCGCGAAGGAGGGACCTTCAGGCTTGTGTGGGACTCCTGGCCGAGAATATGTAGTTTCTCCTGTATTTTGAGTCCTTCGTCCTGGAGCCACATCTCCAGTCGTGTGTTTTCAAGGCTGTGTCACGGTGGTGTAAGTGGTGCGCGTTTCTACGAATATAGGTATCCTCAACTTACTTCTGACTTTGGGCCGTGTTCCGTGCGATGAGGTCCATGTTGGACGCAGCGATAACATGCGTTTCAGAGGCCTCGGGTCAATTTCTGAATTGGAAATTTTGGTGGGCGACGTTATCTGGCTTGAATGGGGAGATGCTGGCATTCAACAAGTGAAAGTTCAAGTGAAAATTGAAGGTCAAGGATACCATTATATGCCTTGGCTACCTAGTAGGTGGTGCTCCGAACTTGCCGCCATTTCCCCAGACCTACTGCAATTTGTCTTGAATATAAATCTAGTTTGTTTGTAGCAACTCGAATTGATGAAAATCGTCTTTTTCGACAACTGCTTCAATCATCCAGATCTCTCAATCCTGTCACCAATCCGAGCTCAAGCGAGGATGCGAAGAGCCAATGAGAGGCTCGCTCAATTGGGGCTAACGGCACACCCTCCATGGCGAACTGTCCAACAGTTGTCAGAATTATGCAGGCCTCTGGCACGGTCTGTAGGTGGCGCGTCTTTCCGCAGTCGCCAGGGGCCAACCAATCTCGTCAATTCGATTTCGGCATTCTGTTACTGAAGCGCACTGCGACAAATGTTCGAGTCCACGGAAAATCCTGGCATACTCTCCGCGATCTCTCCACCATCCTCCATCTTGAAACCGATTCTCCGGGACTTCGAATTCTGCAACTCTTTCCCGCAGCTTCCCTTCTGTGGCTTTGATATAGACAGACACAAATCTGTGAGGGCGGTCGACAATGCAGCTCGCAGCACTAGGTGGTCTCCTGTTGGAGGCCCACCTCGGCCTTCAAGTTTCCATGAGCAGGCTGCCATGGGAGAACACAGCGACACGACCCAGTACAGCCATGGTTGCTGACCGAGTGGCAGTTCTCGGTGCCTTTTGCTGTGCAATGATCAAGATCTATCTTGGCTCCGCGCTGGCTTTCCTGCGACACTCCATTAGCCATGGCGCGCACGCTGAGGCAGGACCATCGATTGGCAACCCCACGATGTCAAACCCTGGAAACGATGACTCGGGCGACCCAGGGGAGTCAAATTCGAGGAAGAGGAAGAGAAAGGACAAAGGGAAAGGAAAAGGAAAAGGAAAGGCCAACGGTGACGAAGACCTCGAAAGCACTGCGGGGCCGTCCAACGCCGACGATGCAAAGCCAAAGCTGGCGTGTCCCTTCTTCCGGTTCAACCCTTTTCACTATTTCGAATGCGCTAGCCACGACTTGGCGGACTATGAGGCAGTGAGGACGCATATCAAGAGGAAGCATATGGGATCGTCAGATTTCTATTGCGCAATTTGCTACGGATACTTCGACAGCGCAAGTGAGAGGGACGCGCACCTCAGGCGTACCGGATATGAGCGATGTATATCTGTCCGTGGCCACGATCAAATCACCAACGCCGAATGGAGCGAAGCGGGCAGATGTCCCAGAACATCTAACTGCGAGACAAAGTGGCTGTGGCTGTGGGACAATTTCTTCAAAGGCCTTCCCAGGCCGTCGGTCTATCTTGAGGATATCGTTGTGGAGGCGAAGCGTGTATTCCTCGACCTGGCGACCATCCAGTCAGTTCTCGTGACGCATCTGCCGCTCAACCAGCTGGACCCATCGACATTGGCTGCAAGGGTTCATGAAGCCCTGATGCGCGCAAATTCTGGTGCCCGGCAGTACCGAGTTGACCACGATGCGGAAACCAATCCGCCTGCTGTTCCGGAAGCTGAGCTTCTGCGGCCCATCGCCGAGCATCTTGCGTTGTCGTCCCAACAAGCATCGCCTGCTCCATATTCTAAACTCGCCACGGAGGGCCGTGGCGGTCGCTTTTCGCACAGTATTCTGCACCCGCCACTGATCCCGCCCCAGCTCGGCGATCCTAGTTCCAACGATGCTGGTTTCTCGATACCCTTCAACACGATGGCCCCCCTGGCACCGCCAAGCGACTGGGAGGCCCTACTAAGATCCAGTGATGGTCCGCTTTCGTGGGAGAATCCAAACGGCCCCAAGTGGAGCGATGTACTCAACCACGTCGACTGGGGCGCCTTTCGGCAGTCCTTGAACACCCTCGAAAACCCCCCGATGTTGTTTTTCCTAGTGCCAATTCTCCCAGGCCGCCTTCAGCGCTTTATTGAAATACCATCGAGAGAGGCGATCGATCCTCCCCTCACTGGCGGCGGGCATGCAGAGGAATTCGACACATTGGCTGGGCCCGCAGATTGACCGGTTATGTGACCGCCCACCTGCGGATGTGGGGACAGCCCGAGGTGCGGTGATGGTCAATGACTCTCACCGTCCATAGTAGATGCCAGTCCGTTTCTTACGGGGCATTGGAGGGAAATTGCTTGGATATCCTCGCTCCGTGAGGTGCCCGGAAGTGTTCTTTTGGGCAAGGTACGGTACCTACCTACCTATGTTGAAGCGATAGTGAGCGAACAAAAAACAGTGACTCTCTTGCGTATCTTCCCACCTACAACGTGAAGGAACGACCCAGAACCTAGGCTACCTAAATCATCGTCGCATTATCAGGAGTCGCTGCTGCTTTTTTTGACGTATGTTCGATAAGCCAGTCGTAGTGTTACATAGATAAGTGTCAAAAGGAGGGGGTTCTGGCCAGAGGCCAGAACACCATGGAAGGTGTGGCAATGGAAGCTGAGCTGACGTAGTCAGTTCAGCTGGTGTGAGTCACTATTGCCACCACTATTGCCACCAGCCACAAACTATAATAATGGCTCTCTGGCTTCGCCAGAGAACGAACAAGCAATACAATCACACAGTTGCAATCCAAAGTGCAGTGCTTCTGACAATAAGGAAGGCCTTGGTGGTCGTGCATGATGTCCACAGGTGAAAATTATGCCTTCAGGGATACGGAGGGGGTTCCAGCCTTCGGACCCTGTGGGGCTTGGGAATACCTCTGGGCCGGAGGGCCTATACTAGCCTACAGACTCTAGAGTCTTACTGGCCTTCAGGCTTAAAGTTTAGGGCCAGACTTTAGGTCTGGCACGTCAGACTTTAAAGTCTGGCGTTCCAAGAGCTTATTGCGTAACGGTTACGATAAGTAAAAGGTATAGTATGGTATAATGGTAATAAATAGTCTGGAGTCGTCTGACTCTAAGGAAGTGTGCAGCTCTGGGCCTCTTAAGGAGGCCCGGTCAGCCCACATAACTACAGTCTATAGGTCTGTAAGATGTCTGTAATAATTAATAAAGTAAGTTTATAATATTTTTTATTACTTATATAATAATATATCTTGAAATAAATAAGTAAATTATAATATGCTAATATTATTAATAAATTTATAATTTTAAGGAATTATTACAGATGGTAGTAGTGGTGTTAATAATAGTTAAAGAATGTGGATTTTGGTGGGAAAATGCTGATCGGCAGGGGGTCGATCGGTTGTGGGGTCATCGCTTCTATTTGCCGGCACATGGCGTATCTAAGTTTTATTTGATGTCGCTAATGAGGGGTCGGGTGCTCCTACCAGAGTAGCACTTTGAACAGATGTAGCCAATGAAGGCGTGATGCCCGGGTGGGGTGGGGTGCCTTTTCTGTGCCACTGATGCGTCTCACACAATTGTGCCAGCACCGTTGCGCTGGCGCTGTTGCGCCAGTCGCTGGCCGACTGCGGATGTGCCCCATGCACCAACCTGCTGAACATGAAGTGACACAGAAGCGGTGGTTTCCGACCGAAATATAGCCCACAGCACTAGTGTTTCGCACGAAACTTTGCCGTTTGCCAAGTACCTTCCAGGTTTCGGGCTTTCCAACGAGATGCGCTGCCTGGGACCCGCCTTAAAACTGGGCAATGGGAGCAAAGTTTTCAGGCAACCTACCTAGGTAAATTGAACTTCTTTGCCCCAGTCTCAAAATAAATAAGGACCATCCGCCGAGCTTTACCAACAAAACCGTCAGCGGCTCTACCAAAGCCACAGTTCCTTCAAAAACATGCTACAACACGAAATAAGCCAGCATTTTCCTGCCAGACATGTGGAAAACGCCCCCCTGCCCCTGCGTCACCGAGACAGACACGGAGAATCATTGCTTTCGCCAGCTGGAAAGAAACGGTGTCGACCCGAGACCGACGATGACTGCAGCACAACGGATTTCGAGGGTGTCAGCGACCGAGAAGACTTCC
>Ga0247758_1000133_pt1 | contig 59685 bp, 71 predicted proteins | sample UWRJL156409C4_FD_180950 | JGI IMG/M metagenome (GOLD analysis project Ga0247758, IMG submission 180950) | Plant litter microbial communities from Arlington Agricultural Research Station in Wisconsin, United States - UWRJ-L156-409C-4 | ecosystem: Environmental > Terrestrial > Plant litter >... | reverse complement strand
ACCTCTGCCGGCATTATAAACGTTAGCTTGTCAAGGGTGTTGCTGATTGCGGCTTGGTGTGGAAATTTATGGAAACACTAACAGTGGGCCCCTTGTTGAGCTAACGTTTATAATGCTGGCGGAGGTGTAAGCCCAGGCATCGATGATCGATTGCCCGCAAATCCCAGAATGGGCAAGACTGGCGCCGGATGCCTGTCGCCACCCGCGTGGATAGCGGCTAATCCCCTAGACGGCACATGAAGACCGGCTAACCTGATTGGCTGCTGGCGCGTAACGAGATTAAGGAGCTGTGTGGTGGAGGGGGACGCGGGGACCAGCTGGAATATGCGTTTCAGGCCATTGACATCGCGAAATCGCCTGACCCCCGTCCGTCCGCTGCCAAGTTCAGCCCTGCCCTCTGTCCAGCCCCTCGGGAAGCGGCCGCGCTCTGAACCAGCTGGGCCCCTTCGGAGCATTTGCTTGCAACCCCTTCCTTGATCCTGTGAAATACTCGCCCAGCTGCGCGCCCAAGGAGCTTTCTATCCCCAGGCAACGATTTGAGGAGCTCCCATCGATAATCCGTCCGCGACAACTGGCTATGGTTCATATCAGCTGAAACCATCCTGGTACTCGACGCCCTCTCGTTGACAATGCTTCACCTGCGTCTTGTTCTCGTCGGCACGGCGCTGCTTCTCGCTCTAGCACGCCAGGCCGAGGCCGCATCTTTCGTGTTCTCGGAATGCGTCGGCAATTGCGTGGCAAGCTCGGGCTGCGAGTCTAAAGACACAAAGTGCGTCTGCAAGGAGGCCAAGGGGACCTTCCTCGAGGAAGTGGTGACGTGCTTGTATTACCACTGCAAGGACGAAATCCGGGGGGTCGACAACCTCTTTTTCAATCCGGTCAAGAGTGGGTGTGACGCAGATAAGAAACCCGTACCGAAACCAGAGTTCGATACGGCAAAGAAGGTCGCAAGTAGTCTTGTTGCGAAGCTGCCGAAAACCACCAGCACAACAACTAGCCGTGCCCTACCTGTACCTACGACGACATCCAAGACAGCCTCCTTGAGCACCACCAGCTCAACATCCACCAGCACACTATCCGAGGCTGCCGCATCCACACCATTAGTTCTGCCACCCACACCACCAGCGGCTACCACCTTACCAGGCTCGACCACGACAACCGTTCGGCAGGGTGCCGTCCCCACCGACTCTTCTCCGTTTGCCACATTCAACTCTCCTGGCTCTCGGGTCGATATTCAATGGTTGATGCTGTCCCTTCCATTGATTGCTCTGGCCTTGAGGTGACAGCGCCTAGCCAAACAATTTACGAAAGGCCTCAACACGGTCAGGGTATGCAAAACCCACACGCGCTTCCAGCCACCTTCCATGTTACGATACGATTCTGCTCGTTGAGTATCGCTCTGAGCAGGCGACAGTCACCAAAGCAAGGGCACAGAGAACTGCCTATGCCCCGAATGGGATCGCGATTTTTACGAGAACACACTCGAACACGCAAAATTGGATGAGTGTGTATGAAGGCATGTCGGGTGTGGTGATGTGAGGCATCGTCACTATTCTTAATTATTAGTATACCCATGAGACATAACTATTTCTGTCCGCCGAAAAGATCTGTAGATATATGTGCTTGATGAGATATTCATGGCTCAAGATCAAACAACGCATCCCTCATGAAGCCGAGTTCCTCCACGCCAGCATTAGGTTTCGGGACCACCATTCCCATGAAACGTCGTGTCCTTGACCTCGCCAACACTACGTTGTCTTGCTCTTCTGGGGTCAAACCTCCGCATATCGCCTGGAGATCTTCATTTGCCTCCTGGTACAAAACGAAATCTTCTGCTCTCTCGATAATCTCGATATTGACACCGCTTTTGGCCGCACACGAGGAAGCTAAGCTCGACTCGCCCAGACCAGGAAGAAGTTTAAACAGATAAGTGACTTCATCCTCCATTTCATCGGCTTCTTCGTTGAGACGAACATCCATATGCGCGAACTCCACCGCTTCTCTAGACTCCAGTATGCCGTTCTCGAATATCTCGTGGAAATGTGTACCTACGAGTAGCTTGGGCCGTTCCCCGGCCAGATCGAGAAAATGGGCGAGGTATGCAGTAAAAAGCGCCGACCCTGTCTCTGTCGAGGTGCCCTTGCCGAATTCATCAGCCAGTATCAAGCTGCGCCGGGTCGCGAAATTGATCGTAAAAGCGGCTCGTTTTACGTCGACGAGAAATGCACTTTCATCGTCCACCACAGTTTCCCGTGTTGCTATCCGGGTCAGAATTCGGTCAGTGATCCCGATGGTGGCGTTTGTGGCCGGTACGTAGCTCCCAATATGAGCCAGGTACACAATAATGGCAACTTGCTTCATATAAATGCTTTTCCCCGAGCTGTTCGGACCTGTGAGTATCAGCATCGACGGTCTTTCGTTTCGGTCTTCAAGTCCCATGCTCTCCTCCTCCATGATCTCCCCTTCCCCTGAACCCTCTTTCTTTCCTATGTCCGTTTCATTGTGTAAGTTCCCGTTTTCGCTCATGTCGTCTCCCTCCCCCACGCAACTCTCTGCCTCTTTTTCGTCAGACCCATTTCCCCCTTCGATAAAGCAATCATTTGGGATGAAAGATGGCACGAGTAGTTCCTGGAGGGGGTGACGCCCCCCTACAATTTCAATGATATTGGAGTATGTCATCTGGGGTGCCGTCCATCCATATTTCTCCGCTGCCAGCGCGAGGGCAAGAAGGCTGTCCAGTTCCCCGAAGAGTTCTGAAGCACCAATGATAGGGTCTTCCTTTGCCAGAACCTCTGCTGACAAGTTCAATATTAGATTGATCTCCTCGTCTGTCCTATAAGTTAGACGGTTGGCAGTCCACCGTTAAGGCTGGGCGTGGAAACGTTTTACCTGAAATCTGGGAGGGCAACTCCCCGTAATTGAAGTCCAGATCCAGCATTAAACTGTTTTTATAGTACGCGAGGTCTTCGTGGACGAAGCCAACGTGCCAGTCATCGTCTGCGGCGCCCTCTCCACCACAAAAATCCCCGCCCATCTCCTGATCGAGAGCTACGGCGATAAAAAAGCCCAACTGAGGAACAAGGGTGCAGTATTGGATGCGACGTGCAGCACGTGGAGAAAGCTCCCTCCGCAGAGCATCTTCTACATCAGGGAGCATCTTACATATGCGAGAAAATGATCGCCTCAGTTCGTCCAGCGTTTCGCTGGCTCTTGGTCGAATCTCGGTCCGGCCATTCTCTTTGGACAGTTTGAAGTCGATCGTCCTCAAAATCGATTCTCCAACTGACATAAACACAGGAGGATCGACATGATCAAGTATCTAAAGATCTTAGTGACAGCTGAGACGGAAGGATTCGCGTACAAAGTCAATGAAATACGTCGGAAGTTTTACTCACCCTTGCTAGAATATCCACGCTCGCATACCCCTGAAGCGATTGTATAGCCTCCCGGATCTGGATCGAGACTATGGTGAACCGAAGCAGTGCTCTCCATTCCGCGGTCCTGATCGACAGTTGGCCGCGTACCCGATCAACCCCCATTCTGATATATCGGAGTAGCGATTTGGTATTTTTTACTTTTCTCAACATTTTCCGTATGTTTGACACCACCTCTTGGTTTTCGGGATGGAGGAAAACGCCTATGGCCCCTTGTCGCCTTTCGATTGTGGCGACCTCTGTCGTCGGACGGCACAACATCTGGCGTAGTCTCAGCTTCCCCTGCGCCGTGCATGTTAGAGCCTGAAGTAACCCGTAAACCGAGAGACTCTCTTTTGCCCTCGATTCGGAGCTGTTGGGATACTGTGTCTGAGGATTGGGGTGGATCTCAGACTGAATAATCTGGAGGGAGACCAAAGCATCCGCGCTGACCAACATCGTATGCGCTGGCGTATTCACCTTGACGGACAGCACCTGGAATGGGCCACGATCGTCAGCATCGGGATATGAGGCCTCTGCGACTCTTCGGCGCTCGATGTCCCCTAGAACGGCACCTGCGCATCCAATGGAAAGATGGCTATCAAGGTTAATATCTTGGGCGAGTCGTACAAGTTTTCCGTGATTGGAAGAATAAAATGAATTCATCGGGTCATCTTCCACGGGCAAGACTTCAACAGGGTTCGGCGGGCGTGGTTCCAAGTCCAGATTGGCCAGTATGTCTCTCCCGCTCTCGTAATCGAACTCTGCAGACACAAGACGCCGGAGGATATACCCCCCTTTCTCGGGACTTAATGAGTCGTCGTCGAGCCGTTGAGCGTCTCTTTCTAGCAACTCGACAAGCGTTCCGGGTGCCCGGTTTGGAACAATGACAGTGGTAGGCTGTATCCGAAGGAGAAGCGTGTCAACCATCTCAAGACCACTCAAGGCAATATCTTCTTCGACATGCAAAGCCTCATCGATCACAACGTAGTACGCGCAACCCACCCTGCCGTCCTTATCCATGTCAACGCCCATGATGATTTCACTGTAGATGTCATGGTCGACACCGCGGTCCCAGTCGCTGTACACATGTCCAGATGTCGCTGACAGGCTGTAGTCCAGCTCTGGCTGTCTCCATTTTCCAGATTGGGAGGAGGAACGATGTCTCCGGGGAGTGCCCGGTGGTTGATGTGACAACGATGCCTGCCGCACATGCGCAGTTGAAGAGGGGGCGTAAAGAGGGCTCGAAGGACCGACAGTCGTTGAAACGCTTCTTTGTTGTCGAAGTGGGACAAAAGGGGTGGCTGGCCGCCTAGCAAGTCGCGATGGCCGCGATGCGGACGACGGATGCCTACATGACGAGCGTGAGGATCGCGGACGCTTACGCGATGATCCGGAGCCAGAGCCAGAGCCATAACCAGAGGGCGGATGATCGCGCGACGAGTGTGACACAGACGGTGAGCGGCTACCAGATGGGGAACGAGACGGTGAGTGAGATATCGATCCGTGATGTGTCGATGAGTCTCGGCTGAGACTTGTCGGAGAGAGTAAGTGCGACGCACTGGAGTATACACTGCGGGCATTGCTATGCGAGTACATCATATCGAATGTTCTGCTGAATGCAGTTGTTCGCCAAGAAGCTGAATCTTTGACGGCGTACCTATGCCACCCCTGCCGCCCTGAAGATGACACACAAACTACTAGGGTGGAGTAGATACGGCCGTCACAAGAATCAGGAGGAAGGAACGATCGGGAGAAATGGCTAATGCTTTTGGCCGCAAACCAACGGGCACGCACACCGTACCGAGGATAGGAGGCCGCAAGATTAGAGATGAATCTGGCCAATTTATTTCATCCTAAGATTTCAGGAAGATCAGACTCTTGCTTGGGTATATTCAGTATTACTGGCGCTCTGATCCGCCCCGGTTCTTCACCCAGTCGGTAAACTCCTCCCGCTGTCGCCGAATGTCTGTGAAGGCGGGTCGGGTCTCTAACATTCGAAACGGGTTGCCCACGTAGTCTCTATTTACTTCTCCGTCGTTATCCACAAAGCCCTCCTCTCCCTCCCGTTCGAGCTTGCCGGCCCAAACGCTCCATTGGATCGGTCGCAGAGGGTGCGTGCCGGTAACAAGCCCGAGAACGATAACGAAGGTGGCGACGACAGTTTCGATCGTAATATCGATTGGCAGGGAGTTTGCGGCGGGCGATGAAGATGCTAGCGTGGCAGCCGTAGCTCTGAATGATTGCAGGGCGGAGTGCTCTTGGGCCGAGTAGCAGCTGCGGCAGAGGGACTGTTAGCTGAAATCATCTGGTCAAACACTGCAGACGCGGGAGACTTACGCGTGGGCAAGCAAAAGCCCGCCCAGGGTAGTTATTGTTTTGGATATCCAGGTCATTGTCGATGAGAGGTTGAGACGGCAGAGTCGCGAAATAGTGAGGGAACCTGCAAGTTTCGGAGGTGACGTTGAGCGCAACCGATGCGGCTCCAAAACATGATTGCGGCCCACTATCTAGACCCACCCAATCAGACCCCTTGTTGTTACCCTCACCTCAACCTCACCTGTGAGCTTCAGCTTGGCCATACAGATTCAATAGCAACTTGTTTCCTCTGCTCCTGCTTTCTCTTTTCGTCCCCAATCTCACACTACGTGTTGAATTCGACGGATCAACATGAAACATGATGAAATTTGTCCTTCTGGGCAACTTCCCTGCAAGCCCCATTCCTCATCACTCGCATCCTTAAAACTGAGGGGTCATCCACAAGTCCAGAACCACACAATCTCTTTGTAAGGAATCAGGCTGTCTAACCAAAGAAGCAGACAGCCAAAGAATAAAATACCTGAAAGCTATCGACGTCGACACAGGTCAATAAATACAAAACAATTAACCTAAAGACATGATTCTAATCCGTGCCGATGCGCCGCTGCGGCGGCTGCCTATCAAACTCCTTACGCCTGGAGTCCCCCGCCCTCGATCTCTGTATTCATGTATCGCCATCACTACAGGTCTCTCCCGCCCGTTTTTTCTTTTGCTAACCGACGCTGTCAGCTCTTCTTGTGCCTGCTTTTCCATCTTAGGCCTCGGCCTTTGCGGCCATATCGCCCCAGCTGGCGTGTGGGTCATCTCCGACGTCTTCGATGTGCCAATCAGCAGCGTGGTGAAGGTACTGCGCGCGTTGCTCCATCGACAGATTTGGCTCAACCGACAGAGTTTCCTGCAACCCGGTCGCCTGCATGCCCATGTTGAAGGCGTCGGAGAATTGGCCGCCTTCAGCCTCGTCACCCACTGCATGCTGCCCATGCTGCCATGCCTGCTGGACCCCCGATGTCGGGCTGTCGTAGAAAGTGGCTAGGGTGCTCGAATCGTACACCGGCAGCGTCGGGTCGATTGGCTGCTCGAACCGCTGCGATTGTTGCTGGTGCAGCGGGTGGCGTAGCTGCTGCTGGTGGTGATGCAGCTGCAACAGCTGCGGATCATCAAACCGAGGCGCCTGCGGCAAGCGGAGCGAGTCGGCTACTGGCGGCGGGGTTTGGCTATGGTATTGGCCGGGGCTGTACTGCGAAAGTCCAATGTGCTGCGCGTGCTGCTGGTACGTGAACGTGGGAGACGGCGTCTTACGCATTATCACATCCTCAGTAAGGTTCCCGTGCGTGTGTCTTTGGTTGTGGATCTGTGTCTCATAGTACATGCTTGCCAGATCTCGTTGGTCATACGGTGCCGGCATCGGTTTTCCCGGGTTGGTGTACTCGTATGCGGATCGATTTTGCTGCGGCGGCGGCGCCATGCCCTGCTGGCCCCGATACTGGTACGACTGCGACCCGTAGGCGGAGCGTGGCGGGACGTAGTCGCCATCCGGGTCATAGCTGGGCGTCTTGGTCGCCGAGCGGGCACGAGAGTCGCGGGGCGCATCCCACTGGTAGCCTTCAAGGTCCGAGTCTTCGCTGTCGTCGAACTTCCCTTGTGGGTACTTCTGTTTCTGGGGTTTGGATGGCGTGAACTTGTAGTCAGGGTGTGCCTTTTGGTGGTTATCGCGCTCCAAATCCGCCCACTGCTTGAACTGCGTCCGGACCGTTTCAGGCTCCAGAGGCCAGCTCATGCCACAGACGCGAGAGACGACCTGGTGGTTATGTTGAGACGCCCACTCCTTCGCCCGCTGCTGGTATGCCTTGCGGTATAGCATGAATGCGTTCATGGGCCGCTTCACCCGGCCGGGATTCTTGCCCGTCTCGATCTCGGCCCGGCGCGTCTCGGTGGAGCGGTTCACGTACGACTCAATGTCGGCAACCGGTATTTTCGAGTCCTTGGTCAGCTCGCTCATGGGCTTCTCGAGCACAGGCAGGTTCTTCGCCGCCTTGGTCCGGTCCTTCTTCTTCTTCGGCGCCGTCGACTTCTCGACCCTGGAGCTCTTGGGCCCGAGCGCCCTCGAGACGGACCCCTTTTGGACTGTGCTGCCACTTCTAGTGCTGTGGACATCGGAGGCGCGCGATGGCGTTGGGGGTGATGTCGCGGGGGTGCTGTACGACTGAGGTGCCTTGGGAGCCTGTGTCAGTCAACTGCGTGTACACTGCGGCGTTGGGGAACCCACCTCAGGGATCGGACCGTAGGGACTCTCATGCGCGTACATGGACTGGTGGTAGCCCTGCTGCGGTTGTCTCGTTAGCCGACTTCTGGGACAAGAGAAGCAGAATCGCCCTTACCAGCGGGCCGCCACCACCTCGCTGTTGGTACGCGAATGTTGTGTCGTACCCCTGGGATGAGAATGATTGCGGCACTGGGGTTCCGTATCTCGACGTCGGCTGCGACTGCGCGTGGGCGTGTCCCATCGCATGGGAATCTGGGGAATACGATGCGCTTGTTTTCTGCTGCAGTAGGTTGTGGAGGTCTTGTGCGATAGACTCTGACTTCGAGGGAGCCGGCGATGGCGGCGTACTGTGCTCCATCTTCTATGGCTGTTGTGGTTCGAATATCCCCAAAGCTCTGTCTCTCCGAGGTGCTCTGGCCCTTCAAATACCCCCTAAATCAGGCTAGGCAGGCTGATTCTTGGGCTGGGAGGGAAGATGCGAGCCAGTATATGGCAACTTCTGCGGCGGCTGGTCACCCGAGTTGCGTGGGTAGGTTTGCCTTGCTATCACAAGACTAGCACGGTCTGGGATGACACCCTGTGAACGAAAAGCAGGCTCCTGAGTGGAAGTCACTCACCGCAACCCTTCTGGAAGGCTGCTGACTGGTGAGGCAGAGTCTCCGGCAGGAGCGCTGCGCATGTGTGAACACCGACTGAGACTTAGGGCAGTGCAGGAAGCGGTGTCGGGAGAGTGTGCGGTGCGGTGTCTCTGGTCGGCAGCAGCTTCGCAGCGGTCGATGCGATGCTCAGGCGACACTTCTTTGCGAAAGAGGGTGTGCAGGTTCCGGCAGGGCAGGGATGTCGTGGTGTCGTTGCAGCGCAAGACGACCTGTTAGGTTCTGCGTCGTGGACCAAGACCAAGTGGCTGCTCCTCAAGATACCTCGGGCCTGGGCCTATGCTCTGCTCTGCCCTAGTGGGGTAGTGGTAGTGGTTTCCGGGCCTCCTTTTCCTTTGTCCGGGACTCAGTCGCAGGGGGAGCGGACGGCGCAGTGGTGGCGGCGCGGTGATGGGATTTGCCCTCCGTGAATGAGAGATACGACAGGTAGATCTTTGTCTGAGACAGGATCTGGATGGCTTGTGGGAAAAAGGAGAGAAGGGGCATGGCTATGTACTTGTACGTTCTTTATTCTCGTTTCCGGCACAGATATCCACCGTGATCCTGTCCGTGGTCAGAGGGCCAGCCGTTTTCGGAAGCGGACGTGGAGCAGAGCGTGCCGGGAGCGCGCCCTCTGACCAGGAACTGGGCCAGGAGCAGAGCAGTCGCCCACCCGACCCTGGGTGGTTCGGTTTGGTTTGGCTCGGGGTTCGGGGAGCAACATCCCCTCGGCTCTCTGGTTCGGGTGCTGGTTCTGGCGCTGGGTAGAGCATACTTCGTGCTATCTTTGCCGCTGCTGAGGGAGCAAACCGGTATGGGCCCAACTCCGGGCAGTCGGCCGCGGTGCGGCGGGATGCCGGCAAATACATGGATGTTCATGGATGTTGCATGCATCCGGACGCGCCCTGGCAGGTTGGCAGGCCGTATACGTCGTGCGCCTCACCGAAACCACCGCTCCACATGTTCGTGCAGAAACCCGAGCCCTACCGTTGAGCCGCCGTCTTCTCAAAAAGGGGCATTTAGCGAGTCCTCGCCCTGGCTTCTAGTAAATATGGAATCTGGAAATGTGGACTGTCGTGTAATCAGTGGTGGTAGCACCCGAGAAGGGCTGGAATGTGGTCGGTTGCTCCCGGAAACAGTCTTGCACACACACTACTGGCATGGGCGGCCCACGAGGCGCGGCTTGCGTCCGCGTTCCTCTGAATCAAAGAAGCCAACCAAGACCCCGATCCGGATTTTCGGTAACTGCCGCGCCATCTCTCCGGTCTCCCAGGTCTCTCCCTCTTTCTGCTTCCCGACTCGACCCTCTCCGTCGCCGTCATGCGAATACAGACCACATACACACACACATGACTGTCAGGTAATGTATGTGCGTGTGTGTGTGTGCGTGTCTGGCAGTCCGCCCTCCCTGACGGCCAACAGGCAAACCCAGGCCTATCAGGTACGCGCTGCGCAGGAGTCTGGCCCGGGGTTGGGCAATGGTAGCAGTGGGCCGCTGCAAGCCGCAACGGATAGCTGCATTAGCTTGCGACTGTTTGAACCTCCGTCACACAACGATACCGCCCACCAAAATTGGGAGAATATTCTGTGCTTGTCTCAGCTGCTTCCCTTGCTGCTGTCTCCAGGCTGCCTCGCACTCAAAGCAGAAGCTTAGGTAGAGGAAGGGCGTGTGAAAATGCCACCCAAGCGCTTCAAAGGAGCAGCTCTTGTTCTGCTGAAGGACAGGAAGAACAAACTGCACTGAACTTCAACCTTTGAGTTTGCAAGCCCGTACAAATTCTGAGTCGGCCTGACCAACGATGTCCAGCACGTCTGCCTGCAACCTTCAGGTTGTCGTGCCTCCGCTCCTTCTCCAACAGGCCTGCTACAACACCCTCCCGTCTCTTCGCCCCAATTTTGTGGTGCATCATGTCTGCCGTTCTTGCTGGGGCTGTCTCAAGCTTAGGCTAGTAGTTCGTGCTAGTTGTCGGGGCTAGCAGGTGACATCTCACTTGTCAGTTTTGTCATCTGTTGACTTCTGGAAGAAACTACACCTACGCCGCCATTTCGTTCGCACCACCTAGCCCAACATTGCGTCCGGGGTCTGGGAGATTGAGGGGGACCGCCCACCAGTTCTCACCTCGGTGTCGCTGAGCAGTGTGGGCTGAGGTGTGCTTCTTCGAGTCCGATATCGCTGATTGGGGCACGGACAAACAGCGTATGTAGCTACATGCGACCGATTAACTACTTTCAATGCTTGATATATATGTCTATACATCTATCAACACCGCTGATATCTACCTATCCACGACGCCAGTTCCTGTGTGCTACAACGCCAGACGTAACCCGACATGGGTCAGCCTGTCTATCCTGATCCAAGAGCCCAAATTCAGGGGTAGCAAGCAAGGCTCATAGGCCCGATTGTAAAATACCAAAAAACACCTACAATCAAATACCTCGCGCTCGGCGAATCGACTCGTGACCACCGATGCAGTTCCAACGTCAAACAGCAACGTTTGACTTATGCCTTCTCCAGGGATGTTACCCTAGCAGGCTCAGCAGATTTGACTGGCGGCGTCGAGATTTGCTGGTGGGGAGAGGGAGACAACGCAGCAGAGGGTGGAAACACGGTCGCCGAAAAGCTGCTTGTTGCCGAGGGAGTGGTAAAGCTGCCCGTGTTGCCCTTGGCTGGCGTTGGCGACTTGGTGGGCGACAATCCTCCGTGAGAAGGCAGAAGTGGCGATCCACTGCCCCTGCTCCCTAGCGAGTGAGACTGCGCTGGCGTGAGGTGTGGCAAAATCACCGGAGCACTGGCTCCCGCTTCTCCCGCGTCGGACTCGGTGTTCTTTGTCGAAGAAGGCGAGGCCAGCCGTGCAGGCTGCTTGGATGGCGAAATGGCATTTCCGTTTCCGGCGAGGTCTGAGATAGCGGGTCCGTCGCGTATATTACCATATGCCTTTGACTTATCGAACGATATCGGAGGAGACAATGTTGGATGTGGTGACGAGAACGGATGGTTGCCAGGCCTATTTGGCGAATATTTGGCCAAGGCGACATCGACTTCAACCCCAAGCCGGCCGGCTCCATTTAGCGGTCGGATGATGGGCTCGGCCTTAGAGCCATCGGTGGTTTGACTGACAGTGCCAGCAGATGATGGGAGGGGACTTGTGGAAGGCCTAGAGGCGCGCTGGGCAGGCGGGCTTGAGCTGTGCGTCGGCGATGAGCCGTGCTTGTTGACTTTGATTTTGATGATGCGTGGTCGTTGTTCCTTCACTGCCTGTTCATGTTTGCGACACGGAGTACAGACGAAGTGAAAGTCGTCCTTCTCAGCCTCCTCTTCCTTGATGCCTAGGCATTTGCTGTGCTGCCAGACGTTGCACCTCTCACAAGCCACGCTGTGGGTGCCGTCATCGACCTGGCCATAAAACCCGCACACGCAGTCAAAAATCCAATCGTCCTCTTCCTCCTCGATCTCCTTCAGAGCCTGCTTAGCCTTCTCAATCTCGACTAGCCGACGCCGTTCTGACATGCGCCCGGGGCCGGGGCCAGTCGACTTGCTATCCTCGGACAACTGTGCCAGCTCTTCTTCGTGCTGGAGGCGGCGAGTTTCTCGCTCTCGTAGACGATTCTCTCTAGACATCAGCCGCTTGTCCCTCTCCCGCTCCATCTTGAGGCGTTGTGCCTCCCCCTTTCGTCTCGCTGCCTCTTCCTCCTGTTTCTTACGCTCTTCTTCGCGAGTCTGTTCCTGAGCCCGTTGCTGCTCGGCCTTGCCTGCAATGCGGCTGGATCTCTTGGCGTGTGCCAACTTTTCCAGGTTCAGCAGTTCCTTTTCTCGCTGCATCTGCTTCCTCTGTTTCGACTCCTCCTGCTTTTCAAGAATAGGAACAAGGTGATTCGAGATCTGGTCTCTTAGAACTTTCTCGTTATCATCCTTGGACTGTTTTAGGCCAGACAAGAATTGCCGCACTTCATCGAGCGTAACCGCAACACACTCCCATTTCATACCGCCAAGTCCATCGTCTCCTGCCTCGACAGGTACGCCGTGCTCAGACTCTTCGTCGCCTGCATCTTCAGCATCGCTGGATACCGCAGCGGATATGCGCCGCCTCTTGCTGGTCCTGTGGGCTGCTTTTGCTTTTTTAGTATTCTTCTTCGGTTTGGGCGCTGGAGGCGGAGCTTCGGTCAGACGATATATGCGGTTATCATCAAGAACGTAGTATGTGCGATCATCCTGGTCCCATCCATAGGGTTCGATCCTCTGCAAGGGGTTAGCACACATGTCAAGACTTCCGTTTCCTGGGGGCGGAGGTGTAGACCAACCCAGTTTGTTTGATCTAGATCCTTTTGTTCCTCTGTCCTCTCCCTCAGCCGTTCCGGGTTCATCAGGATAATTTGCGTCATCCCATGCAGCACGCGAATCTGGAAACAGAGCGGTCAGTTAACAGTCATCTCCATAGTGTTGCCGAATGTTGATGGGTGCCCACCTTGGTGAAGACGTCAAATTCGGCGAACTTGGTAGGCAGTTCCTCAGTCCCAAAAGGGTTCTTCTCCGGTGCCTTGGCCAAAAACTGTCTTCTTGTATACTCATCAAAGAGTTCATGTCTGCAAAAGGTTAGCGTGACGTCGAGATTGCTGGTCGGGGGATACCCACGTCAAGCCGCGATGGGATGAGATGAATTTCAGGAAACAGAGACCGATATCCTGCAGAGCAGAGGCGCCGGGCTTCAGGCATTCCGCCTCGAGGTCCTACACCAACCCACGTGTCAGAAAAAGCCGATGAGAAGATGATGCAATTGCTTCAACGAGCTGCATGGAAGCATACCTCAATGTCGAGATTGTCGTCCATCTTAAGAGCCTTGCCAAACAAGAGAATGAATTGGAAAAGGTTGGCGAATTGCCACATATTCCTGATTCGGTGGAGCATCGAGGGAGGAGCTGGAGGCTCGAAGTTATCCATCGCGACCTCCCGCAGGGAGCGTTTGCGCGCCGCAGGCATCTTGGTCAATGATGTGCAAGTGAATCTCGGGGTTCGTTCAACGGTGCGTCGCGGTGTGATGCGGCAAACAGCGGACGCCAAATGCAAGACGCTGTTCAGGCGCTTCCGGAATTCGCGGTAGTTAGGTAGCAATTCATAGCAACAAATCAGGATACCGGAGAATCGGAGGCTGCAAAAAAAGCGGTATTGCAAGTGAGTGAAGTCGCGGTGGTCGGAGCGGTTTGCAGGGCGGTTGACGTGATGCTCGGAAACTTTGCGCGCCATGACAGCTTGGTTTTGGCGCGGCAAGACGCGACAATCGGTGCCGCCCTACGGGCCCCACTTACCTGACCAGGGTCCCCGCGCTGGAACCACTCATCCATATCTTCCTATGTACACAAGTACCATCACTGTCCATCCTCCAGAGCCTCCCCCTTTCTGTGCACAAGATCCCGCTACCCACAGCTCATGCCGTGTCTTCCTCGCTGGCTTCGGTTCACTGCCCAGCCCGCGCCTCGGGCATGGGTGACCAGGTGTTTGTAAGACCATCGCACTCAGCGCCACGAAGTCGCGTACGAAGTACAATCCAACCCTGGTTTGTTTGTTAGCGCGGAACCCGTGAGGCTTGGCATTTCACAACTTTCCCTTCTCAACGGCGCAGCGGCAGAAGATCACTAGGAAAATTCCATTCGCTAGATTGAACTCATCCTCCTGCTCAGAATTCTAAACTTTTCTGCGTTGTAATCGCTTTCCTGGGAAAGAAACTGCAAGTTTTGTGTTTTGCCGTGATGACCCCTGTCGGAAGAACCGAGCTAACAAACAAACCAGTATTGTATTGTAGTTCGTACCCTTCTTTGGTAGGTTGGCTGTGCTGAAGCAGTCCGGACATACCAGCCCCAAGGTATTTTCAGAGTCACTGTTGACCAGGAACGTTGTTCCCCTTTCAATACAAATCAATCGCTTCCCATCCTTGGACGTCACGTGGGTGTCCACTCAATTATCTCCAGGGCTGATGTTTCAGATGGGTTCGAGCTTGAGAAAATGGGAGTGGCGATTAACAAGACCCAGTCGTTGGAAAAACGGCCCCACTGTGCCATTTACCTACATACCTACTCGGCCAAGGGCATCTTGGATTGGGCGAAAGTGAGGTAAGCTGGTAAGCTGCTTATCGTAAGCGCGGATGTGGCAGATGAAAGAACACGAGCCCTGGGTGGGTAGTTAGAGTAGGTAGTCCGTACGAAGTACCTTCCAGGTTAACGTAATCCACCGGGTTTCCGGCCACCCAGGCTTCCCGGCCACCTTTCCGGCCAATTCAGGACCCCTGTAACGCCACTATACGCAGCCACAGCGACCAGTTGCTCTGGCAGCGCACGCCACTGTCATTTGCCACTGTTTCTGCTTTCCAGAGGAGTTCACACCTTTTCCACTCTTTCAACCTCCTCATCTTCGTTCTTTTCACTTTCCAGACCCTCCGAAGATAACTTCACCCTCAACAACACGCAAAAAAGGCTCCGAAACACTCCTACTAACAGGGTATAACCACCAGACCTTACGAAAACGATGCTCTAAACGTACCGAACCGAACCGACCGAACCGACCTGAACCAGCTGTAATATAGGGGGTGTTATAGGGGTTGTAGTGGGCTTTATTTCAGGCCTAGCTCTAGGCATGGTCTCAGGTCTAGCTGTTAGCCCAAAATGAGCGTAGTTGTGAGCGCTTACGGGTGGCAGGCTTTGCGGAATTTATTTGTAATTTTTTTGGCGTAAATAAACCTCTGTTTCTGGCCTTGATTACAGCGTTTCGTGAAGGTTGATGGCTAGAAAGATCACCGGTTACAGTGGGCTTGTAGTGGGTGTTGCTCTGTGGGGCCAACGGTGGCCGGAAAGCCAGGGTGGCCGGAAACCCTGTGGATTACGTTAGTCCCTAACCGTCTCAACTCACCAAACCGCCATCATCAACACCAATCTCAATCCTCTCCTTCAAATTCTCACTCCCAGCCCCTAACAACAACCCCATCTCATAAATCCCTCCCTCCCAACCCCCATCCCATCGTATTAAAAATTAAAAAAACCTCCCCTCACAATGCGACGCACCCTCCCCCGGCTCGCCTCCGCGCTCCAAACCGCCAAGACCAGCAGCAACCCGCTCAGCCGCCCCGGACCTCTAGCCCTCCTCCCGCCAATCCCGCTCTACCGCCGTCTCTTCCGGGCACACCGCAAGTTTCTCCCGCACAAGATGCGCGTTCTCGGCGACGACTACGTCAAGGCCGAGTTCCGGGCGCACCGGGCCGTAGAAAACCCTGCGCATCTGGTAAGTTTATTGTCACTCGTGACTTACTCAGGTCACATCCCGGGCGGTGCGCGTATATGCATATGAGCGGCAGTAACACCGTGCAGATAGGATTTCTTACAGAGTGGCAATTATACGCGCAAAGTATTGAGGGCAACTCGTGGGTAGGGGAGAAGTTGGATGAGGGCAAGATTGCCAAGATGAGCGGTATGGATCTGCCTGACTGACTGACTTGGACAGCACGCTAATTGAAGAAATTGCTCACGTGCAGATGAGCAACTTGGCCAGCTATATGAACTTATGAAGGCCATTCAGAAACAAGACTCTGAAGAGAGCGGCGGTTCCTCATGACCTCAGCCTGGTCTGGCCGCATTGCTTTAACATGTACCTGTAAACTTCGAGCATAAGCGCTGCATGATGCCTCAGTCGTCCGTGAAAATAGAGCCAATCTATTGATGTCTGCTGGTGACGGAAACCAGCGAAAATGACTTGGATGTGCGGTTGGCTGGCAAAATTACTCCCTTTACTGACAGTGGAGTGCCCTTTCACCATGCAAATGCCCAGAAGGAACGTGTCCTGCCCCTTCACTACGTGCAGCCCTGAAGAAGCCCATATACCCAGAACAAAATGCCCCAAATACGCCGACCAACCCAAACGCCGAACCTAAGATCAGACCTCAGCGCCAATTCTATGCTCATGCCACCGTAGCCGGGGCATCTAAGTACCATGTTGGGTCAACCTTAGGGTCAAGCTCCTTCGTCGAGAAGCCGTTGCCTAGATATGAAAAGCGGTTCTGCTTGATATTGTCATAACCATATTCCCAATCCTCGCCTCGAAACTTCTCCAGCATGTGGAAAAAGTGAATACGGCTGCCAGGGTGCAAAGCTGTAACCGGGCCGCCGGGTTGTCCATTTGTGAACCATGAGCGACTCGGGGCGCTCCAGGCCATGCGGGGCATAAATGTAGAGATATGTTCAAAGTAGTCATCAACTGCGTCTTGGGACGGAGCAATGGACTTGATGCCCTCTGTCTGACATTTCTTGATGACACCTGCGATGTACTTGGCGATGTGTTCACTCAACGTAAAAACACTGCCGTGTCCAATCGGGCCGTTGGGGCCGAGGAAAGCTGAGATGCGTGTTAGTCGATGAACTCCCTGCAGTGAATACAGCATCACCTACTGAAATAGTTTGGCATGCCAGAAACAGCACACGACATGTAAGACTTGGGAATCTCCTTCTTCCACCGGTCTTGGAGATTTCCGTTGCGGCCAACGATGGGAAACCGGGGGCAGAAGGAGGTGTCAAAACCAGTGGCGCATACAATGGCATCAACCTTCAAAATCTCCCCTGATCCAAGCTCAAGGCCTTCTGGTACGAATCTCCTCACACCACCAGTCTTGACTTCAACGTTCGGCTTGGTCAGGGCTTGAAGGTAGGAGTGACCTGGTGTCATCCTTCGAAAGCCGAGGGGGTAGTCTGGTATCAACGCCTTGCAGAGTTTTTCGTCCCCACCTAGCATGGCCGTCATGTATTCCGTGACCTTTGACCGTGCAAATGCCTGTACCGGGCTATTTGTGAGCACCTATCATGATTTCGTTAGTTGTGGGTCAAATGGTTAAAGAAAAAGGTAACTAACGATTGGGAAGGTGTTGTTGACTAGAGCCTCGATCTCCTTGACAAAAGTCCTGTAAAACTCGGGATCGGACTTAAACTTCTCGATAGTTTCCTGTGAGAAGTTGTCTTGACTGTCCATCTGGATCTTGCTCATAACCTCCTGGGCCTGTCCCATAATCTTCCACGACTGTATCCGTGGTGGTGGCACCCATGTGGGCGTTCGCACAACGTGGTACAATTTCTTGGCGCCTGGGGAGGATGTCAGCTGGGTCTCAGATTGCGAGGCCAAGGACGGACTCACTTGTTTGAAGCTCCGGGAGGACCTGGATGCCAGTTGCGCCGTTGCCAATAACAGCAATCACCTTGTTGGTTGGGTCAAAGTCCTTTGGCCAACGGGCAGTGTGGATTAGAGTGCCCTCGAAGCGGCCGATGCCCTCGACGTCGGGCCACTTCCAGTTGCTGATTTGCCCAACAGGTTAGCTCCTCCAGGATTTAACGTGACGTCTGGTGTTGGTCGTACAACAGGTGCCATGCTTACTTTAGGATTCCTGTGCCGTCCAGTAGGTAGGTGGCATAGTCGGCAAACTCAGTCCCCGTCTCCAGATCCCGGACAATCAAGTTCCAGATGCCATCCCGCTCATTCCACCGGGTAGACACAATCTTGTGGGAGGTCTTGATAGTTTCCCTCATGCCTTCGTCGTCACAGACCTGGCGGAGGTATTCGCCAATCTCCTCGGCCGGGGCGAAGAAGTTTGTCCAGTCGTGCTTGGGCTTCCACGAGAACTGGTAGTTGTGGCTCGGGATATCGCATCGGCATCCCGGGTAGCGGTTCTCGAACCAGGTGCCGCCCACGTCGGCGTTCTTCTCGTATACCACGAGCTCGTAGTCGGTCAGGTTGAGCCGCAGGGTGCGGATCATGTTCAGGCCACTCGCTCCGGCGCCGATGCCAACGATGCGGATGTGCCGGGTCGAGCCAAGCGGTTGTTCCTTGACAGAGTAGACATTCTTGGGAGCCATGATGGGCCGTTGGGGTTCGCCTGCCGCACAGCCGTGATCGTGGCGATCGCGAGACATTTCGAGGACCATTGTGAAGGAGGAGAAGGGAGCAAGCGTATAGAACGGGAGTATATAGAGGGGAGCAGCAAGAATGGGGGGCCGTTCTCAACCAAAGAACAAGTGACTGACGGTTCAAGTTTGGTACTTGGGATGGTCCACTTCACCTGCCCTTTCAATTCAAATTCATTGTTGGGTAAACAGCCCCTTTAAGTGGAAACCGCGAAGGAGGAGCTGGAGACCGGATGCTCCATGCGCCTTCCCTCATTACTATCCGAACTCGTGGCGAGACCATCCCCGAGACCGACTCGCTCCGCAAACAAGCCAACGGCCGGCCGGGCTCGGGAAAACCTCAGGCATCTTACTTCCTGCTGAAGGACCATGGCGACCAGGAGCCGTGAAGTCTCGACGGGAATGCGATAGGGCAACAAAGCGGGAGAACCATGCATCCCATGTGCTGCCCCCCCAGCGACACCTCAATGCTCCGGCGGGTTGCCCCTTTGAGGTCCCAGCGGCGCTTGGATCCTGCGCCCGCTCGCGAGTGCTGTTGGCTCGTTTACGGACCCGCCGTCGATCTCGTCTGCCTCCGGCCTGCTTCCAATTCCCGGACAACTGCACCACCAGCTTGCCTGCTCCTCGAGTCGTTAGAGCCAAGCCATGCGGGTATCCACGATCCCAGCACGCGCGAGCAGGAGTAGTCAGTTGGGGGCGGCCATGAGGTCGGCGACCCAATAAGATGGATGCCAGCCGACGATGAGCGAGGGGCAACTCTCGATCCCTAGCCCGTGGCTGGCCCGGGTGAGGCAACTGTCGACGGCCACTGTGTCTGCGGCATGTGTATAAGTTCCGTATCCTGTCCAACCACGAGGGGTACCGTGTGTGCGGCGAATGAGGAGAAGGCACCGCCGGCAAAGTGGTTGGGGTTGCACCTTCCCGTGGCTGCACTAAGCGCACTAGGGAAAACCGCCTCCGAGCACCGATGCGAGCCTTTTGCTGAGCTAAGCGGAATCCCGCCCCACCTGTAAGACGGGGAGTTGACGACAAGCGAGCCAAGCCGTTTCCGCTAACAATTAAGCTTGTTAACTGTCAACCACTCACTGTCTCGAAAGGTGGCACTCATTGCGGCTACATATGCGCCGTCAGCTTGTCAGGGCATACAGACAGCACAGCTTGCTCGGACCGCGAATCGGCCCCAAAGAAACAAACGGCGGCATCCCGGCCAGCCTCGGCAGCTAACCACACACAACCTTTACTTCGCAGAGCCCGAAAAATCTTGCCTTCCTGAGCCAAGATGGCGGGTCACTTCTCCTTTTCGTTTGCGGGGGACGACATAGAGGACGATAGCCAGTTGGGCACCTCGCCCGTGCTTGCGCCAAGTGAGGTGCCATCCCTGACCCCGACAGCAGCAGGAGCAGCCAACGCTTTCCCGGTTCAAGGCAAACCGCTGCTCCCCCCCGTCTGCCACGACCTTGATCATATGATATCGAGGTTGCCGTCTAAAATTGCATATGGCCTGCTGGGCGTGGATCTTGACGACGGCAGCACCATCCAGATCCCGCGACGTGAGCTTTGGGATGTGCGGGTTCAACTCATGGTCGAGGAGGATGAGGATAATGACCCGTCGTCCGAGACAGCGCCGGGTCTTGGGGAGCACGATGTGAAGACAGGCATCTACGAGGGCGGCTTCAAGAGCTGGGAGAGCAGCGTTGACCTGGTCAAGGTGCTCGAGTCCGAGAAGACCGCCCCTGTCCTGAGTTGCAACCCCTGCATGTCGATAGAGGTGCGGTGATACTTCCCCTTGACAGCACAATCTGTTGGGGGCAAGGCGACTCAAGCATAGCAGTTGGCTGACCAATTCTTGTAGCTCGGATGCGGCACAGCCTTGCCGTCTCTTGCTCTGTTCCAATGGGCGCTTGCTGGGAGGCAGTCGTCGGGGGTAAAACTACCACTGGTGCTTACCCTTGCGGACTACAACCCTTCGGTTCTTTATCTCGTGACCCTGCCTAACTTTATCCTGGCGTGGGCGCTCCAACAGCGTGGGGGAAATCCGGTGGTGGAAAGCGCTTTCTCTCCGGATGGGCAGGAGCTGGATCTGACCAGCGAGGTTCTCCAGGCCTTCAAGGACTCCCTCTCCTCGAACCAGATCTCTCTCCTTTTCCTTTCTGGCGCATGGTCGCCCACTTTCGTTGAGCTGCTCTCCAGCTCTGTACCATCCATCCCTACCGAGTCTGCAGGAGGAGTCTATACCCTTGTGATGGGAGCAGAGACTATCTACTCCCCGTTTGCGCTTGAAAGCTTCGCGTCGACCCTTCTCGCTATCCTGGAGCAACAACGCCAGTCACACCCAGGAGGCCAGGCGACTGCCATTATCGCCGCGAAGAGGCTATATTTCGGCGTCGGGGGCTCGCTGGACGATTTTGTCGACAAAATGAAGAGCCTCGGCACGGCCGTCGAGACACTACGGGAAGAGACTCAAGGCGTCCGGCGAGGCGTCGTCAGATGTCGCCTCTCTTGACGGGTAATGGAACTAGGAAGGAGGATCGGATTGACGTCACCTCCTCGCCACCCAGGTGATGATGGCTAGCTTCGACAGAGGAAACGGAAACATATACCCGGCGTCTAGGACCTAGCCACCATCCCGTGGCGATATCAGAGAGGCATAAAGGATGTTTCAGACCTTGCTCGGCCCAGTTTGGGCCTCACTCGGAAACAGATCCGGGCGGTGCGGCTTGTTTGCACTTTACCCGTCGTTAACTGACACCCAGAGTTGTAGCGCCTCGCACGGCACAAGCCCGCTGAAACCTCGTTTCTTCCCTTCAAAACAGAAATTACCCGGAACGTCCACATCCTCGGCTCACTGATGCGTGCACTGTGCCACCTTGACAGCTGAACGACGAGGCGCCGTGGGTCGGCAACGGTATGTGACATCATCTTACTAAATGCTTCGATTTCGGGCTGGGCCTGTCTGGGCCTCTGTTCAGGTGCGGCTGGATGGCCATGCTTTGCGTCCTCTAACAAGCTCCCCACGCCTGCCTACCACTGCCTACGTAACATGTAACCGCAGCGCATTCCTGAGCTGGCGAGCTCTGTGTTGTTCAATTAGGTCGTCGTCGTATTTTGTGTTGCCACACACTTTCAAAAGATGGAGGGCCAATGGACGAGTACGCGCAATCGTGCATGAGGAATCTCGTATTATACCGCTCGCACCAACGTTCTGACCCTTCCCGAAAATCCAGCCTCATCTGGCCATGGCGCCGAATCTGCCGCAGATTGCCCATGTCATCGCGTGCATCTCAATATTTTCAGCCTTGTACACAGAATGTCCCGGGCTTTGCGATATTTTTTGTGCAACGTGACGGTGGTTCAACGCAGACCTGTAGTGTAGATGGCGTTGCTATTGGTTGACGTCCTACAGGTCGCGATCGTGGAACGGTGTGACCTTGCTGCTTGCATAATCTGTACGCTAAAATGCTTGTGCGTAGCGTCCCTCAGTAACACTCACTTACGACTTCTAGCTGCTAGATGCCAGATGCTGTCGGGACACAAGTACCTAGCCGATGTTTTGTGTCCATCGCAGGCCCATCACCCGCACACCGTGTCCCACAGCCTGTTTTGCGTCGCATGAGGCGACGTCTTGTTGCAATCACAAGAACTGTGGGGAGAGCCGGCAGGAGGTAGACTACCTAGGTGACTAGTTCCCCATCGCAGACCCTTGTGCTGCGCGCCGCGCGAAGCTGCTGCAGGAACGACACGAACCCTCGCCACTCCAGGCGAATATGCGGAGAGATTGGCAGATCCACACTTGTTGCAGCTTCCATTGCATGGAAAAAGAAGACAGTTCAAGCACCACATCGGGGCTGCGTGGAGCAGCGTTCTCAGCTTGACACTTAACGAGGAGTCAAGGGGAACTATTTCGGAGCTGTCAGCCCAACACGGGGCGGCAGAGGGGGGGACTCTCTCAAGAGTATCGCCTTGCATCGTTTGCGTCGCTGAACACTTAAATTGCTTGTATTTTCTTCCAAAATCCGGCTCAGACCCCCGATTCAAGATGTGACGTGCTCGGCGTCTTGCCGGGAAACGGGGTCGTGGCCTTGCCCTGCTCGGCCTAGATTGGCTAGCCTCAGGTTCCCCAGGATCCCACGTTCGCGCTGGTTCCCCATCGCGAAAGGGGTAATAAATTTTGCATAACGGCCTCCCATTGGCGGCGGCACTGGCGTGTCTCTCGTGTTCTGGAGATTTCGTTTATTTAGGACCCCCTGCAGAGGACTGATTGCCGTCTTCTCTTGCTCCTTCCCTCTTTTCACTCTTGCCAAACCCTCGTTCTCAACTTCGGCACCTGCCTCTAATAATAATAATCTTCTCCACGATCGTTCTGAGCTGACTGCTTCTCACTCAATTACAACCGACACCTCCTCCGTTCCGGCATAACCAACTTGGTATGTGAAACTCCACACGCGCCGCAGCTTGTTTTCCACTCGTGGAGTTGGATCAGAACCTTCTTCAAACGACCGGTGACTGACAGCTCATCGTCTACAGCCATATATACATTGTCGAGTATCGCATTTCCCGCAAATTCTCGCATCAATCACCATGAAGTTCTCCATCGCCATCGTCGGTGCTCTTGCGACCCTTGGTCTTGCGAAGCCCGCCATCACCAACACGGAGTTCGAACTGACCGAGGGCAAGCCCTACACTCTCGAGTGGATCAGCGCCAATGGCCCTGTCCTCGTTGAGCTTGTCTCGGGCCCCGATTCTCTCCATCTTTTGCCTGTTCGCACTCTTGCCCGTATGTCTGCACTTTGTCGCCGCCAACACGGCCCTCGTTCCACGGCCCATGCTGACCAATTTGCATAGCTGCCGTCACCACCGGCTCCCTCACCTTCACGCCCAGCGGCCTTCCCTCGGGCAACTATGCTTTCCGCGTGACCGACAACGACAAGGACCCCAACTTCAGCGTACTCTTCCAGTACAAGGGCACCGGCGTCGTCTCGAGCGCAAGCTCGGGCTCCGCCTCCGCCTCCGCCTCGTCCACTAAGTCTGCAACGAGCACCACCAGTGGTGTTTCCTCGGCGCCCGCGTCCAGCGGCTCTACTACCTCCGCAAGCAGTGAGTTCCCGTAAATCTTTCGTTCTCCGAGCCCCATGCTGACAATCGAATTCTAGGCACCTCGTCCCGTACCTCCACTACGTCGAGCACCCGTACCGCGGCGACCACTACTTCCACCAACACCCCGGCTAACAACAACGAGGGCCAGCGCTTCTCGTCGCCCCTTGCCCTTGTCTTCATGACCGTTGCGGCTCTCGTCTTCTTCAACTAAAGAACTACTTACTGTACCAAGTAATGCTTGGCTATCATCCCGTTGGATGACGCGGGCAGCACTCAGACTCTCAGTATCTGAGTTTCTCGTACATATGTTAATGTAGTCAGATCATGGACGACGTTTTTAATCGGAACTCTTGTGTGTGCCTTTGCGTATGTGTGTGTAAATGTGCTGCCAGAGTCTAGAGTGATGGTTATGGAAATCCGCATTATCAGTGGGCTAGACAGGTTGTGATATTGATGAGGATCTTCCAGGCTTTTCTGGCAAACAACCCACAACCATGGATCTCTTGCTGGCCGGATTGGAAGAAAATGCCCTTATGATGTGTTTAGCAGCTCGTCTCCGTTGGGTGTAACTCGAAGCTGTGGAAAATAATTCGAATTAAAGCTGTTCTCTGAAGTTCTGAGCCCCCGGGAAGGATGGTTTGTAGAGGTCTGATTGAAGTGCCGTTGCGCTAGATAGCGATTCGTCGAACGTACTATCCCCGCTCGGTTCAACGGCCGGGTAGCTGCAGGCAAACAAGCAATCGATGCAGGTCCGATGACGGTGAGATGCAGGGCAAAAATCTGGGGTACTGATTGTGTTGAAGCTTCGGGGTCTGGATGGGGGGTCCTCGAGCATGGCACCCTGGCAGCTTGTCAGATAACGTATCGGATCTCGATTGTCAGACCGCCAACACAGCACGGTGAGAGACACCAATGATCGTATTAATAGCATCTAGTTTCCTCATTTTGCCTACCAGGACCCGGCCGAGTACGTCAATTCTATTCTAAATCCTGCCCCCCTTGTATAGTAAATCTGAACATCTCGCTTCCGTGGCAATGTGGCAGGTGATGGTCCTGTTTTTATCTACCCATTTTCCACCAGTGGTCTCCTATTTATATTGTACAGTCCAGATATTACCAAGAAAAATAACTCCAGTTATTTTTGCCCACTTCTATTCCAAAATTAGCTGCCAACGTTGTATCAGACTCGCGTCTCCCAACCCCACGCCTAACCGCCCGATAGAAAAACGCTAGTAATGCCCTGTATCATGTAGCATGATGCATCCGTACTCCGTTCCAACTCACAGCTGCAAGTCGCGAAGATGATTCTCACAACTTCGCTTTCGGCGGTGCCCCCTGGGTGTCTTCTGACACCAAAACAACTACCGCGCAAATATCGTCCTCCTTGCCACCATGCCACTTCTCGTGGGGATAGTACTTGTTGACCTCTTTGGCGAACGGCCCGTTCAACTTCGAGTTGAGGCTCGCCGACTTTGCGGCGCCAACAATCTCCATGGCGAGCAGGCTCTGCAGCGTGACAGTAGGCCGGACCTGCGCTTTATCACCCTTCTGTTCACCCTCGGCCCCCGCTGCCGAATCCTTGAGTTGTGTATATTGCGCTAGGTCAGAGTTGACTTGCACTCCGGCGTCGGTGCTAGCCCATGCGCCAACGTTCTTCATCGTTCGGCTCACAATGCGTAGGATGTCTTGGTTAAAGAGATTGTCCCATAGTCCATCACTTGCGAAGATGATAACGTCGCCATGCCGAAGTCCGAGCCGCGTCACTTCGGCATCCCGCGGCTGGTCCATAAGTTGAGCGCCGCCAAACGCCGCGGCGCGGAGGAGCATACTCGGCGGCACGACACTAAGTTGGTATGGAGTGTTGAAGGCATGTGTTTGCGGTTCGCTACAGGCATGTACACCATTGAGTCTGAGCAAGATATAACCGCTGTCACCAAGGTTGGCGACCTCGAGCGAGCCATTCTCCGCCAGCAGCGCGACGATGGCCGTGCTCCCTCCAGCCTTGATTGTCGGGTCATGGCATACAGCGGAATATCCCTCTTGCATCAACTGACGGGCAGTCAGCGCAGCCGTGCCGCCTGCCGCCTCGTTGGACTTCGGTCGGTACTCGTGTGCCGTCGCGGCCATGTAGTCGCAAAAGGCATGCGAGAAGTCGGCCGGGTCCACGCCGCTGTCCATCCAACCACCTACACCGTCTGCCACGCCCAGCGCAACCTCGTTAGGATTGCTGCCTAGCCTGCTCACGAAGAAGGCATCCTGACCTGAATCGGGGCGGGAGGACTTTGCCTTGCCGGGTTTCGGCGGCTGGACGCGGTTGTAGGGGTTGAAGTGGAAAACATGTGTTGACGGGTCGTAGTGGTGCCCCTTTGCGATGTATGAGGCAGCAACATTATAGTTGAACTTGCCACCACCAGGCGCGGTCTGCGCCGCGGACGTCGTTGAAAAGCTGCGGCCGTTGCTGCCGCACTGGTCGCCGTCCATCGCGTGGCTTGGAGGAAAGGTTGACTGTCTGGAGCTTGTCGAAGCTGCGCGGCCGATCGGTAAAGACCTATGACTAGCTATCGGCCTCACAAGCCGAAGCCTCGGGCGGCATGGGACCCAGAGAAGTCGCCCTGCGTTAGCGGCCATTTCTCCCCGTTGCTGGGAAAGAAATCGGGATTCAATGGCGATTCGTCGGTCGAGTCCAACAACGGAGCTGCGCGAAGCCCTCTAAGGCCCGCAAAATTGAGCGATTTTAGTTAAAGGGCGTATTTATCTCGCGCATTGTTGAGGGCTGGACTGGCGCGAAAATCCGTAAAACTAGTGGTTGTGAGGAAAATGTTATCACCAAATTTGGAGAGGTCTTCAAATTGCATCATGCGCAGCCGTTCATTAACTTCCAGCTGCACTCCATCTGCACACCATCCGCTTGGGTGGGGCGATGCTCACGTGGGGGGTTCTCGGCATACTTTGGCTAACCGCAGAGCGAGAGCAGATAACCAGCTAGTGGCAACGGCAACTCAGAATTTACAGCTTGACCTTTCAATTCTGACTTGCCTTCCATACACTGTTTTCTACGGGCATGACTAACAGTGCATATTTAAACTGCGCAAGCTAGCCTACCGTGAAAAAGCAGAAGAAATGGTTTCCCTTGTAATAGGCATCTGTAAAAGAAGGCGTCTCTCTTCTCCGTTTGAGGATGCGCTTGGCTGTAATGTTTAACAAGGGTTGGGGTTATCATTTGCCGGTTATCAGTTTTCAGCCGCCGTTTAACCAAAGGGGGGTTCTCGGGCATGGTCGGGCATGCTGATTCGCCTGCGCTTGAATTGGTATTTGAAGAAGGCTGATTGGCCAGCTTCTGCCGAGGTCTTCCGGGAAGCCGAGTTCGAGTGTGAAGATCATGGATTGCGAACCCACTTTAACTTGTGCTCGACGCCACCGAGCACCAAACATCATCGATTTGGAGCGTCCTTGTGTCTCGACTTCCTTGTATTGCTCCCGCCGTCCGGTCCACAGGGTAGTCGAGTTGTTTTGCGACACACAACCTCGCGCGCCACGAGCAACGCGATTCAATTGCTCTCTCACTCCCCCTCGCTCTCCCTTCCGCCGCGACAATGGCCGCTCTCCGCTCCACCACGACCCGACTGCTCGGCTCCGCGAGGCCAGCTTTTCGCCTCTCTGCTGCCGCTCCCGTCCGCGGGTTCGCCCAGCTCGCCGATGCCGCCCAGGAGAGCACCACCGCCTCGGGTGAGGCCTCTAAGCTCAAGACCTTCCAGATCTACCGCTGGAACCCCGACACGCCGACCGAGAAGCCGCGCATGCAGAGCTATACCCTCGACCTGAACAAGACGGGACCTATGGTGCTGGACGCCCTTATTCGCATCAAGAATGAGATCGACCCTACCCTAACTTTCCGTCGCAGCTGCAGAGAGGGTATCTGCGGTAGCTGCGCCATGAACATCAATGGCACCAACACACTGGCCTGCCTTTGTGAGTTGCTTAATGACGCGGGATCTCTTCAGCGGTCAATGCTGACCATGCCCCGATAGGCCGTATCCCCTCCGAGGACAGCGCCGAGCTGAAGATCTACCCTCTCCCGCATACCTACGTTGTGAAGGATCTCGTGCCCGACCTCACCCAGTTCTACAAGCAGTACAAGTCGATCAAGCCGTACCTTCAGAGGGATACCCCTTCGCCGGATGTAAGTACAACAACCACCGCTACTTGAAATTGGAAGCAGTGCTGACGCCCTGTCTTATAGGGCAAGGAGTATAGACAGAGCAAGGCCGACCGGAAGAAGCTCGACGGCCTCTACGAGTGCATCCTGTGCGCATGCTGCTCGACCTCGTGCCCGTCTTACTGGTGGAACTCGGAGGAGTACCTCGGCCCCGCTATTCTCCTCCAGTCTTACCGGTGGTTGATTGACTCTCGTGACGAGCGCACCGACGCACGCAAGGACGCTCTCAACAACTCCATGAGCTTGTACCGTTGCCATACTATCCTCAACTGCACTCGCACATGTCCTAAGGGCCTCAACCCCGGTCTGGCCATTGCCGAGATCAAGAAGTCGATGGCCTTCTAAGGGATAGATGTCGAGTAATCGAGTAATCGAGTAATCGAGTTGGATGACGAGATGTGCGGACGAGAGGAAAAGCCAAGAGCACAATTGGTGTACGGTCAGCCCACCCCTCCCTGAGTCGGGGCGAGGCTTTTCGATAGATGTGTAAACTTTGTTCCTGGTCTTCACGCATGGTTGGAGTTTACTTTGTCAGCAATGGGAAATGGTACTTTCCACCGCCCCGGTTTCCGTGTGATTGTTGTGCGAGGAACTCTACAAGATTGGCGTGGCAGACTGAGAGATTGCGATGACGGGAGTGATCCAATTTTGGATAGACCACAGTCGAGATTCCGCTGTTTGGAGCTTAAATACCTCTTTTGGTAACATCAGACCACAATACAACGCAAAATGCAGACATCCTGTGAAAGCACAGACCCATCTTTCCCATCAGCCCCTATATATGAACCATAGATATCGCTGTTAGAAGTGTCAAGTCAAACTAGTGCCTTTTTAAGGCAACCCGTTGACATTTGAGTTTGGTGGTTCTTCAATCATCATCCCACTCTTCGCCGCTGTGAACGCCACTTGGTCCGGTATCTGTGGGGGATTTCTTTGAGACTGGAGGTGGCGGCGCATCATCCTCATCCTCATCCAAAGCTCTCGCCAACTCATCGGGGTCCTGCATCCTGGCGTCCTGATCTACATCCGTGACACCCTCGTCCTGGAACGACTGCTCAGCTTCAAGCACGCCTTCATCGGCGCTAACCGAGATACCCCGGGTACCCCACTTCGTCCGGGATGCCCCGCCCCGGCCACCGGCACCGGCAGCACTTGCACCACCACGACTGGCCTGGTGATCATTGAAGAAAGGGGCGTTCTCCTCGTCGGCATGGTCTTGCTGCGCGAACTGCTTGCCGCCAAAGATGCGGCTAAGAAGCCAGCCACGTCGCATATCATCTGCGTCGACGACACCGCCATTCCGGAGCTTGACGCGCTGGCGCGTCCAGTACACCCAGCCGAAGTCGAGGTAGAGAGCTGTCTGAATGATGCCAAAGATAACCGAGATAGCGTTAGGAGGCCTGCCGTCGGTGTCGAACTCCCGGAGAATCCAGTTGATCAGGTACAGCCCACGGTACGAGCCGAGGAAGACGATATACAAGGAGGTGATGACGGTCGGCACTGTTGTCTGGCGCAGGAGGAGAAGCTGCGGAAGAACGCAGACTGACTCCAGGATCTGGGAGAACACCCAGAGCCACTGGGGGATGACGTGTCAGTACAGGGTGCAAACTCAAAAGGGGAAGAAGAAGAGAAAGTACCTCGGTGAATGACCACGCAGTATGTTCGGCAAATATCATCATCACGAACGGCGATAGGATCAGACAGCCGGCCAGGATAACGGCGGCCAGCTTCCAGGCGATTTCCTTCTCTCGGGTCCGCGGATAGACAAAGCGCATTATCCCGATCGTGTAGAAGGACGAGAGGAGATAGAAGACCTTGAAGAAGTAGTTCCAAGCCCATGACTCCGAGAATAGATCAGTGTAGCGAGTGACGAAGACGGCGGCGTAGAAGACCTGGGTGATGAGAGACACGCCTGCGCGGACAGAGTCAGCAATAATGCAGCGTAGAGAGGTGATTCGGGGCAGCTAGCCTTCAGCGCTCCTGTTCCGGTGGATGGAGAAGATGAGGATGCATTTCGCTGAGATGTGGGAGAGGTCGGCTAATATTCTAAACAGCTGCATGATCATCAGCTTCCCTATCTCTGCTATTTCAAGGAGGAGGGGTGCAGCCCACATTCCATGCGCCGGCCATTGTGTATTGTGTCCAGCACTCGTGCCGGTCGGATTTATCGCGATTTCTGCGTTCGTGAGGAAGGGGGACAGGTCTGGTTCCCGATTATCGCATCGCTCGATGACGTCTCGCCAGCGAGTTGGCCGTGCGCGCAAAGACCCCTGTGATCTAAAGCAAGCTGAATAGCCTAGATGTTGGGAGCGGAGGGAAATATGCCGCGGTTGGGATGTTGGGGGGTTCGTAGGTAAGGCTGATAAACGGCAGCTTGCGCGTCGAGATGCTGAAGGAGTTAGAACTGGTGGATTGGTTGGGGACCTCGATGAGTAAGAAGGTGCGCAATGCCACGCAATGCTCAGCCGCAGCGCCAATAGTCAGGGTTAGGGTTTGTATAAGTCGGATTCGAAGCTGCCAAGTCGATGATATTCCAAATTCTCAAGGGCAAGTAAGTTTAATACGGTTTCTGCTCATTGTAAGCATGTTTCTGTAATGTATTGTATCTATCCTTTTTCCAGAAAGCCACATCGTTGTATTAGAGGGTTTCGACGTTCTCATTACATCATATCCTATCACATTCTTCTGTATCATCTTTTCCATATTCATCCTTCATAAAGGTTTTCGATCCGACACCTCCTGTGGGCATACACTTAGTTGCATGGGACGACAGAACACAGAGGATCTTCCACCAACCTCTCCGTGCTACTTGAAGTTCATTGGTCCAAGCCCCCGACCCGCCATCGCTTCTTGGATACCCTCTTTCAGAGAACCCATCGCCGTCGTCCATCCCTCTTTACCCGGCCCCTCTGGTTCTTCGTCGATGGTCCACTGCAGCCCCTTTATCAGGCTCATCACTTTCTCCATGTCCCTCTCATCCTCCAACACCCTGCGGAGGTACTTCGCAAATACATCAACGTCTCGCTTGTGCGGACCCTTTTCCTTCGTTTTATCGAACCATACCCTGACCATATCCTGGGCGTCCTTTGCGGAGGTCACCGCCTCTGAGAAAGCCACTTTCAGTGGGGCTGCCGGGAAGTTCAACTTTAGTTGTCCACCCGGAAGAACATGGTCTGTTTCCTCGTAGCGCCGACGGGGTGCATTGAAGCCCAACCCGGACCACTGCGCGAGACGCTGCTTGCGATGTTCGTCAACGATCTCCCACCGCATATCCTCAGGTAGTTCTGCCAGAAAGTCGGCATCGAGCTCTGAGACTAGATCTATATCATCATGACTTGAGTCTTCCGCCTCCGCTGCTGTGGGTTCTGTGACAAAACTCGTCTGCATCAACCCCAGCTCTGCATCGTGCATTCTTTCCCGTTCTCGGACACGACCAAATACACCTTTTATCCCGCGTTTGGTTGGGGTAGACTTATCCTTCGGGCGGTGCACCACTCTGTCCTTCCTCGGGCTTTGAGGCAACCGGGATTGCCCAGCGCGACTCAGCCCGTACGACGCCAGCACCTCGGCTTTCATTTCTTCAGGTAGAGCATGAAACACTTCTGGGTCGATGTCGGAGGGGATGTCGTCGGTGAGTGCCGGGCTCTGAGATCTAGAAAGAGAAGGAGATGTTTGACGGGATTGGGTGGCCGAGGTTCGTTGAACTTGGGCAAGTAACTTGCTTCGGATGTCGTTTGGTAGTTCAGAGAGCACCCCGGCATCCGGATTCGTGGGCATGATGAATTGAGTCCCTGAGATATTGAGTGGCGTTCTGGCCTTTCCGTCTGCCGCGTTAGTTCTTGCTAAAGACAGCGCTGGGTGTACTTTAGGCTTCCTCGGCGTCAATGGATCGACGGTGATCGGGTCCTCCTTAAACATTTCCACATCACCTGTCTCAGCCAGCCCTTCGCCATCGTCAATCGGCTCTGATTTTTGCCGTTTGGCTGATGGAGCAGCAGAGAATCTGGCAAAGCTGAGCCTTTTCTGGCTCCCATCCGGCCTCGTACTGGATGCTTTCAGGGGCTCCAGTTTAGTCATTTGTACTCCAAGTCCCCGAAGGTCCCCCGCGCTGAACTTGTATGAGCGCAGAATCGCCACTGCTTCCTTCCCAATCGTTTCACCATCATTCGTTGCTACTCCGAACGTCACGCTCTTATTAAAGGTGTCGCATTTCCCATGACCGAGATGCTTGGCAGGGTCCAATGGTGCGTCCAGGGCCCGCCGCATAATCTTCATCGTTAGGTGCTTCCCTCGAACCCCTTCATTGAGGAGCCGCCGTTCGAGCTCCTTGGACAAGTTGCGGACAAACTCCTCCGCCTCTTCCTGGCTGACAAATCTGATCCCCCAATTCACATCCGCCGAAACAGATTTGCGGATAGGCTGCTCTCCTACCTCGGCGTGGTCAATACCTCGAGCGTACTCGAACAGCTTCTCTCCAGTCTTTGGTCCTAGAACGGATATCAGACGTTCTTTGGGTGTTTGGCGGATATCTTTGACGAGCTTGATGCCAATCTCTTCCAGCTTTCCACCGATACTGTATGCAACGCCCGGAAGATCCTCGACTTTCAGTTCACCAAGAAAATCCAATACCTCATCAGACTTTATGTGGTGTTGACCGGCAGGCTTAGCTTTGCGAAGGGCGATTTTCGCGAGTAGAATGTTGCCTCCAATACCAACTGAAACGTGACAGTCCGTTTTCGCTTTGATTTGCCGGCGAAGCTGGGATGCCATCTCATCCACTTTCTCCTGTTCTCGCCAAATACTGCCTTCGCTTACGCCAACGCCATCAGACCCGGTGGCGGAGAGCACAACGTCAGTGACGTCGATAAGAGCTTCATCAATACTGACACTCTGAACAACACCGCCGACATCCAGGATAGCGTCGTAAAATAACTGACTAGCTTCCTCGTAGGCGGGAAAGTCGTAGGGCAAAACTTTAAGATCCGGACAGAGCTCCAAAGCCCGTTTCATCCACATCCCATTTTTTACGCCGAACTTCCTGGCTGGATAGTTGCAGGATGCTATTTCCGACCCGCTGCCGGTGCTGTGGGCCACAACAGCCGGTTTGTCAACGTACTCTGGAGCACGTTTCAAGGAAACAGCGCAGAAAACTAGACCACACTTATCGTAAGTAAAGGTCAACAACTCCATCAGGTTTTCTTGACTCACAGCTGTCAAAGTCAACATGCATGATGTATCGACGGGAGCCTTTTCGTTTTATTGCTTTCACTGCGGGACCTTTCTGGGTAGCCATACTCTGCAGGCGTGCTTTCAGCTGCGCCTTCCAAGTAGAGAGATGATGTAGCCGGCTTTCGGAATAAAACTGCTTGAGGAAATCGGGGTTTGCGGTGGATGACTTCCGAATCTTGGGATCGGAGAGCAACAGGGCGTTGTGTTCTTCAGAGGTCATTGCTTTCACTCTGGATGGACTGCCCGGCGTTTCTGGTTTCCCTAGAGTCTGCTTCTCCTCCAAATCGACCAGTTGATCCAAATCTGTCTTCTCAGGGGAACCCCGGCTGTTTTCCACATCATGCAATTGTCTATCCGTGGTAGCGAACGTGGTAGAGTTAGGCGGTTTAGAAGGAGTTTGTCCCTCAATGTCCATTTCATCGATCTCCTCGATCCTTCCAGACGGCTTCATGGCTGAGTTTGGCTGGAACGGGCTGCTAGAACCCTGTGTGTTCAGAGCACCGGCCGATCTTTTTTGAAACTGGCTTGTATAAAAGCTGCTCTGGGTTTGCTCTCGGTACCCTTGGGGAGACTCCTTTGTTGCACTGCTGAACATCTTCCCGCCATCGAGCTTGATGGTCTTCTGCCTTGAACCGTTCCCATCGTCGATAACGCGGTAATCTCGCCAAGGCAGAAGTCGCTCGGCTTGGATAGAATCCGTCACCCATGTCGGCTTTACCACGCGGTACTGGGCGAACTCTGCTGCTTTCTTCGGAGGCATGGAGGAGGCGATGATATGAGTGGCCATGGTTTTTGAGTCCAGATACTGAAGGAAATCAGCACCATGCTGAACGAGCTCCCGGTGCAGAACCTGCACCGATGGTTGCGTGTAGCCGGTGACGTGAGCAACTACATTCTTGAAGATCTGGGGTTTGTCTCCTGCCGCTGCGCGAAGTTCGATGTCCAGGTTCTGAAGTTTGAGCTTTTTGCGGCGAAAGTAGTCGCCGAACCCACCGAATTCGCTAGCCTCATACTCTTCGCCATTTTCGTCAGAAAAAGTATGTTCTTCGAGGCGTTTCCGAACAGCGGATGAGCCTTTTTCCAAGCGACTCCCCATCCCGCGATTATTGTGTCAATCCGACGACCTGATGGGCGAGAATGGTGACTACGACATCATTTGTTCGATGTGGGCCTTCGCAATGGCCGATGGACACCGGTATACAAGTCAAAAGCGTTGTCGCCTCTCATATGCAAATAATTAACAAGGTTGTGGACCCAGTCATCGCTATGAGCAGAAAGATTCGGCGCCAGTAGTGTTGGTGGCAAGTAAGCACGGTATGTGGGACGTTGACAAGAAGCGCGATCTGGGGATTTGCGACGCGCGCGGTCCCGTGATCAATTCCAGCTGCCTAACCCAGCTGAGCAAGCACCGGCCTCACCAACCGGCACCCCCAGCACAGCGCCACTCCACTGAAGCCTCGCGCTTCAAGGCTGAACATCATCCGCCAACAACTCCTGGCGGGTACAACATCGCGCAACATGAACAACGAGCAGTTTCGCAGGCTCTTGCTTGCGAATGCAGCCAAGTCAAAATCCGACCAGAATGGCACCTCCCCATCCGATTCTCGCCCCAGCTCGGGCAGCAGGCCCATCGCGCTCGGATCCAAACTCAGGTCCAGCATACCCATGACCCCCCGCTCTGTCGCCGGCGGCGCAAGACTTGATTTCGCTCGCCAGCTCGCCGAAAGGAACCAGACCGTCTCGGATCCAAAGAAGGGCAATACCCGGATCTCAGCGCCTAAGGGTAGTAAGTTTGCCGAGGGCTATGTCGATCGCGCAAAGACGAGGGAGGAGCAGGAGGAAGACGAACGTGCTGCACGGCTCAAGGCCTTAGAGGAGTCTTTCAAGAAGGAGGAGATTGATCAGGCGACGTATGATCGACTACGGGGCGAGATTGCGGGCGGTGACTTGTCAAGCACGCATCTTGTGAAGGGGCTTGATTTCAAGCTGCTAGAGCGGGTGAGGAAAGGAGAGGATGTCTACGGGGAGGGGGAAACCCCATCATCCAAGCCGGATTTGGATGCCGAGGGTGGCTCACCGGAGGGGGACGACGCGGACGACATGCTCGAGCAGCTGGAGTCGACTGAGGTTCAAGCTATCGAGAGGGAGAAGGTGCAGAAGAAGGGACAGTTTGCGACCACCAGTCTCAACCCCGGTCAAAAAAGGTCACGAAACCAGATCTTGGCTGAGATGAAGGCTGCGAGGGCAGCAGCCAAGGCAAAAGAGGATTCCAGCCTTGGGTCCAAATTCAAAAAGATTGGCGTCAAGAAGGCACCCGGTACGAGGATAGAGCGGGACAGTAAAGGTCAAGAGGTCATGATCATTATCGACGAGGACGGCCATGAAAGGCGGAAGGTGAGGAAAATTAACCACAGAGCTGTCGAAGAACAACAGAGGGAAGAGGCTTCCTTAATGTCTGAGACGGTCCTCGGCATGGAAGTGCCTGAGTTCTACAAAAAACAGTTGGCGGAACTGCTAGCGGAACAAGAAGCTGAGGAGGCAAGAAAAGAGGTCAATATCTTCGATGACGCTGGCTCAGACTACGACCCCCTTGCGGATCTCGAGGGCAGTGACTCCGAAGATGAGGAGGGCGAAGAAAAGGATAAGCCCAAACCAACAACAGAAAAGGAGTCGAAGCCGCCCACAGCTGATATGCCGCCGCCGCCAAGGCCCGCCGCAGCAGGCGCAAGGAACTACTTTAAGGACTCCAAGATAGGCTTGACGTCTGAGGAAACCTATAAAGCGAAAACGCTCGATGTCAAAGATGAATCGTTCCTTGCTGCCCTCAGGAAGGTCAAAACCATCAGCGCCGCTGAAAAGTCAGAAGAGGAGCAGAAGATGGCAGAGCGCGAGCAACGACTCCAGAAGAAGCTGTTGGAAAGCAACCGGGATGACGCTGACTTGGACATGGGCTTTGGGTCAAGCAGGATGGAGGACGAAGCCGATATGGAGGAAAGCAAAATTAAGCTGTCCGCCTGGGGTGAAGAGGGCGACGACGATGATGGTGAGGGCGGTGGGGACAAATCGAAGCGGAAGCGGGGCCCCAAAAAGAGAAAGGGTGATAAGAACAGTTTCGCCGATGTGATGAAGGTAATCGAGCGGAACAAAAACAATGGGTAGGCGGGAGTAGAGAAGCTTCCCGGTCGCCCTGTTTCTGAGATGAATTGACATGTGAACTAAGACCCAAGTCTGTGACCAAAACCGCCACACCGTGCACGCAAGACTCTCATATGCTGATAAAATGATACCCAGTCTATAGCGAGTTGATAAGGACAGCGACGAAAGCGACTGAGCACACCAGCATTCTCTGCCACACGGTTCAGTCAGCTAGAAGCTCAAAAAGCGCTTTCTGCCAGTCTACCGTCTCAGAGTGTCCACTGGAATCAGGCCCTACTGCGAAACTCACCTTGAGTACTCCAGGCCTGCAAATTTATACACAGTGCCATTACTGTGAAAGAATGCTTGGCATATCGGGACTGTCATCTTCCCGTCAAGGACTGCGTTGGATCCGCCGTACAGTGCTCGAGTACCAACGGTTCCTGGCAGATCCATTGTCTCGTTGTAGCACCCATGATAGACGTATCCCAAAGTGGTTTGGCTTAGATACTCGGCCCAGACGCGTCGGAAGCGGCTACTGGCGTCGAAAGTGTTGAGAGGGAAAAGAGGAGAGCCAGAAGAAGCCCGATCGCGGGGGAGAAATCGCCGGGAATTGACACCCTCAATGCCATTCCTTCTGTCGACTGGGCGAAAGAGTATTCACGTCGAATAAGCGTTTCGTTGATGCGCACGAAGAGACATTAAGATAAGCCCGGCTGCGGGGGCCGTGATCGTGATTTGGCTCGTGGTGCCTCGTGGCGGAGGCTGAGAACACAAACACCGGGAAGTGCCCCCCGATGGATCAATCATAAGCCACACGGCCATCCTCGTGAGACAAAGCAAGCAGCTTATTGTCTTTATATACGTAATTACATTGGACACACTGTTTACCTAACCTGCTATCGCATGCTGAGGCCTGTCCCAACGCAGACCCGATGATTCCTCGTTAAACCAAGGATACTATACATGTTATCAGCTACGGCGTTGGAGCACGTCCAAACCGTCTCTGTGCACTCAAGCTTGGCTGCTTGATCCCGATCCCCAGCTGCCCACCAGAGCCATGGCGTTTTCTCCACCGTCTGCCAGTCGCTCATCCCCCAACACATCGGCCATACATTTCCATGGATCGCGCCCGCCACCCCATTTTAACAGCCCCTCCTTCAACCGCTCACCATTTTTCCTCTGAAGGGAGCCATGATCGCGGCCCGCCGAGAATACAACATTCCACACGCGCTGGGCTAGCACTCGGTCGAAGAGATAACTGTAATATGTGCTTCCATAACCTGATAGATGGCCAAAGAAGCCCTGCCATCTGGTGCCCGGGGGGTCTGGCGGTGAGTTGCTGAACTGGTGTTGAAGACCATGGTAGATATCGGTTGAGCTGAACTGGGGGCGAAGGGCCTGGCTGGAGTGCAGCTCCTGGTCCAGCATGGCGAGTATAATCTGGTTCTCCGTATCTGAGGCCTCGAATCTCCTCGTCCGCTGCAGCTTCCCAGCTAGCAGTTCGTATGGCAACGGCTCGTCCGTCTCGTAATGGCGAGAAAACGTGGAGAGCACTGCGGGGTCCGCTGCGAAATATTCCATCAATGTGGAGGGAAGCTCTGCCAGGTCGGTGGCGCACCTGGTTCCTGACACGTTCTGGAACGATGTCCGAGCCAAAATTGAATGAACCGCGTGTCCCATCTCATGAAATAGGGTTTCAACCTGGAAGAAAGATAGCAGCGTTGGGCGAGATTTCGCACCAGACACCTGCTGAAAATCACACACCAGGGCGATTGTTGGAAGCTGCTTCAGCACTTTGCCCTGCCGGGAGAAAGCCATACCGTCAGTGGCAGCAAGCTCGGGGGATTCGAACTGAGGCGCGTCATGCCCTCCCAGGGCCTGCGCCCCGACTTCAGCAAGCTCCGGCTCGAAGATCTCGCGAGAACACCGTAGCGTAAAGTGCGCGGGATTGGGTGACTTGTCCGGGCGGTAAAACAGGTCACAGTACAAGACAGCGATATGGCCATCGGTATCTGAGACGACATCTAAACGACGCACATCTGGGTGCCAAGTCTCGCCGACCACCGTTTCTCTTGGTACTAGTTTAATCCCGTATAAACGTGTGAGAATCCTTGAAATGCCTTGGATCACAGTACCCAGCGAGAAGTATGCCGACAGCGAATCGCTATGCCTTTGAGCTTTCGGTGCCATGGACCGACGGATGGCCAGAGCGTAGAAATCTTTATCCCACGGCTGGAGAGGACCTGCACCTGGGTCATCGTGAAGCTTCCTTTCAAGAAGGCTCACAGTCTCCGCCCGAGCCCTCGGTCCGTTGTTGACGACCAGGGCCTGGAGGAACCGAGTCACAGCCTCTGGCGTCTTCGCCATCATTCGATCCCGCAGGACTAAATGGCCGTAGCTCTCGAAGCCGGAAAGCGTGGCTAGCTCTGCTCTAAGGCGCATCAAATTCTCAAGAAGCCCCACAGAGTGTCCCGAAGCAGTTCTAGAAGCATAATAAATAGCCTTGCGAGCGTCTTCGTTTTGTACTGTCCGGAGCGCCGCTGCAGCCGCACCACTTAACGTGGGCAGCTGGATCACACCCCGTTTCGTCAGCGACCGCGCCTGAACTGGGTCCATGCCCCGAAGTTGACTGCTCGGTAAGAGCACATGGCTTCGCTCAGGAGCCATCTCTTGAATGAAATCCGAGCCGACCCTGCTGATTTCCGACGAGAGAGCAACAAAACGATCCCGTGCTGCCTTTGGTAGGCTAACTGCCGACTTCGCAAAGTCAAGCCTCAGCACCTCGGCCACCATCTTCTCCTCCTCGGACCAAGACGACGTAACCTCTCGGTTGTCCATTGCCTTGTTGAGCTGGTCGCTCAAGCCTGTCATGGTGTTAAGTTGGTTCATGTACTCGTACATCATGTCGTAAGCGGCCGACGCCATATGCTGCGTCTTCCGATCCGGGTGGGTGACGCGCACAAAATCGGCCATGTCCAGCACTCGGCAGAGAATATCGCTCAGTCTATCCAGGTCGCGCACGATAACTCGGTATTCCTCCAATGTCGATGCGCCCAGCACCTTGTCAACGATTGACCGGGCCCTGGCAAGACTCATGTGCGCAAACTCGATGAAGCCCTCTGGACGGGTCAGGTATCGGTTGTTGAAAAGCCCGGTATTTGGGGAGCTAAGATTCGTGAAGCACTTCCAGGCCTGGGGAGAATCGAAGATGTCGCGCAGGTCCGCATCGGAAACCGAGTTTGAGCTTTCTTTCCCCTGCACTCGAATAGAGGGTGCCGCTCTTAGAATACCCTGCGGCTCTGGGTGCGATGCCACTGAGAGCCATCGCCTCGGCCTTAATGGTGTAACTGGCCTTGCGCGTCGAAGAAGGCAGCTTGGGCAGACCCATCGTCGAGGTCGCAGTGCTGGAAGCACCGCGAACTGGGGAACCATCGGCACAGCCGCTGCGTCAGGTTGGCGCACCCTCGATTCGCGGCGCGAGAACTAGATAGGGCGTAAAACCGCCTAGATCCAGAATACTCTGTCAGAACTCATTTAGGGTGACCGTTTCTTGGTACACTTGTTGATCGGCTTTAAAATGCCCATGTTGCGAAGCTTGGAAGACGCTAGGATCAAGCCGAGCAAAACTGGGCGAAGCAGTGACGCCGCCGGAACATCCCGACAGGGCCAACCCACGTCCCTCCGTATCCCTGAACTTTATCCCAACCAAGCTCCGAATCGTCGCACCACACCAATCGACGACATTCGGTCTCCCTTCGCCATTCCTTCGAAACCCACGAGGAAATCCCCAATTGCATTGGAGATGGCTGCCAGAGTGCTGCTACAGCGGGTACGTGACGCCAATTGAACTGCAGGGCCGCAACACCCCTGAAAACAAGTCACTAAAAAAATACTCAAACAGCGAGCTGCGCCGTTGACGGCCGCCATCCTCGTGGGAGGCATTGCCTTTGCTCCCGGCGTCGCCCACGCCGAAGCCCCGGAAGAGCGTCGCCACGTGAGTTCCTCGCAGCTCCATTCGTTCCTCTCGACCCAGTCGGTACATTGTCAGCTAACTGACATAACCCCCCAGTCCAAGAAGCCCATCTACGATGACGACTTCGACTACCTCCCAGCCCCTACCAAGCCGGCTCCCACAACAACCGCAATTACCACACCAACACCAGTATCCGCGCCCACCGCCTCCACCACGACGGCAGTAATCCCCACCCCGACCGCCGGCCAAACGACCACGCACACGCGCAACCCGACACCCACGGCCCGGCTCGCAGCGCAGATCCGCCTTGGCCGACTCTTCCTCTACCGACAAGCCAGCACCGCCGAAGATGCCGTCAACTCGGCCATGGCACGCGCCTTCTCCCTCGAGCACTCCTTCACCTCGACCGTAGCGTCGCTCGCGCCCCCGCGCGAGTCTGGCGAGCACCTGATGCCAGGGCTTGTCTACGTGCTTGTTGCCGGCATGGCAGGCAGCATTGTAGCGCGCAACCGGGGCATACTCCTGCGGACGTCTTCACCCCTAGCACTCGGCATCGGTGCCGCCTGGGCCGTGCTGCCCGTCACTATGAATAACGTGTCGGCGTTGCTCTGGACGTACGAGAAACGGTTCCCTGCCGTGGCGGAAGCGCATGTATCCGCACGGGAGGGTGTCGAGAAGGGTGTTAGCTTCGTGCGCGTGCACAGCAACTTGGCGACGAGGAAGGTCACCGAGGCTGTGGGCGAGGCAAGGGAGAAGGTTGAGGGGTGGGTAAGCAAGGGGAAATAGATGTGGTTCCGGGTGTAAAGAAGGGCTCGGCGGGTTAGACTTTCTAGACGACGAAGAAGGGGGTTCTGCTGCAGGTTGTCTAGGGCACTCAGCGGAATGTGTATACCTAACTCCCTCGTGAGCGTGTCGTTGTACCATACAAAGGAGTACGGCTGCCAGGATCGAGGACACTTTATTTTGTTTTGAAAAGAACCAATGGCCATTTGAACCTCGGTTTCGAAACGCCAGAGAGCCCGAGGTTGAAAAAAAGTGAAAAGTTCTATTAGGTGTATCTCTTGCGATCTATTGTCTAATATATGGCCGCAATCCTGTTATTCCGGCGCCAGATTTCAGATTTTGTGCTCCGTCTCGCCCATCCTCATGTAGAACCGTAACGCTCGCTCGTATGTCCACATCGTGACCGCACTAGCGGGCGCCGCTTTGAACAAACTCACTGTCAGACCCCGATACAGACCACGAAACCCTTCCATCCTCACGATCGCCCGTATAGTCGCGATCGCTCCGTGATATTCGGGTATGTTCTTGTGGACGTAGCGCCCCCGCGTTGGCCCTTGCACCTGTATCCGCTTGCGCACCAAGTCGAGCGGGAAGGACCCGGTCTTGGCCACTACTGACGCTGCGATGCCGGCCACGGCGTCGCCGGAGCTGAACGGCAGGCTGAGGTGGTGGAGCGGCTCCCGGATTGTCTCGTAGACGGCGAAGAACATGCCCATGAAAGGCACGATCTGTGCCAGTCCGGGGCCGAGACCGCGGTAGAAGCCGCGCAGTCCTTCCTCGCGGTTGATTTGCGCCAGCGCCCGTGGGAGACTGGTGTAGACGCGATCATTGCCCTGTGCTGCGAAGCGCGTGCGCAGGAGATCGAGCGGGTAGGTCACGGCGGTAGCGAGAGCACCTGCACTGCCGCCTGCGATGAAAGACTCGACTGACTGCGGCAGACGGCCTTCGCCTCCGGCGATGCGCTGCAGGAGGAGCGTGGTCTGGCGGTAGGTAGTGAACTGCACGGCGCTGTAGCAGACGTATAACAGCTCCGCGGGGATGTTGCCCTTCCATAATCCCGTGATACCCTCGTGTTTGGCGATGTGGCGGATGGTTTGAAAGGTTCCCCTGTATATGGGCCCTCCGTTGGCGTCGCGCTGTGTGACAGGACTCGAGAGGGAGTGCGTCTGCAGCTGGAGGCGGATCTTGACGACGTCGAGGGGTGCGATGACAAAGCTAGGAGACTCGTGTAAGTCAGGCCGTTCAAAACCTCGCTGTTTGTCGGCACACGAGGGTAGCGCACCGAGATATCAGCCCGGCCGTAGCTCCAGCAGCTACGACCTGGAGACGGGTGCCCTCATCCTTGAGGGATCCAGACATCCACCCAGCAGTGGCGAACGGTCTCGATTGAGGTATCAAGAGTGGCGTCGGCTCTGGAGAGAGCAATTGCGCGGCTCTGGGCTAGTCTGCCAGGATTTGCCTCCAATTGACGTTGCTGAAGCCCGCAGCAAGTTGGCGCAGAAGTCTAAATCTACAACGTTGGTTGACCGTTATATTTTCAGCACAGGTGTTCAATCGATGTGGCGTTAAATTATTGAATTGCAGGTAAAGTTTATCGCGAAAAAAATGAATCATCAACAGTGCAGACAGATCTTTTCGCAGAAGCTCTCCCAAAAATGGGTCAGTAGTGCTGGCGTATTGGCTTGTCGCTTTTTTTGCAGCCGCGTTTGCGATCGGACAGTGACGACACGCGATTGATGATGCGCAGGGGTCCCGTTGATCTGGGCGACGGAACATACCGTCTAAGCGCAATTGACATGCCAAGCTCGGACACAAGGCAACGGCATCTCGGTGCTGAGCATGAACTTAAATCTGGATGCACCGAGTATACGCAGAACTCTGGACGTGTCACGGTACGTGTACTTGCGTGCGTGTGCTCGCGCATTCGCGCTCGAGGGGGGAGAGGAGAGAGGAACCTTGTTCGCAGAGTTCCTCGGGCCAAAGTCGGCACCAGGGGCAGGGCCAGCAACAATGCTCACTAGTTGGACCTGGGCGTCTGTTCCCGTGACCATGTTGCCGACAGCTGACTGAAACGCGCTCCTCTGCGACGGAGGTGAGGAAGAGAACCAAATGACCGCATCGGTGCAAGTCACACCGGCCGGCTCCAACTTGGCTTCTGACCCGTCTGGAGTCGTGAAGATGGCGGGGCTGCCCCTGAAGGATGACGCTAATTGGTTCCGTCCGACCGAGAGGACGGAAAGGCACGCTAAAGAGCAGGCTCCACCTGATATGGCTGAACGCCCCCCAGAAACTACGGCAGTGGACACAGCCAGTGAAAGCAGCTGCAGCACAGAGCACCTGGCCGTTTGAGGTCATCCAACTCCCCGGCCGCTGCCTCAGACAAGTGTGGGGTCCTTGGTCCAGGACAGCAACCTTTTGCCTCGTGGCCCATCTCTTTTAACGTTTCTCTCTGCATGTAGCTGCTAGGACACTGTTTATCCTGCTGCACGCATTCTGCCTCTTTCTTACCTCGTCCCAAAAGCTTGCACGTTGCTCAGCCCCGGGCCGTCGCTCAAGGTACCCTTGACTCAGCCGTGACGAGGCCGGCATGTGATTTGTTTCGCCCTCACCTTCCCGAGACTACTTCATATCAAACCGGCGCTCTCTTTCCTGTGCCTGGATCTGTACTGCACGAAAGGACTCATAAGCCAGCCGCATCAGCACTGTCTTTGCACCTCAATCATCATCATGGCTGTCACAATGGACTCAGCAGCTATTAGCCCACCCGATGTTCGAGGCATCGCCTTGCCCCTCCTCTCATGCCTACCTGGAGCTGCCGCCTCGACCAAGCCAGTATCAACAGTTCTCCCTCTCCTCTCGCCAATCCTTCGACAGCGGGTCCAGCTCCTGTCAGACACCAGCACAGAGCCCTGGATCAGGCTGCTGACATATGATACATCCAAGGTGCCCAAGCTGACGGAGATTGCCCAAGGCGGGACTCTTGAGCCTCATCCAGCATCAGGAGAGATCGAGGTTGACTGGGATTATGACGTCCAGATCAAGTATCGGAGGCTGGACCACGAGACACTGCAAACGCTGATCGTCTTGGGAGAGTTCGACCTGTTTATTCGGCTGGTGCATTGCACGGGCGACAAGGAGGGCGGGGGTGACGGCTGGCGTGTCGGCGAGGTGGGAGTTGCCAGCGATCCTTCTCCACTTGCTGCTTTCGGCGGGTTCGACAACATTAGTGAAGCCGAAAAGTCGTTCAGAAGCCTGTCAGCACCTGCGTCAAGACAGCCAAGTCGCGCGGAGGTCCTCGCAGTAAACGGCGCAAATACAGCACCGAGTCCAGGAGCCGCGGACGAAGACGACGATGACGATTATTGGGGCCGTTACGATGCGACCCCGTCGAGGACGCCGGCAGCCAAGCAATCACCTGCACCGCGGTCAATGACCCAAAATCCGCAACCAGGTACTTCCCGCGAACCATCTGCAGAGGACGCCTACTACGCACAGTACGATTCTGTCCAACCTGCTATGGACCCACATGATCCCGATGAGGAGGTCGAGGAGCACATTCAAGCCCCTCCGCCCCTTGGACTTGCCAGGCCTGAGCAGTCGCACGAGAGCGTTGAAGGGACGGATATCAACGAAACCAGCGGCGTCTGGACACTTGCGGATCATCCCAAATCTCCGTCGGCCCAGAACGGCGAGGGGAGGGCGGCGCCCCTCATCCACCCAAGGCCAGAATCCAGCGCGAGCTCCAACGGGTCGCTAACCATCGCAAAGCTTGAGGAGAGCGCCGAGAGGCGGGACCAGAGCGAATTTGGGGTTAAGCAGCACGTTTCGCGGAGTATTCGAAGCTTATTCCTGCTGTCTCGATCATCTGGCATCGATCGCGAGGAGTTTGAAAGAATGGTAAAAACGGAGTTGGATGTATTAGGAATGGTGGAAGACGATATTTGAATCCGAGGACAGGCTGTAATATAGATTGTCGGTGCTGCATTCAGCGGTGGGGAGGTCCGTTTTCTCGGCTCTGCGTTTGTGGCCACCTTAAAAAAAAGCATTTATTCCGCCGTTGGTGGCGATTATGAACTATTTCAAAGATACCATATAATTATTATATGAGTAATTAGAATCTTGAAGTGAATAGGTCCCAGGCTGTGTTTTATGTGTGTGCTGGGGTGTTGTTGACCGAGGCAGATATCGGTGAGAGGTGAGGGGGTGTGGGAACTTGCCGGTCCCAACAAAAATGTGGTCAATGAAACATTAACTTTCTCAGTAAAAGCACCACCAAATAACACAGGTATTTAGCCTGCGAGTCATGCGTTGCAATTTGGTTTATAGAATAGCCCAGGCAGTTGGCAGTTCAGTTATATTTTGTCAAGCCTGAGGCAAGGAACTTGGAAGTGGTCTTCTGCCAGGACATGGTTCGGACGATGTGAGGGTTAGGGTAAGATGAGCATGCCACCCCTGCATGTCTGCCTCAATTGCTAGGCCGAAACACCCAGAGCTTTATGAAAAAAGTCGAGGTCGCGTTCTGTCGCTGTGCCCACCCACCTTTCCGCGACGACGTTCTTGAGCGACCAGACCACACCATGCTACGACCAAGGTTAAGAATACCGCGGGTGCCACTCCTAGGCCTAGCGAGGCCATCCCGATCTCTACACACAGTCCCCGAGCTCCATTACATCTGGAAAGAGGATGGCAAGACGCCAGGGCTGCTCACCAAGTTCGGCTTCGACAATGCCTGGACCCAGTACCAGTCATTCATCCTGAGCAAGCTCAATCAGTTGACGACTGGTGTGTGCCCATTTCCCCCCTTCGCAATTGGCCCCGGGGTCGCGGATTACTGACAGTGCCAACCTCAGCTGAGCCGGGACAAAAGAACAAGTGGGAAAGCAAGGACCTCAAGACCACTCTCCTCGGAACAGCTCGCGATGCCGAGTCGGCAGCCATCTTCAACCACGCCAGCATGGCGCACAACAACCATTTCTTCTTCAAGCACTTGTCTGAGGGTACCGTCGAGATCCCCGGTACGCTGAAGAACCACCTCGAAGCTTCGTTCGGTTCGATCGAGACGCTGCGCCAGCAAATGGTCTACACGGCCGCAGCCATGTTTGGCCCCGGCTTTGTCTGGCTCGTGAAGCACCAGCAGCAGGGCGGTTTCCCGACCTACAAGGTTCTCACCACTTACTTGGCTGGGTCTCCCTACCCCGGTGCGCACTGGCGCCGCCAGGACGTCGACCTGAACACCGCTGTCGGCTCGACCGAGAAGGGTATGGAGACGGCGCGCAAATACCTCGAGGACACAGCATACGGAGCTACCGGCAGGAACTCGGCCGACCAACGCCACAAGTTTGCCCCTGGAGGAATCGAACTGACCCCTTTGCTGTGCATCAACACGTGGGAGCATGTGTACCTGCCCGACTACGGTATCGCCGGCAAGCTGGCGTTCGCCGAGAGGTGGTGGAACTTCATCGATTGGAATCTGGTGGCAGAGGAGGCCGCTCTCAAGAAGGGTCCATAAGCGCCCTGGGCGTAGATCCTGCCTGGATAAGGGTATGGGATGATGTATGATAATAGAGAGGAGACAGCCTAGAGAAATGTCTCTTGTTGCATTTATCCCGTTGAGCGAGCGGGTGTATGTCACCCCTACTTGTACAAAACAAAACACCATGTACTCATATATGGCAGACACAATAGAAGAGCAAGCAGCTTTGTCGTTGGGTGAATCAATACCATGTACAAAAGCTCCCAGAAAGCAATGTTCCTTAACAGAAAAGCCGGGGGCACAGCTACTCTCCCTGTAACGTTTTCCCTGCGATTTCTCGCAGGTATATCGTACCCTCCGAACATGGCCCCTGACCTGTATGAAGTTTAAACCCTATGTGTTTGCAGTTGTTATTGTTATTTGTCTTTTACCGTAGGGGCCGGAAGTTCCGCTCGTACGGGCAGGTGGTCCCTCTACTTCTATGTATCAATCAATATATGACTGTGGCCGGGGCGCTGCCGCAGTTGCCACTCTTTGATCTGCCCTCCTGAAACCCAGATGTTTGGTCTCAACTACAAAACGCGGTGACAGGTATTTGGGGTTAGTTGTGCAGTGTGCTGGCGTGTGTCACGAATTGGGAGGCTTCATAATAACCTCGGTCTATTTCAACAAGAACGAGTGGCACTCCTCATTGACAGCAATTCAGCATCTCCGTTGCCCAAGAATCACGAGAACCACGAGAGAGCCAAGTTGTCCTATTTACATTTGAGACACATCCTATTAAGCCCTGGAGTCTTAAGATAGCTATTGGCAGTCCTTTGGGTAGGTGGGAGGATGTCTAGGTGATTCATCTCAACATCTCAGATATTCCTCCTCCCTACCCTAAAGCTATCCAGATAGTCACGTTGTAATTCACAAACCAAAAAAGAAACGACGACCAGAGGTCACGGTATCTCCTGGGTGAGTTGAGTCAAATGGGACTCAGTTAATCGAGCCATAAGGACACATTCGTATGTTCCCTCGGACATCTCTGCGGGGATGACAGCTTGTTTGGCAAAGACGAACAAAGTGTCCATGTGAGGAAAACTCGATGGGCACGTCGGAATAAAAACTTGGGGCATTGAACGATCTGATCCCCAACATTGACTCAGCCAGTAGGATATACTATCATCTCGAGAAAATGGTTCCGGTCACGTAGCTACTAGAGCAATGATCCCATAAGTACTTAGAGGCAGGTCCACCACGTCCCTTCTCGAGCCACAATAATGTGATGATCCTGAACAATCACAGGTCGGCTTGACCGTTTCTACTCACTCAGTTCTGCTTTATTTGTTTATATCTACTCTGGCCCACCTACAAATCGTATATGCTACGCTGAAGTTTGATATAAACCTATTTGTGGACAGTTGGTTATCTCTAGTTTTTGATCATGATAGATACAATTAAAAACTTCGATAAGGGGCCAGGACTGTTATACTACCTAAGCTTTAACTGATGTATTTGTCATATTTGTTAGACGTGGTGATATCCAGCTCTCTCCTATCCTCAGCTCAATCTTCAATTTCTGTGTTACGGGGCAAAAAGATATGATAATCCATGCTAAACGTTACACGTATTCCATTCCCATGTCAAGGAGCATGTGGGTTTGGCATCTACAATATACAAACTAGATCCAATGTAGTTCCACAACGAGGCAAGCGGGTTTTGTTAAGCTCTTGGGTCAACGTTCGACCTGGCCTCGCGCAATGGAAACCGGGCATTTACATCGACTCATCACCTGTCTCACGCAAGTCATCGCTGCAACAGCAGGCTTCACACTCACGAGAAACGATGTCAATTTCAATAACTTTTGTCTCAATATTACTACCTAGGTGAATTCCATACCCTCCCGCCAACCGCCGACTAAAGAAAAGATTGTGATCGTGTTATATGTTGCCATATGTGAACGCTCTTTCTACCCTCCCGAATTTAGAGAGAACCCATCCAGCATCAATCATAAACAGTAACTCGGGTATCTCTCTTCAACATCGTATCACCAGAACGGTATTCATCCCTCCACCCCGAGAGACAGTTTGAAAGATAGAAACGCCAGCAACCAAAACACGCCTTCGCCAATGCACGATCGATCACCATATATGGGCGATCATAGAGAGAGGTTGAATCGGATACAAGAGGGTTGAGATGAAAGGTATCATGTGACGAGAATTGAGAAAAGGTATCATAGAATGTAGAAATGAAATGCGGGACATGTAGCGGCGTCAACCAGGGGCGTTTCCCAATCTGTTGCGGCACGAGTAGAACAGGTGCTGGTGAACACCATCGTCTAGATCATGTTCCCATTCACGCTGACCTCGAAACCCTCGCCCTTCTGCTTCAGCGCTTTGGCCAGCATGAGCTCGCGCATCCAGTCGATGCGATCGTCTCTGTTCTTGACGGCGAAGTGGTGGGTCTTGCCCGTGCCATTGACGGCACCATCCACCTCCGAAACGCTGGGTGTGCTTGAGTTTCCGCCAAGGAAGCTGCCGAGGGTGCTCTCGCGCTTCTTCAGGCGTGCACCGATCTTAGTGTCCTGGGGAATCAACTGGAAGCTGAAGGCGGCGATGTCGCCTTTGCTCGCCTTGTCATCGCTGCTGCGGCGAATGTGCATAGCCTTGAAGGCCGAGTTGAGCTTAGAGCTAGCGAGGCCGCTGCAGGCGATAGCGTAGTCATCGATATCGATGTACTCCAGGGTCTTGTTATTTGCGGTCTCTAGATCCTTGTGCATAGCTAGACGAGTACCACGAAGGGTAAAGAAGTGATCATGCCACTCGTGTCGCAGCATCTTGGTCTTGCGCTTCTTCATGAGACCCTGGTAGGAGATCGCGTCGCCGCCTGTCATATCTTCCACTGGCCCCGTGGTCACTGGCGACAAACGCCCGCTGTTGACGGACGCCATAGGCGGAATGGCACGTTCCATGGTCGGGTGCTCCGCACTGGTCCATGGATAATGAACCCGGGGAGGTGCCTTTTGCACTGGTGCCTGTGTCGTATTGGGCTGCTTCACGCTGTTGCTCCTCATGGGGAACGTCCGCGACGGCTTCAGCGTCATCGGTGTTACGATTCTGTTCTCATCCAGCGCGGGAAGGACGGGAAACGAGGGCCGACGCGTGGTAGCCCGGGACAGGGACCGCGGTGGTCCCTGGCGGTAGTTCATATCTGGCGGCACCGACTGGGTAATTTCGCGGGAGAGGGGAGGGAGCTCCGTCACCGTCATGGGCATATCCATCATGGAAGCTGGTGTGCCAAAGCGATAAGGGCCGGTTGGGGTCCCCTCCTCGGAAGTCGTTGGGCTCATCTCACGGTACGAAGGGATGCCCTGAGATAGTGGGCGAGAGCTCAATGGGTGTGCAGAGAGCGGAGCTGAGAATCCGGGGTGAGCAGAAGCCGGTTGCTGGCGACTAGCAGATGCCGGGCTTTGCGATTGAGAGGGGATTGAGAGCTTGGGGAGTCCTCGCAGTCCCTTCTGTTGAACTTCCCGGGGCTGAATCTCAAATGGCGGCGTCGGAGGGACCTCGCTGGTTGTGTTGGTCATGTGGCTCTGGAAATTGAGAAAGTTCCGAACGTTGTCTTGAGGATCTCTTTGTAGGACGCCCTGAAGCATCGCCTCTTGGAGATACTGCGCCGGTGGGAGGCATCCCGGGCCCATGACATCAGATGATGCCACGAAGGAGGGGATGGCATCAGAAGAAGGGCGGAAGTAGCCTTCATGCATGTTGGGATCGATGGCCGGGGCTGTCTCCGGATTCCCTGGATTTCCAGCAACCATGATCGCACCACCAGAATCAATGTTGATAAAGGGGTGGTCTTTCTTGAACGCCTCCAGCATTCGCTGGTTGCGCTTCCACTTAGGGCAGTTCTCGCCCTTTTTGCAGTTATGGGGTTTAGGCATCATCTGCTCAATCCCCACGATGGAAACCGACTCGAGCGGTGAGATCACATCGTTGAACTTGGGACGCGCTTTGCTAGGCTTGCGCTTTGGCTTGTCAGCGTTGCTGGCCTGCCTGTGTAACTCCCGCCTCGCCTGTCGATCTGGCTCGTCCTCGATGGGCGTTTCGGGTTGCGGTCCAGGTTGCTGCAGATCTCTCATGATGTGAATCTCTTCCCAGATTCTCGTCCTCACTCCGAAGGAGGAAATACCGAGTTCCTTCAGATCTTGGAATTTCAGTGTAATCAGGATGGCACCGTTGATATCATTCTCCAAGAAACGCTCGCAGGCGGAAAACTCAACGCCAGCGTTCAGCATCCACTGAGCGATCATTTCCGGAGACCAATCTGCCAAGGTTTGCGTTTTGAGCTCTGCGTTGGAGAACTGGAACGGCCCTGAGGTACGTCGTCCTGGGAGAGTGGTACGGTGGAAACCTTGCAACTGCGCGTCCATTTGGCGTGGATCTTTGGGCGTGATCGGCGAGAGCGACAGCGCATGCTGTAACTCAATCGACTGCGCTGATGTGATGGAGTTGTGGAACAAGTGAGGCCCTCGGGGCCCTTCGACCGGCTTGGGCCCATTGTCAAAGGGAAAGCCGCCCCTAAACACCACTGACCTTGGTGTCTGAACTTCATCGTAGGATGAGAGGGTTGTTATACTCGGTTGCCCGGACTACACAACAGTTAGTACCCCTGAGGGACGACGTTTACTTAGAATCCAGCTGAGCTCACCGAGCCAACACTGATGCGAGGCGAACTTTCGCCGTCCTCCAGACCGCATTCCACGTCGTCTTCGATATCGCTGGAGTCCTCAGAGTCAATGTCGGACTCAATCTCAATCTCGGCCTCTGACTCTTCCATCTCCCAGTCTGTCCCCATAAACTCGGTATGAACCGACACTGGCCTCTGGTCGACGCTGTGGGTTGAGAACAGAGACGTGCGCGCCCCCGGCTTCTCTCGCATCTCCCTCTGAAGCGGCCGCGGCGTGCCCCAGCGAGTTTGGTCCTGAATCATGGTGAGTGTGAGCTTCAAATGGGCTTGCGCAGTGGGGCGGCATACCATCTTGGCTGTTGTCTTGGTCGGCGAGGAATATGAATGCTCTCTGCTCGTTCTTGCTCTTTACTCTGGCGCCACCGTTCGTTGACTGGTGCCGTTCCCGGCAATATCAGCCTTGTTGCCGCGCTAATAGACGGTAGACGAGTGTCTCTGAGACGGGGTCGGCGTAGATATGCAAGACAGGGCGAGGAAGGCAGCCCGTTTCATCGACCCGCTTTGCCAGAAGCAGATGCCGAAACGAAAGAAATGGAACCTGTGGAACAGGGCGGGCGGCTACAGCAGGTTATGTATGGCAGGGCCTGGAGAATTCGAGGTTACAGCAGCGAGGCCGGGTCGGCAGGGGGAGCGCGAGAGACATGCGCAAGCGCTGGAGGAGGTGACGCTGCAGCTTCCAGGACAGTGTGATCCAGCCCACTGTCTGCGGTAGTGCAATCAATCTGTACTGCGTAAGCTGCGAGGAATGTTGGAGCAAGACAGAGATCCCTGTGGGAGTGGCGACGAGAGGGCACTCGTGGGGCAATATGTGTGATATTAGGCGGGCAGGGCCAGGCCCCTCTACTCCGCTCTGGACTGCTGCGAGGGGAGCATGCAGCCAGCTCGCTGCTCAGAACCTACCATAGTGGCCCTCTTCGCCCGTTCAGGCCTGAACGAAAGACAATTATAGCAGTGTGTCTGCGTGTGAAGCTGCGCGCCACCTCGACAGAGCCAGTGAGAACCGACAGAAGGCCAGGACAGCGGTAAAAACGACGAGGGCTGGTTGGACAGAGGTCGGCACGATGGGATGGCACCTCCAAACCCATGCCCGCATTGCAGTAGCGTGAAAGATGCGAAGTGGGGTCGTTGGCCGCCAAAATCACGCGCGAGCCGGCGGAAGAAGGGCGGTCTGCGTTTTCCATTGGCCTAAAAACATGTCCGCGGTCGTGCATCCATTGCCGTGCTGCCGTCTCTGGTTGGCTGATCAGCCAGAAATCTAAGCGCCAGCTGCAGCCGCCATCCCCCTTTCGACCTAGTAAGCAGCCCCCCGGCCCTTGTCGACGGGAGCGACGACAGGCGAGGAAGGGGGGCCCCTGGAAGTGCCGATCCTCTGTCTTCCCCTCCCCCACCTTGCCCACCTCGACCGAAGCGGAGCTGCCCCCCAGCTTGCGAAGCCCCCAATGCTTCCCTGCGCCGCTGATGAGCGTCCTGCTCGTCGTCTTTCCGGCCTCTCTCCCGGCTCGGCCCCCCTCCATCTCGCCATCGGTGCAGGCGGTCACATATCGGGCGGCCCTGAACACGGCAGAACGAGCGTTGGCACGGGTGAATAGCTCCAAATGCCATGCGATTTGGCTACCGTGCCATCGGAGCGCACCGGCGTCTCGTTCGCAGGCAAGCTTCTGCAAGCCATGCCTCGATTGTGTGGTTCGATGAGGCCATCTTGCAGCGCTTTTGCGTGGGGTTGAGACTGCTGCGCATGATGATGCTCCCAATAGAGCGGGACCCTCAAGCTCCGACCTCCAACACTACGAAAGGGTCTCTTTCTTTTGGCCCGAGCCTACGTACGCCGTTGGCAGAGAAATCCCATCGCCAAGTATCGTGTGGTCTCTTCTGGCTGAAGAATCTGGACTGTTCCTGATCGTCGGCGTTCGCCTTCCCGAACCTTCACGACGGCCAATTGGAGCCCAGCGCAGCTTTCCGAGAGCAATTGAACACCTGATCAGCAATTAGCCCCAACGGGATTCCCGCCTCCCGCAGTCTAGCTGGAACGGTCCGGCTGTCGGGGAGGCAGAGTGTCGAGAAAGACGTTGGAGTTGGGGATTTACTGGCCGTCCTCGGACCTCCCTATTCGAAGTTCATCATTCGAAAAACGCCCTGGGGTGCGGTTCAGTTCAGCTTGCGACGAGCTCCTCAGCTACCCCGCGCCACAGCCCTCTGCCCATTGAAACCCAATGGGTTGGGGAGACTTTGCGAGAACGTGACCGCGCAACCACATGACAGGTGCGACATGTCGGTATCTCAGCCCCTCAATACCTCTCGCTACCTTCGGCGAGATCCAACCGAAACAAGCCTCAGCTCGGCTAAGAAATCGACTCTTTTCGGGAACCACGCGTGGGCATGTTTGCCCCTCTTCTGGACGAGCTTTCATCTTGCGGTGAAACCTCCCGGCTGCGTCAAAGTTACCTTGGGCTAGCACTAGCACCTTGGGCCTCTATGGTCCATCGAGGCGGTGAGCTCGGCGAAACAGGCGGCTTATACAAGAGTCAGGTGGCCCAGTACTACAGCTTCGCTTTGCACGACTTGGCACAAACAGGTTTGGCAGTATCAATGCATGTTCAACCACTGCTTCTTACGGGTCAACAGAATTCCCGCGTTCAGCAGTTGGAATGCCGAGACACTTTTTCAAGGCCTGTCCCCGCTTCTCTGGGAATCACAAACCTGCACTTCCCATTGAGGGTCGACACGTAGGTCAACGTTAATCGAGAGTTGGGATCGAGGTGGTTGTTTGGAAGCGACTACTGGTGCAACTCGAGACGCAAGCACTCAAGGCACGCAGCCGCCTCGCCACCGCCAAAAGCCAATGCAGGTCCCGTCTGCCCTGAAGCTGCAATATATGATTGCATACATGGTGGTATTCTGTGGACGAGGAATGACTATTTGGCATGGAGTGATCACGGTGTCACAGACAGCTCACCGACTGTTTGGCGACAAGCTTGGAGATGTTGACTTAATTCGGCGCTCGTGAGGGGTTTGTCTCGGATCACAGGTTAGAGTTCACGGGAACGGGCATGTAAGTCGTTTCTAGAGCTTCTAGTGGCCCTCGCTCTCGGAGAGTTGTCTCTCCCGTACACGAGGAGCTGAGTACGTAGCCTGCCGTGCTAAGGTTCTTTCTGTGTGTCTTGTCCGCATGTCTCACCGAGCCGCTCGAGTCTGTGCGGGGAGATGGAGTCGCGAGAGTTCTCTTCAGCCCGCACTTCCTGTAAGGCCGGTGAATGTGTGGTTCGTGACTCATGTATGTGTCGCACGCCGGAATACGACATCCCAACATCCGGCCGCACGAACCCCCCCCCCCCAAAAAAAAAAACGTTGAGGGCGGGTTATGGCTCGGGGTAAGGTGAGATGCCGGTAATTGCCAGATAATTTCCAACATCATCAACGGCGAAGGCGAAAAAGGGGAAAGGCTTGGTTCCGGAGCTGATTGGCATCCGGAATCGGAGGATCTCCCGACCTTACCGACCTTACCGAACCTAAGGCCGATGATATCCCCCGACTTCTTATCGCCTTCCCGTCTCGGACCACCCTCGCGAGACGGGACGTGTTGCGACAGCGGTGTACGTAGCGGAATGCCTCTATCTTCCGAACCACGAGGAGAGAATGGCATACGCCAATTGGAGTCGAGGATGCAGCCATCAATAATTCACATGACGGGAGGGGAATGCGTGCAGAGCACAAGAGTGGCCGTGATGAGTGGTCGGTTCCATAACTCCTACATACCGTCGAAACCCTCAAATTCTCAATGCTGGCCGCTTCTTGATCCTGAGTGGTCGGCACGGAGTACTCGAAGCGGAGCGTCTTTCACTGGGCCCTTCGACGTTACAACGCTTCATCGAATGAGCTTGATCTATCGCTCCTTCTCGTCAAAGACGTGCTTGTGCCTAGAAACGCAAGTGATATGCCGCAATAGATTTATGGCGCAATCTGGCAACCAAGGAGGTGTGAAATGCGGCACGAGCGATGATGAGCATCATTTCACATTAAGCTTATCTTTCCAGGAGCACGTAATCCGTCACCTCCCGCGCGCCCTGCCAGGATACGAAGAGGAAGTCTCCGCAAATGCTTTTTTATAGAGCTTTATTTGTTTTTTCTGATCAGTCAATCGATGTCACAATGTGATGGTGACGACTTGCATTGATTCATCTCAGGCGGTCACGTCGTGCCGGGGTTTCCAACTGTTCACAGCAAGGATTGAGGAGCCTAGATCCCATGAGGGTCCGACCGAGGGACGGGGGTCTTCGGGACAGGCGAGGTATCCGTAGTTCACCAGCCCAGCGAGGGGCTCTCTTATCCACCTTCGAGGGGTTCGCGGAACGTCGCCCGCCAGCCCACCGCGACGGCGGAAGGAGAGAAAGATGCTCAATGGTAGCTCGGCCTAATCTGTTGTCGATTGTTATGCCGACCCAACAGTCGCCATGGGTTGCGGAAGCTTGGTTCGCCCCTGAGGCCTCTGGTCTGGCCGATAGGGAGGCTTGGGACCACGGTACTTTGGGCCATCATCAATGCGGGCTTTCCGCTGTCGCGTCAGAGGGCTGGCAGCAGGGTGGCATTTAACGTGTGTGGGGTTTGCCCATGAGGATCTACGCGGACACGGGCAGGGCAGCGGCGGGTTCGTCGATTTGCCAGCGGACGACCCCTGGGCCCCTAGCACGATGGAGTCCTGGGCCTGCCCATTGTTGTCGACAATGTCGATGTTCTGCTTTACACAGTAGGGATGTCCGATTCGCAAGCATTGAACGCCACGATATTAGATAGCCAAAAAGCACCGTTATTACGTGCACACCCTCCCCAAAGGATCCTCTTGGGCGTCCGGGTTCGCCTGGCCTCTCCGAATTCAGCCGTCCCATCGATGATCTGGGGTAAAAGTCCTTCCTCGTGTAAGTCGCATCCGCGGTGGAGGAGATCGAACCGGGTTCGACTTCGTGAGGGTCGATCCGGCCAAGGTACGGTAGACGTGGTCAATTACTGCGGAGGAAGAGAATGCTGGCCCGGCTCGAGTTTGTTGCGAGGTCACAAGTGAGATCTGATATCACAGGCGATCAACGTCACACTTGCTTGGGCGGCCGCGCAACAAAGCCATTGATGTCGAGGCCGCGCTTTTCCGGCTCCCTTTCTCGGGGATTGGATAAGATGTTGAGATCGTGCACGTTGACATCCGTCCGGTGAGTCTAGGCACGGGAGCAACGGGAGATCGAGTGCGCAGATTGCTGATTAGCATCACCTGGTGACTGTGCAACCAACATCGGCAGAATCCATTGCAGATGTCGGGTGCCCGAAGCTCGAAGCCCCCGAGCTGCCGTGGGCTGGAGCGGAGAAAGGCGTCGGCCATTGGGCTGCCAAGAGAGCTCCAGCTGAGCAGCATAATTAACCCGCTCAGCACGGCAAACTAATTTACCCCTCTCAGGTGAAAGGTGATATCGAAATGTAAGTGGGCTAATTTCTGCAAGTGGGCAAATAAAAATAGCTAGCGTGCACGGCGAAGTCCTGTCACCAAAGGCACACGAGCCAGCCATGTAACGCACGGAGCAATGTGGGTGTGAGCAGGTGACATGGAAGGAAGGACCATAATTAGCAACTTATGCAAAGAGGGCAAATTTCATCACATTGGCTAAGTTTGCCTAGTGAAGCGGAATAATTACCCCCATTGTGGAAGCGGGGCGCTAATTTGCCCATTTCTCGATCAAGGTCTCCGGCAGAACTGCAGGCCCTGCCGAAGGATCTCCTCGCCTACATGTTGACATGGGGATCTTCAGCTAACGTTAGGGAGGCACTTGCCCATCTGGGGGGCGTTGCTCGCTTCCCGCGACTACAGACAAGCTCGCAGGGTGACGGCATCATCATCCAGAGCGTTAGCTTGGTTGGCGCTTCCGACGACGCCATGAATCTGGAAGGATCAGTTTGCATCTTGATCGCGGCAATCGGTCACCAGCAGTTTGCGCAACGGCATAGAAAGATCTGAGATGTCTGATTCCTGCTTCTTTTTGTGCGCCGGCAAGCAGCAGTCGCCTGGCGAGTTGAGGTCGCCCGCTACCAGACGCGAGGACGGCACAGGTAGCGGGGTGGGCAGATCGGACGACTCTTCAGTTCCTTGGACAAGGCTGTTAAAGTCGAAGGGCCAAGCTCGGCCGCGGTCAATCTTATCGACAAGGAAAACCCCGCGACGGCTCGAGGACCTTGCTCGGGCTTGCCAAGGATCCCTGCTGTTGCTTGCATTATTGGCCAAAGCTCTTCCCGCTAGCGTAGCGATCCCTGCTAGCATCCATGTTCGATCTGGCTGAGCGGGCCAATCTGGAGTGATTGCCGCCCCGCGGGCCGCATGCAAGCATGCACGAGGGAGCGCTCGTCACACTTGTTGACCGCACTTCATCGAATCAACGTCGTCAACCGCGCTTTTCCAAAATGTCGACCTGCCTCCCTGCCCACAACTGCGACCTGCCCACCCACCCAAGTGCTACCCAGCTACTTTCTGCGCGCACACAATCCCGCCACACCGTTGCGGGAAAAGTGGTGATGGCCAAGTACCCATGGTAACACCCGTCCACGAGCCAATACCTCCGCTGGTGGTGCGGGTCGAGAGGTTCGGAGGGATACCTGCCTCGTCCCGCAGGAGCAGGCGAGCTCCAGAGGTATCTCCGCTCACACACCGTCATTTCACCAGCTTGTCCTACCACGGGTCACTAACAGCCTGCAGCGCGGATGTCTTCCCACTTGGACCGCACCAGCCATGCCGAAAAACCCGGTGCTAAGGCAGCGACTGGCTCACCATTGCAGCCAATCCACGCAGGGCCACAAGCAAAATCCCGCTGACTTGCAAAATCCTCGCTCAAGGCAGCGGGCAACCGGAAGACCTGTCAGCCGGAACTAGCTCGTACGGAGGAGGAGATTGCGAGATTACCTTGCCAGAACAGTGACGAGAGTGACGAGAGTCGACCAGCAGATGTCGCAAAGCCACCGCTTTCTGCCACCGGGAGTGTGAACACATCGTTGTCATCCTGCCGAGTAGAATTCCTTGCCTGGCAAGCTTGTGCTGCTAGCTTGCGCGGATAGTCGCCGAACAGCCAAGAGCATATCCTGGCGAGATGTCGTAGTGTATGCATGCTGCGAGAGTGCAGCAGCCATCTCGATGTCGGCGAGCCAAGGTTGCAGGGAAGCTCGGCAAGAGGGTGTAGGGGGAGTTCGAGCCTATTGGCTAGCGCGCCAACAACCGGAGGCTCGAGGATTCTCCCGTCCGTCTACCTATCGCCCAAGCTCAAGTCCTTTTTGACGCATGTTTGCGACTCTTCGCTGTCTCGTCGGGAACACGAAGTTTATACCTGCGAACGTCGGACCGTGCTGGTTAGGAGCTGCAAATCGCGGCCGCCTTGGGGGGCGTCCGGTTCCTTCGCATTCCTGACGAGGGCCGTCATGTCTGGTCATCGATGCCCCGCTCGGCATTACAGCGTGGTCTGTATCCGTGGTCTGCTGGGCCCGCGAATAGTCGACCCGGGTTGACCAAGGCGGGTTAGGCATATCGACTGTTGGATTTTTTGGTCCTTCCCATGTGCCCTGCAGGTCTCTGCAGAGCCAGCGTGCCCCGTTCCAATAGCAGGCGGCTTGGTCGGCCTCGACATGCATGCCCGGCTCGTTTAGTCGCTGGACAGCTCCCCTCCCCTGCAGCCACCTTCTCCCGTGCCCCTCGGCGACGTGGAGAAGCCACACTACATGCCGCATCCGGACCCCATGTCGTATCCCTGCCCAGGTCATCGTGCTCGCGAGTGGGGTCCCATAGTTGGTTGCTCCCACATCCGAGTGAGACCCTTCCGGGCGCCCGTCGGTCTGTCGAGTGGCACCAATGAGCATCGTCCCCGCCCCCCTGACAGCCCATAGTGTGAGCACGCAGAGAGCCACATCTCGAAAGGGCAGATGTGATGGTGGGCTGCCACGAAATGGGCCAAAAAAAGGAAAGCGGGCATTTTGCCCACATTGTCAAAAATAGACGCGGCCGGTCACCGCAGAAGGCTACCCTTGGCCCCTCAAGCTGGCCGAGATATAAGAATTTGCCCACTTCCGTTCCATTGCAAAATGTTTCGATCCTTTCTCGAGCAGCCAGGAGCGTGAAATCCCCCCCCCTCAGGTGTCGTCGTTCAGTCCAGTCCAGTCCAGTCAACAAAACTCATCATCCTCTGTTAATTTACTCTTCCTCACGTCGTCCAACCAAGACGATCTCAACGCTCGCCAGCATCATTCATCCAGATCTCAGTCAACGCAAGCCGGACTTGCTCAGATCCAGTCGTTCATTCGCAACAACCATACGATAATTTGTTAATAATTTTCCTCCCTTCCCTTCAGCGGGTTGGGTGCTCGATTCGCCCCAGGGCACCTGGACCTTGACAAGAGTGTGGACCCTGGCCATCCGCCTCCCGCTTTTGCTCGGCCCATCCCAAGGCTCACCCCTCCCCCCCACCCCCCCCACCCCCCC
>Ga0247758_1000130_pt1 | contig 59940 bp, 40 predicted proteins | sample UWRJL156409C4_FD_180950 | JGI IMG/M metagenome (GOLD analysis project Ga0247758, IMG submission 180950) | Plant litter microbial communities from Arlington Agricultural Research Station in Wisconsin, United States - UWRJ-L156-409C-4 | ecosystem: Environmental > Terrestrial > Plant litter >... | reverse complement strand
CGGTGGTCCGAACACCAACAGCCTCGTCACACCTGTCAAACTAGCGTACCACTCACATCATAGCTCCTTGCTTACCTACACCCCCCACACACAATAACCCACCGTGCAGACAAGTCGTCGCAATGACAGGCCAATTCCAAGTCTAGTCCATGTTCTTAGACGAGAAAAAAACAAGAATAGCAAAACTCCAGACCGTTTCCAGATGCTTCCTAGTCTGGATTAATAGTTTGAGTTTCTCACGCGAGTGATCCAAGCACCGCACCCACCACCCCCTTTCAGCCCAAAAAAACAAACAAACATCAAAACAAGCTTTCTAGGCCTCGCCAAAACAACAACCACACATCCAGAAACCTGGTTCAGCCCAGCCACCCAACGCTCATCTCACTCGCCAAATCACAAAATAGGTCCACTTGGCCAGAAATAAAACAGTCCGATTGACGCTACATTCATAATCGCTACAAAATACAAGTTATCTATCTCTCCGCCCCCGCCTATTTTGACATCCCTTTCGTTTTCCAGGAGTAGTATCCAACGTTGCCCACATCAAAACTAAGCTAAACACATCCGCAGAACTCCAGAACACTTTCCAAACCCATCTTGATCCCGCCGCACAATCTATCTACGACCAAGCCTGAGTCTCCCATACTATGGAAGAGGCTCCGTAGTTTCTACAGCCTTGGGGATTTCTGCAGCGGCAGAACTGTCCTCGCTAACGGCAGCGCCGACGTCGGCGGGAGCTGCATTAGCAGCGGCTGGAAGCGGTGGCGTTGGCGTCTTTTGGCCGCCCACACTGCTCGCCGCGCTGCTCAATGCTTCTTGTCTATTAAGCTCCATCTCGAGGCTGCTGAGTAGGTTGATCCCGTCAGTCTCATCCGCGGTATCAGCGGGGAGCAGTGTCGGCGACCTGGGCGGTTCAGGCACGCTTGGCTGCGCCTCTTCCTGTTCCAGCGTGGGCGGACTTCGCTCTGCTGGGGCTGACACCTGGGGCTCCGGTAGCGGTTCTGTAAACTCAAAGGTTGGAGGAGGGATTTCAGGTTGCTTCTCGGCCGGGACTTCCTCTGCATGGGGAATAGCGGGGGTATCATGTGATTCGTCGACTGTATCTGGCAACCCCTCGACACGGCTGAGGGTCTCCACACTGCCAGAGACATTACCTGCCAGACCTGCCGGCATTGGCTCCAACTCGCCCGCATAGTCCACTGTGGTAGATGAGACCAGTTCCGTGACTACACCGCCGGTTGAAAAGGCTGTCTCAGAGACAAAGGTTTCGCTGACAACGGCCCCTGAGCCTGTGATATCCATCGACATGCTCGCTTCCATATAACCAGACGCAGAGAACGATCCGGCCGTAGACGCTATCCGGGGCGAGATCATCGGTGAGGCATCCGTTGGTGACTGTAAGATGACGTTTTTCAGCGGGCTGCCTTCAATTCTTGGTGATGCCAAGTGGGTCGGAGGATACAAGGGTCCAAGGCCGCCAAGGGCTGGAGGGGGAAAGCGGGGTCTAGGTATCGTGATATCTTCTTCCTCGGAGGGTGGTGCGCGGGGGTTGTCCTCGGGCTCCTCGATTGAGCTGGGTCGGATGACTTCGGACGCTTCTGAGTCACCCATTTCTTGGTCCTGATCCTGAGGAATGCTGCTGGCAACGTCGGGTGTTTGACCGCCGTCGTCCTCGCCGCCGTCGTCACCCTCGCCCTCCTCGTCGCCTTCATCCCCATCATCGCCCTCCTCTTCATCGGATGGAATGACAGAAGCATCAGCCATCTCAGTATCTTGACCCGTGCTACTGTCGGCCTCCTCAATCTTGACTCTCTGTTCGCGGGGCAGTTAGAATTCCATCCGGTATTTCTTCATATACGTGTGGAGAACTCACATCAGTTTCGGTCGTCTCGGGCTTGATCTCCGCCGAACCTTCAGTACCTTCGCCGGTTGGTTGCGGTCGGGGTAACGGGACAAGAATAGGGAGCTTCCCCTTCTTTCGCCCTCGTCCAGGACCTTTGGCCTTCCGCTTGGGTGGCGGGGGTCTTCTCCTGACTGGTGTCGGTTGCTGGGATGACATATCCATATTCGAAGCAGCCGGTGCTGGGACGACGGATTCCGAGACAATATCACCATCAACTGTCTGCCCATCTGCCAGCGTAACAGTCTGCTCGTAGGGATTGCCTGTCGCATCTGTCCGGCGTACGGTGACCCTCCGAACCGTCGGCCCCATGATCAGCGGCGCTGATGCCTTGGAGACCAGCACGGTGGTATTCTTATGGCGCTTCGCTAGATGTGTAATGTCCTCGACATTTCGTGATGACTGCTTCCACACCTTCACCATGTACCCGCCAGCAGCGGGCTCCGACTCTTTCTTTTCGCCCTTCGCATCAGGGGCGTCTGCCTCGGCGTCATCCTCCTCGGCCGGAGCGGGGCGCTTATACAGCCGTCCGGATCGCGCTGCGCGGAGCAGCTCCTGGCTGTGAGGTTGTAGCAATGGGTATTCCTTGGGCATGCCAAAAGGAAGCTCGGGGGCCCATCGATCGTTTTGCTGCGATGTATCGGGCGGCGCGACCGGCGCGACATTCACCCACTCTTGTCGCCATTGTCGCACGGGGAGACCTAGTAGAAGGGCATGTCAGCAAAACTGGATAGGGCGAGCGGCGTTGTTTGCACGAGCACAACACAGGGTACACACCCTCAAAGTCGTCATGTTCGGGGTAGCCGCCGCGAGCGCCGCGACGAGTCTGCGTCGCCGTGCGGAACTGTTTAGACATCACGGCTGAGCGTCAACCCCAAGTCTCGGTGCTGGATTGGGTGACCCGGAGGACTCGATGCGGATGGAGAGCGCTCAGGATCCTGCCCTGAACGGCGAATCGCAGGGTAGTGAGGGCTCGGGAACCTTTCCGTCGAGAGGTGGCCAATCGTTGACGAGTGGCGCCTGTTTGGGGAAGCTTTGGCGACTACTGAAAGTGGGATGCTTCCCAATTGCGTGAGAAAAATGTTGCTGTCACCAAGAAATGCACATTGTATCCTGTATCATGGTCGCTCCGGGGTAATGGTGGCCAAAATGTGGATGCGCCGCATGTGTTTGGTCGCGCAATTGGAGCTGGCCTCGTCGCGCGACAAGATGTTTGTTCAGCTGCAGAGCGGGCGGGCCACACTGCACATTCTGCATATAGCGATATTCAAATAGTGCATAAATGAAACAGCATGAAGCCGGATATACGAGGAACGCAGTTGTCTGGTCAAGGTTTTGAGCTCGGCAGAATGATAAGTACGGTCAAAGCATCAATTCATATTCATGGTTTTGCCATTGATGGCTAGCAAGTCGTTGATTGAGCGGTGAGGCAATACTCTTCTTCACAACCGCCCTCAGCACTCGCCTCTCAGCGCTCGTGATGCTGCATGCGTTCCTGGTATATAATCTATGCGCCCAAAGTTTCCGTATCCTACAAATACCCGTGGTTAACAGATCCCAACTATATGCCCTGTGCCTGTTCAGACAGGCATGCTCGTCGGCCGCCCCTTGGTGTGCACCGCGCAATCAATCCCAGCTGTTTTGTAGTTAGCACACATCTCCAGCATCGACAGCGCATGTGGCTTACCCAGTATCCTTCTGTCTCATTTTCCCGCCCTGGTCCTTACCCTGTAAATTGTGTCAGCGCCGCAGAGCCCTCCGCAGTCAACGAGGACAACGTACCGACAGTCCCCCTTCAACTACAAGCCTGTCCTGCTGGTAGAACTGGCTGATCACTGTTTGTCGCTGCGATAGAGAAACCCAACGTCAGCCACAGCGCCCGTATTGATGGAACACAGTGCCTCCTTACTTTCAACAGTTGAAGCTCCTTGAGCCCCTTCTGCACTAGTTCCTGCACCCGCCTCTGGTCCTCAACGTTCTTATTCTCTCGGAATGCGTCCCTTGTGCGGCGCTTCGCATACTCTCTGAAGTTGTAGGCGGCGAACTGATTTCCCTGGCGGAGGAGTTGCCGATACTGTTGGTAGGAGAAGCTTGTCAGCCATTGTGCTCTGTATTCCGCTTGTCCCATAATACTGCCAACTGCAGGTATAGGGTCGAATTACGAGGAGTGGGCATACCAGCGACAACACCTTCTGCGCCGACTCGCCCTTTCCGGCGACGGCTGCTACCGACATCTCTTGCCCGTCCTTAGACTGCGTTTATCCCGTCCTTCTGTCCGTTCTGTTGCTCGAAGTTGCAAATATCGCCAGGGTCCAGCGGGTGACGGATTCGTAGTGGGGATCGGAATTGCGAGCGTCGAGACAATTGTGTTGGTTGCGAAAAAGCGAATCTTATCGAAAGCGGCCTATGACGGAAGACGCGGGCGGCAAAGCTCGGCGCCGAGCTTCATCTGCAGATTGAAACTCGATATAACGATAGGGAATCCCCGACCCCACTAAAGGCGAGCAAGTTGTCCAACTCGATGTTGTGAACTATCATGGCAACCAACATGCAGTATGGAGCGTAGAATTGGACCCAGTACCTCAATGTGACATTTCTCAGCCGGAGCCTCATGGAAATGAGCACTCGCTATTTATTCGAGGTGTTGGAGTGTCGGGCGTGGGGCAACATGCTACTGGGAACCCGGCCGCGCACTCCGTAACGGGCATTAGAATCCTAAGCGAATATCAACAGCGGGTTTAGCTCAGTTGGGAGAGCGTCAGACTGAAGTTGTTCACTTCATTCCAAAATACGATCTGTACATCTGAAGGTCATGTGTTCGATCCACATAAACCGCAAGCTTTCTTTTTTCCCGCCTTAGTCCATTTTGGACTGCACCTCCTTCGCTCCCCTTTATACTTTTGAGCGGTTCAAGTTGTTCTCATTACTTTTTTTTGTCTTTGTATAGTTGCTTTTATCATTTTTATTTATCTTCGCGTAAGCGTCAGGCCCTGTTTCTAATAAGTGGGGCTCAGGTAAAGCGGTGTGGCGTTAGCTTGATTTTTAGCTCCCTCTATTAGCCCTAACCCTTCATTTGCTGGAAGATCTTAAAGATCTTAAAAAAGAAGCATTGTGTTGGAAGCGCGGCACTCTGGATTCTGTGGAGTTGTAGGGGTTGCAACTGCGTGATTCTATTGCTTGTCTTCACTCTGTTGCTCTGGCTTTGGCTGGAAGCCAGAGGCTTCTTTATAGACTATTCTGCAGGATTCAGGCTTCGTCACTCTGGTGGCTGAGGCTCACTGGCGTACTGGCAGTGCCAGGTATCCAGTCAGCTCCGCTGACTAGATGCCCAGGGCCTCTGAACCCCCTTCTTTCTGACACATTGCCCTACCGTCACCACTAGCATAGATGAGCATCTCTAAGTTAATAGGTCATAAGTCTGAGAGTGAAAAGCATTCTAGCCTGTGATATAAATTAAACTAGCCACAGTCACGTTCCATTTTCTTCAGTGCTCTTTAATAGTTCATAGCTCAACTTCAACTTTGGTGACGTATGAGAGCAGAACCATCAAGATTTCCCATACGATTCTAGCAGTCCGATAATGGTCGAGTTTCCGAGTTTCCTAGCCAACAACAGAGGCGATTGACCGTTACTCGAAAAGTTCAGCGCAGCGCCCTTCCGGAGTAGTAGCTCGATGATAGCCTTATCTGCCATCCCCATAGCTAGTTTAAGCGGTGACTAGATTCATTAAATAAACGCTCTTGCCAGCTATAATCTGAGTTTACTTACACACTATAATAATAAAGAAGATAATATTAGTAATTAATATAGCTTAGAAATAACACTTGGATTTACTTACAAGCTATAATAACAAAGAAGATAATATCAGTAATTAATACAGCTTGGACATAACGCTTAGATTTACTTACATACTATAATAATAAAGAAGATAATATTAGTAATTAATACAACTTGGAGATAACGCTTAGATTTACTTACATGCTATAATGACAAAGAAGATAATATTAGTAATTAATACAGCTTGGAGATAACGCTTAGATTTACTTACAAGCTATAATAACAAAGAAGATAATATCAGTAATTAATACAGCTTGGACATAACGCTTAGATTTACTTACATACTATAATAATAAAGAAGATAATATTAGTAATTAATACAGCTTGGAGATAACGCTTAGATTTACTTACATGCTATAATAATAAAGATAATATTAGTAATTAATACAACTTAAAGATAACGCTTGGATTTACTTACGTCCTATAATAATAAAGAAGATAATATTAGTAATTAATATAGCTTAGAATTAATGCTTAGATTTACTTACAAGCTATAATAACAAAGAAGATAATATTAGTAATTAATACAGCTTGGAGATAACGCTTAGATTTACTTACAAGCTATAATAACAAAGAAGATAATATGAGTAATTAATACAGCTTGGACATAACGCTTAGATTTACTTACATACTATAATAATAAAGAAGATAATATTAGTAATTAATACAGCTTGGAGATAACGCTTAGATTTACTTACATGCTATAATAATGAAGATAATATTAGTAATTAATACAACTTAAAGATAACGCTTAGATTTACTTACGTCCTATAATAATAAAGAAGATAATATTAGTAATTAATATAGCTTAGAAATAACGCTTGGATCTACTTACCCCCTATAATAATAAAGAAGATAATATTAGTAATTAATACAACTTGGACATAACGCTTAGATTTACTTACATACTATAATAATAAAGAAGATAATATTAGTAATTAATATAGCTTAGAAATAATGCTTAGATTTACTTACAAGCTATAATAATAAAGAAGATAATATTAGTAATTAATACAGCTTGGAGATAACGCTTGGATTTACTTACGTCCTATAATAATAAAGAAGATAATATTAGTAATTAATATAGCTTGGGGATAACGCTTGGATTTATTTACCTTCTATAATAACAAAGAAGATAATATTAGTTATTAGCTTAGTTAAATAATATCTTAACTTCGGGTTTTGTAGACTTACAGGGAAAAACTCGTAGTTCACATCCGAGTTCTTCTCAAGCAGTATCTCAACACAAGCTTTATGGCTCTTTCTGACCGCTAAGGTCAACGGTGTGCAACCGTGAATATCTTTGGCCTCAATATCCGCAGAACTCTCCAACAAAAGCGACATCACCGGCGTGTGCCCCCCAAAGGCCGCCAAGTGTAATGCCGCCATTCCATCACCATCCTTCGTGTTAGGATCTACTTTGCCCGTCTCGAGCAACATCGCGATGACGTCCTGATGGCCATTTTTCGCGGCGGAAAGCAGGAGCGCATTGCTGATCTCATCCACCGAGCCAACTTTGATCCCTGTTGTGAGCAGCAGCTTCATCACGTCTGGGCGTCCGCTACAAACGGCGTAGGATAGTGGCGTTCCTCCAATCTTGTCTTTCAAGTCCACCCGAGCGCTCTCTTTGACGAGCAGCTTGATGGATTCCGTGTTGCCACTCCAAACAGCATACGATAATGGCGTCCGGCCATATCTATCCACCGAGTTGACTCTAGATTTCCTCCAGAACGGCTGTATGAAGCGCATGGGGGCAGTCCGAACGCCTTTGATTAGCAATTTGGTAACAACGTCGAATCCGTTCCCTGCAGCCCATGATAGTGCTGACCGTTGGTGCGTATCATCGAGAGAATCCAAGTTGCCACCGCCATCCGTTCGAAGCAAATGCTTTACCGCTACCTCTAGCCCGAAATAGGATGTAGCCATAAGGGTAGTGAATCCCGTAGGGAAATCGGTCGTTATGCTGGTCCAATAGACCCTGAACCAGGTTAGAAAACGTTGTGAACTTGTGTCGCAGATCCTCAGTGTCGCTTCTATCATGGCCTTTTGCGTCTCGGCTGGCAGATTGCGAAGGTGAGCGGCCCATTGTTTGGCGGAGTAGTCAAGAAGGATGTTACGTTCGACGTATGCAGGCAATGCTTCGCTCTCGCCGAGAGGATGGGTCTCGAAATTTTCGAAGAGTAGGTATCGGGTGCAGACCTCGGCGAGGATATGATGAGATTTTTGTGGCTGTAGCGAGTATCTCCACCTGAGAGATTCGCCATCGTCTGGGGGGAGAGTCTTCTCGGGGTTCTGGACTAGGAATTCCCTCGCAGTTTGGTGAAGCAGGTAGATCCTAGAGTTGATAACTGTCACAAAGAGCCCGCAGATATCTCGTACCTCTTCACCAAAGGCGCTCTCGCGATCGGGATCGGGGCCGCTATAGCTGCCAGGATCGGGGCCGTCATGCTGACGGCTTCCTTGGAGAATAAGCGCTAACCTCATCTCTCCCAGGGTCAGAGGTCGTGCTGTCGCAGTAACAATGTGAAGTATGAGCACGGCTAATTCGGGGTCGCTGCTCTTGGAGAGGATTGTGTCGTATGCCTTGTTGACCGTTTTGGGAAGTTGGGAAACAATCTCGGGCATTGTTTTGTTAAAGAGGATGGCTCTTTCGACCAAGTCTAACGTAAGGTGCACCCATAAGTATGTCCTGTTAGGAACACGCTTAAGCTGTTTCAATAGGTCGCGTTGTTGGTCTGGCGTCAGTCTCCGCCGTCCTCCGATGTCCTTGACCCTGGCTTCAATGAAAACCCCGATCTCTTGGGAGATGGCTTCCATCTCGTCACCAGTTTCCCCACTCAAATGAATTACCGGCAACCCTGAGACGTTTAGAGGCTGGAATCCACGACTAATCCCGTCGTAGGGTCGACTTGTGAGGAGAAATTTCAGCTTCGAATTCTGCGCAGTGCCTCCGTGGCCGTAGAATTTGCACAATTCCGCGGTAAGCTGAGATCCTTGATCCTCGCATTCATCAATAGCGTCCAGAAGACAAATGATCTCGCTGGCATTCCTGTCTTCTGCGGCTTGTGTGAGGATCTGCCAGAGCTCATGGAATGAACTTTTAGCTGTTTCTCCGCCAGTCTCAAATTGGCGTAGGATTGCTTCGGAGAGTAGGGCGGGTCTCTTCGTGAAGAGTTGGTGTAGGATGCAGCGGAGAGCATCGACCACGCGCTTCTGATCCTGAAAGCCGTCCTTGAAGAAGAAGTAACACACCGTCCGGGATTCCGGGGTCGGAAGGACGGAATCAACCAGGTGTCTTGCTAAAACGGATTTTCCGCATCCGGGATCTGCTGACACCCAAAGCATTCTTGATGACTTGCTCTCTTGCCAGTCCTGAAAGAGCCTGTGGGACACGAACCACCCACATGTCCCCGAGACTGGGTGCGGGTTGATGTTTTTTCGATCTGGGTATGGCAATGTTGGGAGGCTGCTTAGAATCTCCCTTTCCCTCTCGCTCCGAGGTCGTGATTGGTCTTCCTCAAATTAGTATGAAGACGATGTCACGATAACGCTGACGCCAACTCACCGGCCACATTGAAAACAACCTGGGCACCGTCATGGGCGACAACTTGGTTGCCACCGTGAGCGTTGAATTGATTTCCGTTAGGAGCGTTGAATTGGTCCCCAGGGCCGAAGTTGTCAAAGGCCACCCGCTGTTGCCTGCTTTCTGGCAAGTAGTTGACGGCCCGCAGCCAAGAGCTCGTGCTTCCGGTCTCTGCCATTGTTTAAGGTAGCTCAAACTCGGAGCTGGCCGGCTTAGGGGACGCACCGAAAGAAGAGTCTTCGCAAAGTTGGTGTTTCTATCGCGATGGAGCGGCAGCAGCACGTTCTTCCTGACGACAAAGCCGAGGCAGCGGTGCAGCGAGCCCGATGAAACCTGGCCAGCATGCCCAGCAAAGCCACAGAGCTGAACGAGTTGTGAAGGGGCTGCCCAATCATGAGGTGATTCGCGTCCAGCCCCGGCTTGGCGGTTCGGCCAGGCTGTAAAAGGGCTTTCGGATTGGCAAAGACTCCCGCGCAAACGGCCTGACCCAACCTTTTAGCATGCTCATGCAGCCTTTCTCAGGCTTCAGGCCGCCACGCATCCGATCGAGAGAGACCGATAAAAATGCAGCGGAAAAGTTATCAGCTCCCCTCAATATAGAAGGGAGACGGCCAATATAGAAGGGGGAGGGGAACAGGACATTTCTCTCCCATCTCTGGCTCTCTGAGCTACCCTTTTTTCTACTTCTTCTACTTTTTTCTTTCTTCTTCTTCTTCTTCTTCTTGTTGTTGTTATTTACCCCTCGGATCTCATCAGCCGGAGCAGATGGGCTCCTTAAGCAGCTCTCCGAACATAGATACCACCATTTTCCCTTCCAGGATGCCAGGCGTCAACGTCACGGGCTTGCTGTCCAATACAATCGCCCTTCTCGAAGCTACCACGAGTCACTATAACGCCGTGGGCGACGGCCCAGGTCTCCCGGAAGTCTTCTATGAAGCAGGTCGAGGGCTGCTCCTTATTAGCGAGGCCCTGCGGACCGTCGAAGCCCAATCGGCGCAGCACGACCTACACGATCCCCCAAACGCCATCGCCTCACTAGAGGCCTGCAACGAGAAAGCACAGCTGTCTGAGGGTATGCTCAAGATAGTTTCTCAAGCACCAGAGACCTCAAGATTTGAGCGTTATAAGGCGGTCGTCAGACGGGAGGGTAGAGAAAACATGGTGGAGGTTCTGGTGAAGGGGATGATGGAGGACACATGCGACCTAGCCAGGGACGGCGCGATCGAGGCAGCAATGAAAGGCCAAGTCGAGAGACTGGTTGGTGCGATAGAGAAATTGTTAACGATGGAGCCGTCCGTGCCAGACCAACGGTCCGGCTACACGTTTTCCAACTACGGCACCGGCAACCAGTTCAATGCTCCGGGGGGGACTCAGAACAACAATATGAGCAGCGGCAATCAGTTCCCTGGGGCTACTTTTAGCGGTGCAATGCACTTTGGTAGCAGCAGTTTGCCCTCTTCCTAGATAGCCCTCCTCATACCACCATCAGATAGCCTAGATTTGAGGGCGGCCTTCTTAATAACACGCCTTCTCAGGAGCGCTTTGCCAATCTTCTCTTTGTCGAACGCGCCCGCGGCCTTCGCCCCGCCGGCTTCGTTCTCGTCATCGCCTGCGTCGGTGTTTTCAGTGTTAGCGTCAGTGACAGATCGTTTCTCTCTCGCGAGTCTCGTGGTTTTGACGTACCTCAACCAAGTCCTTGAACTGGCTCAAACAGTTCGCAGGACCCCATGGCCATGCTGGGCTATTTTCCTCCCAGAGTTCCGCGATCTTCTTGATCTTCCCGCCGAATTCTTCTGCGATGTCCTCGTTCGAGAGATGTGAGACTTTGGCTGTACATTCTGTGAGCTGTGCAACCCGGAGCATGTCGCGACTATCCCAATACATGGTACCGCTCAACAATACATCGGTTGGTGACCACACGGCATGCAACGTTCCCGATGGCATAATTAACAGACAGCCGGGGTATAGGATCAGAGAGGTACATGGGGAGGCCGGCAAGGATTCCGATTCGGCGTACTCTCGTAGCGCATCAATTCCAAGGCCTATCCACATGTTCCATATCTTCTCTCCCTGGTCACAGAAGACGGCGGTGATGACTCCGTGTTGGTCAACATGCGGCAAGGAGAACGAGCCTCGCTTGCTACAGATTTGGAAGGAACAACACTCGGAGAGATCTGATAATAAACGTTCGCTCTTCTTACCGCTCCGGAGGTCTGATTGCACGTCTCTTAAAATCGAATATGCAGGGAGGCCCTCGAAGCACTGAGGGATGGGGTTGGCCTTGTACCCCGCTAGGTTTAGGAAGTTCAACGGATGCTGCGAGTCGCGAAAACGACGGATGGCCTCGCCTGTGGGCATCTGCAGGGGAAGAACATGTTTGCCTTTCGGCATGGGCACGTCAAACGCATGCACGTCAATGCTAGTGCGAGTGCTTAGAAAGGCGAGATATTGGTCTAGGTCCAGGCGCCTCTCTGGGTTCAGTTCTCCTGGCACCAGGATAGGCAGTCGGGGCGTGCCTGCTTCAAGGATAAGCCGTGCTTCCTCGGGTGTACAGAGGACATATGTATCGGCCGGTTGGTTCCAGTTGCTGGCTCTGTACTGCTGTGCCGTAATGGGCCGGCCGACGGCGCTCTTGCCCAGTATCTCGATGTAATAAGGAAGTTCGGTACAGAGCCTTGATCCTGGTATCACTGATGTTAAAAACTCGGCGGCGTCGCTCCTGGCACAATGTAATGCGCGTGCTGACCTTTCCAGATATTGAGCGAAGTGTCTTGTCACACCGCCATCTGGGTCGCGGAGTTGTTTCTTCAGGGAGGGTTTGCAGAAGTCGAGGCTTGACAGTGAGTGTCGCCGTTTGGGGAGCAGCGTGCCGAAACCACGGTCGAATTGGGTTGCTGTTGTCGATGCTGCTGCAATCTCGAATCTCTGACGATGTGAAGCACATAAATGTTCGGCTTGGAATGGTTCGTCTAGGATGGCTTCTCGAAAACCGGCCGGACAACACTGTCTACTGGGTGGTCTGGACCGGTTGGCGGACTTTGGTGTGCTGCTTGGTAGTCTAGACGCCAGCTCCTTCACGGGGATTCGGTTAGCTTTTTGCCTCGCTACCCCCGCCATGCCGTGGTAGTGTAGCTCATGGGGGCGGGGGCGGGGGCGGAGCGATGGGGCTTTAGAACGAGTGTCCGAGGAAGTGTTGGTGGTTTCTGACTCCGGGTGCTGGAACTCCATCTCAGGGGCCGGCAAAGGGCCATCTAGCAGCTCCGCATCCGACTCGACGCTCAAAAGGCCTAGTGTAGCTGCCGAAGAGGACGGCAGGCCCGAGGTTGGTTGTTGGCTACCTCTGCCGGTAGAAATTTCCTTCGGGTCCCAGGATTCCAGTTCTGGGCCCACCGTAAAAGGTGGCACAACTAGCTCAGAGCGCCCAGGGTCGGAGGCGGCCCCGTCGTTAGTAGCCGGGAGGGGGAGGCCTGAGGTCCGGCATGTCGGCCCGGCACCTGCCGCCTTTAAGCCGCGATGGGTAGACACCAGGCCCATTGATGATAATTGGGCGGTGGCGGTGTTGTTGGACGCCATCTGATGGGTGATATCCGGGCTGGGTGGCGGTGGTAAGGTGGGACCTGGCCCTGCTACGCTGGAATGGTTAGCTTCGGTATGCGACTGTGCCGAAGCCGCGAATTCCACGCGGATGAGGAGCCCGAATTTGTCGAAACCGAAACCGGGGGGCAAATTTCGAACACTCAGAGACTCGAATGGAACGGCGACTCGGGAATCGTTCATCTTGAGAGGGCCTTGATCCTTCCAAGCTGCCAAGTTCTGTAGGTCAACTTGATCGATAGGGCTTGCCGAATGACGGATTTGACGTTTCCCCAAAGTCCGGTGCCGGTAAAGCATCAACCTGTTGAGCTTGATTACGGCTTCGTCCCAGTCCCGGTTTTCCAGCGCCCCAGCGCGGAGAGCCTTGCAGAACTTCTGCTCTTTGGAGACCCACCCATAATGCTGGATCACATCCTGACCCCAGAGCCAACCTACCCTCTTTAAACATCGTATGCACTCAATCGTCGACTTTTTCGTGGCAAGTCTGATGAATTGTTTCCACGGCTCGAGAGAGTCGTCCATCAGCATTGTCGCCTGGACGTTATGCTTGAGAGCCCTGTATTCGGCGCACCCGCGCATAACACGCTCGGAAGCAGCGATTAAAAGTTGGACTTCGGCATGGCTGGCGAGCAGGCCATCCCGCCTCCGAGCGCAGAGCTCATATTTCTCGCTGTCGTTCACGCAGAGGCGGATCCTCTGTTGAAACTCATCGACTTGCCGGGCTTGGTCATCGCTCAGCACGAGGGAGTCGCTAAGGTCATCATCAGGCGTGTCCCCATCCTCTTCCGCTGTGCGGCCGGGGGGAAGATCAGTAGACATCCTGTCGGCTTCGATTTTGCCTCTGGCACGAACTGTCTCGATCCTTCGCGCCGCAGCGACAGCCCGATAAATGCGGAGTTCGTTGGGTTGATCGCTTGCGGCACCAATGGGCTGAGATACGGACCCACAGCAACAGGTTCAACCAGCCCTCTCTGAACCTGTTGCTGTGGGTCCGCCACGAAATCTTGTTACATACGGAGTCGCCTACCAAAAGTCTTTTCTCACCGCTTTCTTGGCACTACAACCCTTACAGGGCCACCCCACTGTAACTGCATCATCTGCTTATTCAGCCCATTGCTCACTTGCCAGCCTGACAGCGAGTTCCACCACTTGCCACCATCTTAGATAGCGAGTTCGAGGCGTGAATACAGCGATCTAGAGCACCAAAATCGATTCCTTATGGTAATTATCTAATCCCTTCTTCCTGTTAGACCTCCGCACCGGCCGTTTCACAGCTGCAGCCGGCTGGCGCACGCCCGCTCGCACCGGTGCGGGTGCCGGCCGCTCCGGCTCACGCAACGGCGCGCATAACTCGCCCTCGTCTACCCAGATTAACTCCCTCTCTAGTTCTTCGTCTTCAGAATACAGGCCAGAGTCCTTCTACAAATTCGAATCAGTTGACTTGCCCTCTGACTCGTCAAGATCTTCCTCACCCTCCTGTGGCTTCTCTACCATCCGGTTCACCTCACGGCTCTTCATCCAACTCGGCCGACCCTCCTTGTATTCGTTGCCTCCCTCGCAGCGGATAACCTCCTTGACATGGTGGATAATCCTCTCAATCCACTGGCGAATCTCGACTGATCTATGTCTCTCCAGGACTTCCTCCACGCCTTGTCGGCTGCCTTCCGACTCTGGGGGACTCCATTCTTTGTGGTTTGACGCTTAAAATAGAACCACGCGGGCTCTATTATGTTAAGATCGGGAGAATTCGGACACCAAAACAGGCGCTGTATCTCCATACTTATCAGCGTAACGTTGGCGCGGTGGGCATGTGCCGGTGCCTTGTCTTCTTGGACCAGGAAATCCTTGCCACATCTCTGAGTAAAAAGGTAATAACTTCGGAAGAAACACCTGCTTCTGGTATCGATACCAGCCAATGCCTTTTCCCTTGCCTCGCGTCAGCTTGCCCGTATCCTTCGTCCATTTTCACTACGGAATTCGCTCAGGATTGTGACGGTCGATTCGAAGGCGAGACATAGGGCTAGTGAGTTCCCATTCGGCGCGACAGATAGGCTCCAGCTGGTCGTTCATCTCTTTCAAATCCTGGTCGGCTAACTTCCGGTCTTGCGTAGACTCTGCCTACTGCTATCACCACGAGGCAATCTAGATTCTACAACAAGGTCTGTAAGTAATAGACTCTCTAGCTTGCAGCCAAAAGACAGACGAGCAAATAAAATCACGCAGTTACAACCCAACCAATTCGGGAGTGCCGTGTTTCTAACAGTATCTTTGCCTCCTGAATAACTGGTCCAACATATCGACTTCCTCCACTAGCTAGAGACTTCGGTAGGCCTGAGAAGCGGGCATAGATGCTGCTATAAAGGGAGTTTCCAGGCGCACCTAGGCTCCACACTGCCATATTTGGTGCCAGAAGCATGAAACATCTTCCAAGCATGTACACCATGTCGTCAGGTGTCTTTCCATTAGCCCTGCCGTAATGTCCTGGAGATGCCTGTAAAAGGTATACATGTCATGGGCGGCGGATCCAGTAGCTATGTGGTAGAAGAATGATGTTCGACATCCACGATTTGAGTCATGTAATGAAGCTGTAGCTGCAGAAATTCTCTGGGATAGTGACCCTCGGTATCGTGAGGGTTGAGAAACGGTCACCTACATCTCACATTTATACGTTGCTTAACGATACTATCTCCATCACAGACATCTAGGTACATGATATTGAGTATTATCTAAAATATACTGGCCCATTAAAGTCCCCGAAAAGTTGATTGCCACTACCCATATTGCTGTTCTGTGCACCCCCAGGGGCGTTGAACTGGGTTCCAGGGCCGTAGTTGTTAAAGGATAAGCCGCTTAGCTTGCCCATCTGCTCCTCTCCTGCTGGCGGCGTTGATGAACAGATGACGGTCTCCTTGATTTGTGATTGCCACCTTATGAGCTCCCCAAGTAGCCTTTCGAACCCGCTGTCTTTCGTGGAAGCAAACCTGACCATGTCTCTGTGGTCGGCATGAATACTGAAAGTGCTGTAGCCCTGCAGGACAGCAGATTCCTTGGACACGACTTTCCCGATCATAGGTAGCGGCAGCTCCTCAAAGAAGCATGTGATCTCAAAACGTCTACCAGCTTCTCGTAATTCCCGTATTGTCGACAAGAACCTGACTTGAATAGACTCGAGGAGCTGGCTATCCGTCTCCAAGATCTCCAACAGCCGTTTATTAGTAAACCCTACAATACCAAGAGCCGAAGCTGGTATCTTAGCCCAGTCAGCCATCCAGGACCCTCTATGGGGTGTACCCATGAACGCAATGCCTTTAATAAACTCGAATATCCCCCGAAGATGGGATTCGGGGTGGTTCCGCGACAGTAGAATGGCCTCCTTGCAGACAAGGCCGCCAAGGCTGTGCGCGACGAAAATGAGGGGGCGAGATGAAGCACTGCGGGAAGCTCTATCCGTCGTCAGATCGTTCAGCAGGTTCGCCGCATGGTCGATAAGACGATTAGATGATGTGCCCGACTTGCGCACTACGTATGCATCATAGCCATACGTGAGGATGCTCGCCTTGGCGAGTTCGGATGGGAGGAGTATCTTTGGCCAAGGCACGGACTGCTTGTGGTGAGTCCAGGTACTGTCCCGATTGCCGGTCAAGCCGTGGACAAAGCAGATGTCAACCGTAGCATCCGGACAGTCGTAAAGCACTTCCACCCCATCGGGAAAAGAGTCGGGCGGATGTTCCTCACTAGGCGACTCGTAGTGTTCCGCCTGCAGGCGAGGTCGCAATACTGGTAGTGCAGGGTCGCTGCTCGTTTTTTCTGGCCGATCGCTCGGGTTGCAGGCCGCCCTTGGCCGCTTCCTCGCACGCCTGAAAATCGCCCCAAGTCCATCCATCGTCCGAGGCGCGTTGGATCGATCGAAGGCGCACTCAAGAAGGAAGAACGAAGAATGGTGAGTAAAGGGTCGCAGCTCTACCTGACGATAACAAGCTTGACGTAAGCTAGCAGGTCAGGAAGCCCACTAAATGTAATCCCCAAGAGGATGGAATACCTAGTGAAAACGAGAAGGAAGCGCTATTAGGAACTAATTGTTGAGTTCTCACGCTCGAAATGACGAGAGCGGTGCCTGAGAACAGGTAGAAAGGGAGGCAGGTTAAGGATCAGGGAACACCCAACCCAGTCTCGCAATCTTGCAGCCCAATTGAGTAGCTGCTCAACTAAAATTGGGGCCTGAGCGGTTCAATTCAGTCAGCACACGGCCCATCCCGGATATCCTGAAGCTTATAGGAGGCGAGTGGCGAGACTTTGGGCAGTTCTGGATCCCTTCTGTTTGGTGCTGCGTCAAGTTGGGACATAATGTGCGGGGCAGGGACTGTCGCCTTCGCCAAGCGCAAGGCAACCAAAAAAAACTCCAAAAAAAGAGGCAGCCCAGACAGACGACTTTTAATCCTCATTGACAATTACATATCATACTCACTTGTACAAAATGGCTTCTATATCCTTCATGTCCCCTAAAATTAAAGGTCAGCTGGATTGTATGGCATAGCCGTTTGAGGTTTAAGGTTTTACAGCCTCAATAGGATATATCTGGAAAGAGATATAGGGCTGGGGCCACCATCTCGAAGTGGACCTTTTGGGTGGAGGTTCGCAACCGCTAACCTGGGCTTGCTGAGCAATCACGTCGTCCGCGATGGCGAGCAACTATTAGCTCGCTGAGGTTAGGTACCAAGGGGACGTACTGAATGTAGGACTGGTGCCCCGACCCACGTACTACACTTGCCACGCCGCGTTACAGGTGTTTTCGTAGCTGCAGTACGCCCTGACCTTCCCGAGAGCTCTTTACGCCAGCGCGTATAGTCAGGCCGCGCTGCACGCTGTCTAAGGCAGTAACGAGCTGGAGGTGCCGCCTCGAAAGGACAGAAAGGTAAAGGCGCTGTTAGGTGACGAGGAGAGTTCAGACGCACGCTTACGAGGAGGGTGTCTACGTTAGGGTCGTGCTTGCTAAGGTGGAGCGGTGAGGGCAGATTGCCGCCAAAGGGTTGCAGCGCTTTGGCACCTAGGTAATGAACTGGATAGGTTAGTATCAGGAGAGTTGACTTAGTATCTGCCAAAAAGTCTTCTGCAGAATTCCGGGGAACTGTTTAAGCTTCTAAGCCTCCTTGTTCGTGTTGTTCGTCAGGTTTGGTGTCGGTCTCTCACCTTGGCCCCAGAAAATAAAAGGTGGATTGGGCAAATCGGCTTCCAGGGGTCTGAGGCAGGGTGGGCCAGCGCACGGGCCCGATTCGACCGGTCAGAAACGGCAGCCAGCAACGCAAGTAAACGGTGTGCGAGAAAAGCGGGCCAAATCCGCTCCGTTTTACATGTTTTAGCCAAAACCACCCAAAGCTACCCTTGCCATAGCATCAAGGCTCCCGGCATCCTATTTTCTAGGTGTCGTTAGGCGCGCAGGCTTCTATCTTCGGCATACTTTGCATATAAGTAAAGTAACCTGGGCTGCTGTATCCCATTTTCTGGGCCTCGATTCTTTTAGTTGCACCCTATTTTCCGGGCTTTGTATCCCATTTTCTAGGCGTCGGGCCTCCATCTTTGGCATACTTCCTGGACTGCAGGGCTTCCAAATTCGACATACTTTAAACCCGAGTTCGCTCGTCATTGGGAGAGCGTCAGACTGAGGTTTCACTTCATTCCAATACATCTGTATATCTGAAGGTCATGTGTTCGATCCACATAAACCGCCTACATTTTTGCTGTTACTCATCAACGTATATTTTTGCATTCTAGCCTCCTTAGGCTTACCAAACTGCTCCCACTAAAAATATTCATCCAGTTATGAAGTACGTCTGTAAGGAAGGCCGTGAACTACATCCGTAGCTTGTGTCAACACGTATTCGAGGTCTAAGGAATACAAATGAGTTGGGATGGACATCTCAGATTTGCAAACTCCTTATTGACGTAACATCTCGAGCTTCTGACATGAATTTCCGTTAGATGCGGGCCTCGAAGTCAACCATCCCACTCCTGGGCGGGAGGGGCTCAGCAGTCTTGATACCGTCCTTAGAACACGCTGCTGGAGTTTCGAAAGGGCATCCTGCAACACAAGTGAGGCATACAGTGATACTCTTTTTTTAACATAGTTACATAAGGATACCGGACGCCTTTTTGCACAGCGCAGAGGATTCGCTCATTTCGAACTGAGCCTTTGTCCCAGACGCTACCCTTAGTAACTATTCCATCCAGCCCAGAAATGAGTTCAAATTACAAATACGTTCACGAACCTAACCCCGCCATAGACACCGGATACCACGGAAAATAAACGCCGTCCTCGCTCCAAATAGAAAGCATGCGCTAAAATGATAGACGTTTAGTAGGGATAGATTCCCGCGCCCGGAATGGTCCCCATGCCATTAATGGCCCAATTCTGTATCCCAGTGCCCTGCGGCGGAATCGAGTCCTCGATATAATACGCGAGCTGATTCTCATACCCGTCAGGTCCCAGTGTCGAGGGGTGGTAGTACCCATGTGGTGGCGCATGCGGATCGTACGGCTGCGGGCCTGGCTGCTGGCCTGTCGGAGTCCCGAGAGCGCCGGCTGTTTGATGTGTGTCAAAGGCTTCAATCAGCAAGCCAAGGCCGTCGGCGGGTCGTCCGGTATTCATGGCTTGCTGTGCTTGAACATGGGCCTGTGCGGCCTGGGCAACTTGCACATGAGAAGGCACGCCCTGCTGCTGCTGCTGCTGCTGCTGTTGAATAGGTGAGTGAACCGGCTGGTTTTGCGCTGGTGTCGGGACAGGAGGAAGCCGTAGGTTCGGATCGATAAAAATGGCCGGGGTAGTTGGCTGCTGCGAGAGCGAGTGCATGGTGTTGGTGGGGCTCTGTGAGTGCAAATCGCTCTCTTCCTCTGGTGACGGCGCCTTGATGGGTGCTTGGGAGTGTAGAGGATGGTGCAAGACATGGGGGATCGGATGGCTCTGCAGTGGCAGTTAGTTGCATGACTTCAAAACGACACTCTGGACAACTTACACTGTCAGCCATGCCATACTCTGTCTCTGTTGGCACGTCATTCCGTGAATTGTAAAACCTCTCGAGATGAGCGTGCCACTGGCTCGCTAGCGGCCAAATATCCTTGCTCTCACCGAGGATGGTGAGGATGTGCTCAACAATATGTCGAGCTTTGCCAATGACGGAGCGAGATGCATCGACTGTGGAATGGTCAGAAGAGTCTCATGCTTGGAGGCACCTGCTATACGTACTCTTGTACTTGCACAGGTAGCATGCAAGAAAACCGCAACTGAAGATGATAAACGCCTAGACGCCTTTTATCAGTACTTCCGGACAGAAACGTAGCCGAGGTAGTCACAAACCGCCATCTGGCCTCCCATGCCCTCTTCTCCGGTTCTATCGTTGTACTGCGTCTCAATCTGCTCGTACAGGTTTTCAACATTGTCAAACAGTTCTCTAGCCATCGGCTTGAAGCACTTGATGTAGATGGGATCCGATTTGTCGTACTTGATCATTCTGGAGGTTATCAGTAAAGTTCTTGCAGGGGGGTTAATACTGAAAATCATCACATACTCTTGCAAATACGCTTTGCGGACGACAATATTGCAAAGTCGTGTGACCATGGTGACGCCTAGGTAGGCCTGGTTAAGCGGTTAGCCACACAGACCTACACGTAGCCATCAAGTAGCACAACAACTTCAACCTACCAGATCCTGACCATCCTGTTTATGACCTTTCAGGAGCACTTTACTCCAGCGGTGGTCACCAGGGAGATCGCTCTCCCACTTAATGAGACGCTTCTTTGTCATGGCATACTGGCTCTTTTCGTTCCATGGATCCGGGCACTTGTCATGCTGGATAGCCCGTCGGGAGATGGCTCCCCAGTAGTAGTGCGACTGGATCAACGTCGCAAACAAGGACTTGTCTTTGAGATGGATCAGATCCACGTTACTCTTTGCCGGCGGGGTATCCTCCAGCGCTGCTCTCGTCAGGGGCTGACGTGCATTCGCGAAGTCTAGCTCATTGGAAGGCAGTAGCGTAGTGATATCATCTGCTGATAGAGATATCGGGGATCGTGGGCCCGAGTGTAGGTTGTCTTGGCTGTGTAGCATCCACTATGCGGAGTCAGACCCAAGGAAGGCGAAAGAGATGCAAACATCATGGGACAAGACTCACCAGCGTCCGCCTTGCAGATTCCGCCTGAATAATAAGCTCCGGGGTAGGGTTGGTCAGCGCATACGTCTCCTCCCGGTGCAACTGCAGAATGGTCGCAATCTTGAGCGCAATGCCAAAGTTGATGGAGCTCCTGTACTTCAAGCCGCTCCCCTGCTGCGAGATACTCAGCAGATAGAAAGCCTGGCACCTCTCCAGGGTCGGCTCGCGGTACAGTTCATTCAGCGCAACGTGCGATGCACGTTCCATAAAGACCTCGGCAGCCTGCACGCTACCTCCATAGCGCTCGATCAACGAGGGTGTCAGCCTCGCCGAGACGCTCAGCAAACTAAGCAGGAGGAAGACGCTGACGGATCGGTGGTTTCTCCGCAGCTGCTCTGGGAAAGACGGCTTGTGGATAAAGCCGAGCTGGAAGTAGTGCCGCGTGAAGTAGTTGACCGAGTCGATAACCTCTAGCAGCGGAGGCAAGAGGTCCCACTCGTCAGCGCCTTTCGGGGGCCGGGGCACGGTCGACGGCAGCACGGTCGGCGAGCGCGCCACCGGGGCATTCAGTATGTCTTGACGGGCTTTGGCCGGGTCACGCTTGCTGCTCTTCTCGGACCGCATCCGAGGGTGGCGATAGTCACGGTCGTGGTCTGGCTGGCCCCGGACCGGGAAGATGCTTGGCACACCGGTTAGCACTGGGAACTACAGCGCGAGGGGCATCTCCGGCAGGCTAAAGACGAGGGGATTCTAGAGAAAGAAGACGGCGCCATACCAGCCATCGGCACCGATGCCGGACTCTGCGCATGCTATACACGGAGCCTTGCCCTTCTCATGCAGACATTTGCTTCGCATCCGCCGACACCTAAAGTCATCGCCATGTCAGAATGTTACGTCGGCCCGCTGTGCTCTGGGGTTCGGCGGAGACGGAGACGGGGGACGGGGTCAGATTGCCAGTCTGTTTGCCATCCGGCAATTCGGCGAGTCAACGCACCTCCGGCAGGCGATTGGCGATCTCCGCTTGATAGCGGTGGGTTGGCCGTTCTGTTGCGGCTGTTGCTGATGCTGCAACATACTGCCGTCGGGCGACGCCGACGGCAGCGAGTTCATTTCCACGTCCATCTCGCAAGCGCGACACACACGCTCTCACATCCAGTGTCTCCCACTGTTTGCCGATGTGCCGCAAACCAAGCAGGAAGGCGACGCGATCAGTTGAATGCCAAAAGAAGGGCAGTAATGGCAGCTTTCTTGCCGCAGCGGCTTCACAGGCGGGTGGGGCTGGGTTTTGTTGCCGGCAGGGCAAAGTAAGGCCCAATTTCTGACTCTCTGTCGGCAGGCGACACACCTAGCGCGGGGGTATGAAAGAATGGGAAGGGGATTTTGCCGGTTCCCCAGCTCTTGGGGCACTGTGGTTCTCGCGGCAGCTTAAAAAGACGTCGAGCTAAAAAGCGCGGTCCACACCCTGCACCTCGGGCACCCGACGGTGGGCAATTCCTCTCCAAAGAGAGCGTACGTAAGAGACACAGCCTGAAGCATACCTAGGATGGAAACCTCCATCCCTGGTCTCCTAATAACAAGAGGTCAGGCACCTACCTCCAATTAATGCTCTGGCATCCACAATTGAAAAGAAGCAAGTCCAGCTGCAAGAGGGGGACGGCATTTCGCTCCCTGCCCGTCCACCCACCGTGCCAGCCATTCCAACCTAGGGCGGGCCAGACCCTGGGCGTCTGGGGATTGTGGGCTCCGACCTGGTCCGTTCACTCGTTCGATGGCACCAAGCCACACACACCTCATACATGTGATAGTTATGTATGCGACATGTTCCTTGAGCCATCCTTCATCAATCACACAACCAACAACAGGCAAGCCCCGAGACCGATCACATATTCGCCACATGCGCCAGGCGCAATACATAAGCTGCAGCTTACGAAGGCTCGGGCCAAAAGAAAGGGTCCCCTTAGCCGTTGCGAAAAGTGTTTTGTCACTGTAAGGACCGCCTATTGCTGTCGTTATTGCAGGCCATCTCTCATTCCGAAAACACCTACATCAATACTAAAAAGGCCTTCCTGTATGCTAGAAAGGCCTTCGTACATGTTAAAAAGGCCTGTGATGTGACAAGCCAAGGCCTTACCGTCCCAGAACAAGACTGTATGAGGATTCCAACAACGCATTTTCGCACGGAGATAAGAGACCCTTTTATTTGGCCCGAGCGTTCGTACGCCGCCCATTTCCAGGTTTCAACGGCCCGAACCAATTTTCCAGCCAGCGCTTTTGTCAAAAGGCTTGCAAAGCCGAGCCAGGCGCTGGCACCGTGTGCAGCCACTTGGTTCAGCCCAACCACCGAGTCCTCCAAAACCGTTTGATGAAGAGGACAATTTACCGACGCGGCACAGCTGTTCGACTCATCCCACGCCTGTGTCGACCAAAAAGGGCTCTCTGCATAAACCCACACAAGGAGTACTGAACGAATAGCATCCCATATGGCCAATAGCGAAGGTTGCTCCAGTGTCTCGTCCCGAAGCGTGCTGCAACTCCCCCCCACCCTCTGGGTTGCATTACCGAAGTCAACTAAGATCTGTTCGCGTTCTCAATGGGCAAAATAATCTGCAGCGTCATATTTCGTTCATGCTCGACATCTCTGGACAGTCCACACAAACCAAAGAGCACATTTCACCACTTTTCCATGCATGTAAGTCATGTCGTTTCGGGGAATGTGGATCTATTACGGATCTAGGTAGACTTGGCAACGATGGCTCCGATCACTCGATCGGGCCTTGCCGGATACAAGATCTCGCCACTGCTGAAGCGTGGTGATTGTTGTGATTTAGAGGCCATGCGGTCTTCCATAATCCCAAACAAACAACTCCATACATACACGTATTCCCGTCGTGTCGTATTGGAACCCCATGCGTACCACGGTCTCCGCCGAGGTACTCCCGCCCGAACTCCCATAACCCGTTCACTTGAACATGATTACGCCGGCTCGACCTCCCAACCGTCCCTTCCTTTTGTGAATCCTTCCCGCCTTCTACATGATGGTGTGGTTTGCTCCATCCCCAAATCTAGGAGTATGGAACAATACATGATTATCGCTCTATCATCGCGCCAATGAATTTCCATAAAAGAAAGAGACAGTGCCAGCAGCTGCAGGGTAGTTGTAATTGTAATTGGTGTAGTGTAGTGTCTTCCAGGGGTATGATGATCGATTAATGGTGGCGTAGGTGTCTTATACACATCGTCTGTGCATTTCGGAATCGTGTCATGGGTGTCGTATCGTGCCGTGTCATCCAGGGGGGGGGGGTGGGTTGGTGTGTTACTGCTAGGGGAGTTGGGGTATGACATTTTGCTGCTTCTTTCACAAAACGATCGGGGAATCTGGTGTCGGAGGCATTGTCGAACTAAGGATTTCGGAAGGGGGTTGGTAGGTCGCAACGGGAGCAGTATCGAGCAGCTTAAGATGAGATTCATGTCTGCAGCATGACATTCTGGGAACCGCCAATCTGTCGCTTGACCTGCTCTCGGGCCCAGCGCGCCGTCTCGATGGTGCGTGCCTGGAACTCGCGGTTTGTCCGCGTCTCCTTGATGAGAGCCGTGACCCAGTCTTGGCGGAACGCCTCGACAAGCTCCCCGTTAGGATACGCGTCCGCGAGGTCACTATAACGGTTAGCGAACATTCGTCAAGGGAATTCAATTCGAGGACTTCACTCACCCAATGACACCCATGGAGGCGCGCATCAACGCCTCGCTGCGGTTGGCATCGGTAGCGATGGTGTTGAGAAGTTGGAAGATCGAAGGAACAAACGGCTGGAGTGCTTGGGCTGTAGGGAGTCATGTCAGCATTGGACGTTTCCAACAGCAAAGGATCACTTACTCTTTCCGCTGGACCTCATGGCACCAATAATACCACCCCAAGCATCCATGATGCCTTCTCTAAGTGAGATGACGTAGTCAAACAGCTCGTAGGAGCCCTCAGCGCTGGCCGTGACGGTAGCAGCCTGCTGAAGTACCTGAGCAACGACTGAAAGATAGGTCTCGAAGTGGCCGCCAATAGCGCCCGCAATGTCACCGAAACATTGGAGGATCGCAGGCTTGAACTGATTTGCGAGTGTGGTGCTCTGTGAGAGTATGTTAGAAATCGTACCGTAAATGGGATTATATGGCAAAGGAAGAAGTAAGCTCAGGGAGGCGAGACAAACCCTTAGATTATTCAGCAGATAGTTCATGAAGTTATCGCAGAACGGCTGGCTGCGCTCGCCCATAGAGCGCGTGATGTCGCTGACAAGGCCAATAGCCATCGAGCAGAGACTTGGCTCTTCCTGATTGCCCAAGGCGTTGTAAAGGAAAGGAGAGAAGGCCTCCATGTACTTGACGAAGTCATCCTCCATCGCATTTGCAAGAGCGCTGATGGTGGCGAATGCGCCTTCTGGGACGCTCGACTTGGCCGCAACGGTGCTCAGCAGCTGAAGAAGAACTTGCATGACCCGGTCACCCTGAGGCGTAATTTCCTTGTCCAATCGCTGGATGATGGCCTGGAGCACAGTGCAGAGACTTGTCTGCATGTCCTCGAGCGTAATGCGGTCCTCGACACTGACAACCTGGGATTGCATAGGCAATGTCTCCTCCAACCGCTGAATGATAACGCCCGAGAGCGAAGCGACGGCGGGAAGGCTTTCGGTGGCAGCGCTCTGGACGAAGACGTTGAGGACCTCGTACGCAGCAGTACGGACAGCAGCCTCTCCCTCGAGTGTGCCCGTCACCTGCAACAGGTTCGTGACACTCTGGTTGAAATGTGCGGTCAGAGGGTTCTGCGCCGCGCCGGGGTCTCCTGCGAAGCGCTCGGCAAGGTTCATCAGTGCCCAGCAGCACGATGCCGCCATCTTGGGGCTGCTCATGAGGCCAGCAAACAGCGAGCGAATCAAGGGGTCGAGGTGCTGCGTGGGGTCAATAGCGTCGGAACAGGCCTCAGTGATTCGGCCCAGTGCGTAAGCGGTCGAATCTCTAACGTGAAGGGACGGATCCTCCATCATGTTGATCAATGGCTGCATACCGGACTTGACAATAGGCTCCAAAACCTTCTCGTCAGGACCGTCCATGATCGCACCGAACGCAGAAACCGCAGCGTCTCTGGCATGCCAATCATCATTGCGCAGGTTAGCCTCGACGAACTGGATTACAGGCGGGATGATCGCGGCGCCAACAGCCTGGGCATAGAGCTGCAGGCACTGATACGCAGCACGAGAGATGTTGTACTCGTCGTCCGCTGCATCCTCATCTTGTTTGGTGAGGAGGTTAAGGAGCACCGGAACAACCTCATTGGTGGCAACGCGGCTGAAGTTGTAAAAGGGCCTCATTTGCTCCGAGCTCTCCACCTGTGCATTGTCATCCTCGATGCCGATCTCTTCCTCGCACACGGTGCTCCAGAACTCAACGGCGAGCTTAGCCACGTCCTCGTCAGAGCTCTTCATACCCAGAATGGTCAGACCAAACAAGGCCTTCTCCATATAGAATCGCATGTTCTCATAATAGAGAGCCATGATGCGGTTAAGGCAGCCGAAGGCACCTTGCTGAATATGAGAGTCGTCGGCCTGGGTGGCCTCGCAGATAACCTGCATAATGTAGTTGCGCTCGCCTTCATGCTTGAAGTTATTTCCGACAAATTCGAGGGAGTCTCCAAGTGCAGTAATAGCGGCCAGGCGAACCTCATTGCTAGTCTCCTCTTTCCGTGCGCCCTGGACGACAGCTGTAAGAATGGCGTTGGAGTGACTGACCAAGGCAGCTCTAAGCTCTTGATCCGGGCTCTCGCAAATAAATCCGATCGCAGTCAGGGACGACTGCTTCTGGTGGGGGTTGCCTTCGCTGACATTTCTAACTAGGACGTGCATGAGATCCGGCCATTGGTTCCGGGGGAGTTCAATTCCGGCGATCGACGCGATGACCTGGGCGGTTGCCTGGCCGGCCTGTGCATTGGTGGAGGCGAGGGTCTCGAGGGAAAGCTGCTTGACGCGAGTCTTTGTATCTTGATCCGTCTGCTGAAGCCATTTCGCCTGTAGCTCTGCTTGTCTCGCAAACTCGCGAGCTGAAAACGCGTTTTTCAATGCGATACCAGCCGCCGCTCGGATGTGGCCTTGAGCACTCTCATTTGCCAACTCTTGGACGAGCGTAAGGAGGTATTGTGACTGCGGGTGGGAAGCGCGTCAGTGATGTGAACGAGCGATGCAGCGGGCGCAAAGTAATTTGGTGAGCGAGAACATACGAAGTTTGTTTCGGCAGCCTGGGTAAGTTGCTGCTCTGCTGCATTTCGCAGAGTCGCGTCTGGAGATGGCAGTCAGTATCGTCGTCACGGCTCGGGGCGGAACGACGCGATCCATGCGGGCGAGACCGGGGACGGCAAGGCAGGCGGTGAACTTACCTGCACTCAGCGAGTTGGTGAGGACGGTGTTAATGTCCGTTGCGCCTTCCATGATTGCGGGTTGGAATACCGAATTCGACAGGCGACAGGTCTCCGAGGCGGACAAGGTTGTGGTGGGAAGAGTGGGAGTTTGGCAGGGAGAAACTCGGTTCTCGTGCAACTAAAGTTTGCGTGGAACAAGCGGGGGGTCGATGATCCACGAGCGGCTTATCGGACCAGGGCTTGGGATTCCCGTCGAGATCAAAGCACAGCGCCTGGGAGGGAGAGAGCGTGGGACAGGTACTGTTTCTGGGTTCGAAAGTTGAGAAAAAAGTTGCACCAGGCGTTGCTGGAGTCAAGTGGGTTGCTGGTCAAATTTTTTGTCAAAACAATCTCAGAGTCCTGGTTCGGTGGATGCCGCCTATGCTCGCCGCTGCCTTGCACAAGCACCAAGACTTGGAAACCACCGGAGCCGCTGCGCTGAAAGGGATCCGAAAAAGAACGTTCGAAGCAGATAGAGCCTTGTAGGCAGGTGAGACAATAGTCTTGGACGGCAGAAACTAAATCTCCTGCGGATTACAAGAGATCGAGTGCAAAAGAAACGGTCTTCGAAGCAGGAAAATGAGGAGTTGATGGAGTCGTCAACCATCGTTGGCAGCAGCGGAAGGAGCCCCGACGTTCTTTCACTTTCTAGCCTCGCACTGTGTCCTGGGAACAACACCTGGAATCATAATGACCGCTTGGACCACCCCAGTGCGAGGCAGCTGGCTAGCACGGCTGGACAAAAAAAAAAAGGGAAGATGGAGGAGGCTCTCGGTCAAAACCAGGGTCCTCTGACGGTGACTCTCGACGGCCCATCCCCTTGCGCATGTGACCCCTTTGCTTTTCCGAAGATTCCACCGCAAGCGGTGACGTCGATTGCAACAAGAAGCAGCTCACACTCTTTTGTTGGAGCGGCCGTTCAGCCTCTCTGGGTTTGGTTGGCCGGCAAGAGCGTAGAGTATATGGAGGCTCCCGTCAGGTCATCAAAAGCAATGGTCATTCTGACCAGTGCGGAGCTAGCCTTCTTCCTGTCGACTCTACCTCCACAAAGTACGTAGCTATCCATCCCAAGTTTGAGACAGACCAATGCTTTCAATCTTGAAGTCCTGGCTGCACTCGAGGGAGGTCTATCACAATGTACTCCGTACGCAAAGCCTACTGCAATGCAAGCATGGCCTAGCTATTCGGGTTTCTGCTGTGCGTGGATGTCTGAGGCCCCATCGCACGGGGCAGAGTGGCCATTTCTTTTGACCGGAGATTCGCACCAGCTGGGTAATTTGTTGAAACCCACTCAGCATTTGCCCCGCGTTGCCGTCACACAGACGCAGGAATTCACAGGCTCTCCTGAGAAGGATCCTTTCTTTCTCGATGTCCCACTATCCTCCTGTTGTGCGACAAGCAGCCCTTGTTGGGTGGTTCTGGTTTCACTCACATGGCCCATTTTTATCCAGATCATCAGCCAGTATTTTCAAACTTCTATTATTATAGTATTCGCTTTACACTGGATTGCTACGGATTGCTGAATATAAGCCACTGCGATTTTTGGAACACCTGACATCATGTCGACATTGCCCTTTTTGCTTTTTGTTAACCCCTGATGCGATCACCGATACTCAGATGCAATCTCCAAAATCTGTGCCAAGACTTAGAACTGTTTCGTCAAATAATGGATTTTTCGCACGTCTGTTGCGCAAGTTACATCTCATCCGCCTTCGCCTCCAAGATCTGAATAATATCAGGGATCTTGGCCGCTCCGTTCGCGCCGTTGGGTACCGCCAGACTGGCCGAGCCGTTGAGATCCAAGTGTTGGCTAGGGGAGCGTTGAGGAGTGGGCTTGGCCACGACTGGAGAGCCTTGACGACTCAGGGCAAACTAAAAACAGAGCAGTTAGCAAGATGCACATCTGACAGACAAACACAATGTATTGGGGCGGGACTCACGTTACTGGCGGCGCTCAAAAGGGCAATCAGGGAACTCTGGACTACATCCTCGTGGATTCCGACGCCCCATACCTTTTCCTCTGCGCCTGCCGCGATGCACTCGATATACGTTGCAGCCTTGACCTCACGACCCCGGCCGACGGCGTGCTCCTTGTAGTCCTGGACATCCAGATCCACGCCCACCGTCCGTAGGGCGTTGGCCAGGCTGGAGATCGGGCCGTTACCCCTACCGCGGAGCTTGTGCTCTATCCCATCAATGGCAACAACACCCTCGAACACTCTCATGAGGTTCTTAGTGTCTTGGGTCTTGCCAGGGGCGGGAGGAGCTGGCGAGCTGGACCGGTCGGGGTTGATTGAATAATCGACAATGGTGAAGCGTGGGTTCTCACTGAGGAAGTATGTTTGCTGAAACAGCTCGGTGATCTCGGAGGGGACGAGCTCTCGCTTCTTCTCATCAGCCATCTTCTGAACCACTTTCGAAAACGCAATCTGCAGACCGCGTGGCATATCCAGGTGGAGGTGCTGCTGGATAATCCAAGCGGCACCCCCCTTTCCGCTTTGTGAATTGACACGGATGACGGCTTGGTAATCCCGACCAATATCCTTCGGATCCAAAGGCAGGTAAGGAACCTGCCAGTAGTCGGCATACCCCTTGCTTTCCTGGTCGCGAAGCTGGAAGCCCTTCTTGATTGCGTCTTGGTGGGAGCCACTGAACGCGCAGACGACCAAGGACCCGCCATATGGAGCACGAGGGTGAACCTCGATCTTGTTGCATGCCTCTACCGTCTTGATGACTCTACCGAGATCCGAGAAGTCGATGTTGGGTGCAACACCTTGAGTATAGAGGTTCAGGGCGAGCGTGACGAGGTCAACATTGCCGGTACGTTCTCCGTTGCCAAACAGGCAGCCTTCCACTCTGTCGGCTCCCGCCATCTGGGCCAGCTCTGCGGCAGCCACTGCACATCCTCGGTCATTGTGTGGGTGAAGGGACACGCAGATCTTCTCGCGTTCGGTGATGTTTCGGCAAAAGTACTCAATCTGATCGGCATACACGTTCGGGGTTGACATCTCGACGGTAGCGGGCAGGTTGAAGATGATGGGGCTCTCAACGGTAGGTTCCCATGCCGCCTTGACTGCCTCGCAAATCCTTATAACGAACTCTGGGCTGGTATCGGAAAAGGTCTCGGGGCTGAACTCGAAGGCCCACTCTGTACCTGACTGAGAGGGGTCGTCCTTTGTCAAAGATCGCACCAGGGCGGCACATTTGCTCGCCAGCTCGACGCTCTCGTCCTCGCTGAAGTTGAAGATGATTCTCCGGAAGCACTCGCTGGTAGCCAGGTAGATGTGGATGATGGCCTTCTTCGCTCCCTGTATCGATTCAACGGTGCGTCGGATGAGATCCTCTCTGCAAGGTGACAGGACCTGTAGCCAGACGTCGTCTGGAACAGCTCCGGGAGTCTCGACCAGGCGCCTCGTGAAGTCGAAGTCGGTTTGCGACGCCGAGGGGAATGACACCTCGATTTCCTTGTAGCCAAGCTCGCACAACAAGGCGAAGTACTCCCACTTCTGATCGCCATCCTGGAAGCCATTGGGTCAGTCAATTGCACAATTAACTTGCGCGGAAAGAAGATGCAACATACCATCGGATCAACCAAGCTCTGGTTGCCATCGCGGAGATCTGTGGCGAGCCATCGCGGAGCTTTGTTGATGGTCTTGTTAGGCCATTGCCGGTCTGGAAGGTTCACGGGAGGGAACCTCTTGTATTTCGTAGATGGGTCCTGGAGCCTGGAGCACAGTTCCCTGGGTCAATGTCTTGTGTCTCGTGGCACTGGGGAGGTGCGCAAGAGCTGCTTGATCCTCCGACTTACATCGGCATGGTGGAAGGGAATGCGGGGCCGGGGAAGAGCGAGGGTTTGCAACGATGAAGTTGCTTTTGGCCGTCTGGTAGGGGGGAGGGAGTATGACGAAATGAGGGGTCAAATTCGTAGAGATTCAAGGGTCGCCCACAAGGTCTGGGCTCACTGTATGCTTCGTGGGTATACCACTGAGGTGTAGGAGATGTTTCGTTTATTATGACAGGCCGTATATAGAGGCGTAGCAGCTAGGGGGTAGAGGATTCTGGGGAAGAAAATCTTATAAAGAGATCTTGACTCATAGGTTGAGGAGTCCCATCTCAGCTCGAAACAAAAAAGGCGACCCGGTCCCCTTTCCCCTTCATCAGAATTTTTGCCCCACTATCCTTCGTTTGCTCTTTCCTCTTCTCCTTCTCTGCCTGTCGCCACACACACACCTGTGACCTCGTCGGGTAGAACTAACCGGTTGACTGCTTGAAGCACGCAACGGTGTCGATGCCAATTGCGGGGGTTGACGCACTAACTAAAAACCCCCAAACGCCCCCGAAGAAAATCAACCCTTGCCCTGCGTCAGACTTTTTTGACCCCTCAAAGCCGAGCTTCGCGGCCTCTAGCGGCTCTGTCCCCTCGGGCCACCGGCTGTGGGGAAATAACAAACGCCCAGCGGATGAAGACCCACAGCAATGGAACTTCTTGATGGAGCCTATTACCGCCCACCCCACCGGGGTACTTCGTTCTTGGACCGGGTCCGGCGTTGCCCGAAACTGACGGGCCCGGACGGCATTTGACGTGGAAGCACCCCCCACTGCAGTCAATTCCATATGCAGACTTCAGCGTGGGAGTCACTCCCTCTCAGATACCTAATAGTAACTTAAAACCTGGACGAGAACTTGAAAAGAGGGGTGCACCCTCAACCGCGTGCGCGATGCGATGCTACCCACGTTATAGCGTCTGCACCGCACGCCCTACCGTCCTCCTCAATTCCCATCCAATCAATCAACACCGAGTCACCAAATCGAGATCCGCCCTGGCATTGTGCAATAGCCGACGACCCCTCGCGCAACATCCCTTCGAATACTGCTCATTGACGAATCAAAGCCGACCGCAAGACATTTATAACTCACCCCCAACACAGTACCTTCCTCGTCACACAGTCCCAATCCCGTCTGCAGCACTCACTCAAACCCTAACGTCCACTAGCCGACCCACCTACCGACACTCGAACATCATGAGGGCCGAGTAAATCAAAAGTGATGTATTACCTACACTGTTCGCGAGAGACACCTCGTCCAAGGCAGGACCTGCATATCCATCATATAGCCGCTGCAGGCTCCCTTCCGCGGCCCGACACAACAGCTGTCGGTGTGTCTGTCCGCCCGTCTCCCCCCTCCATCGCCAAATACTGCACTCTACATAGCCTACACTCCATGAACTCCGTCGTGGCGGGTGGGCATCCCCTTCCATTCGCTGGGCGTGATCCGACAGTAGTTGAGGTCATGAAGGATGCTGCTACCTGCTAGGGTAGACAACCATTGAGTCAGGGATTTATGTAATGCCATCCATACATCATACCACATAGGAAGGCTCCGTCCAAGAACAAGGGTTTATCTACTTCGTGCAACTGATGCCAACACACCACGGCCAAGCTTCTCGCATTGTAGGCCTTATCACATTAAAAGAAGGGTCAGTGACATTAAACTAAGCATCGCTCACAGTATTACACACCTTTATTATATTGGGATAGGATGTGTAACCATTACTCGTATTGGCATGGGGTGTTCTTTATGGCCAGAGGTTTGGTACTTGTGCCATATCACCGCCGTGCTCGTCACAGGTGACATGTCTATCACAGGCGGAGCAGGATCACGTGCCCCATTTATTCATGATTCAACTTCACCAGAATTGCCAGACGTTACATGTTTTGCAAATTTTGAATCTCATTTGCGGGTATGTAAATGATGTCCATCCTGACACCATCGGTGTGGTGTCGCCAATAAGGTTGGCCCAATAGTCTATGTACAGGTGCCATTGCCATCCTCTTCTTCCCCGTGGGTACACAAAGCGGCCCCTTTGTGTGTCTAGATGTTATGTACAATGCAATATGCAATTCCCAGGACTGGTGACCCATATCACTCAACCGCCTCACCCAGCAAATACATTGAGACGGCACCAGCTCCGAGCCGAAATACACAATGAGAAAATCCGTCTAATTCGCCAGATGCTCCCAAAAAACCCCCATCGAAGAACACTTGAATAATGTAGTAAATTTTATGCGAGAAGAGAAACCCCAGATAATCGCTTGAGCAGAGCTACCATGTGAAGCTCTCCTCGATGAAGTCGACCACTTGCCGCTCGTCCTGCACCTTACGCACGGCGTCACGCACGTCGTCGGCTAGACCGCCGGGCCCACAGACCGTTACGACCATCGCACCCATTTGCTCCATTACCTCCTTAGAGAGAAGCATCGGGATGTTAGGCCGACCTGGGAAGATGTGTACGGTTGTGGAGTTGGAGCTCTGTATTTGACTCGCGCTTTTGGGCCTTGTGATGAAGACCTTGATCCGGACGATGTCGCGGCGTCCCGGCATCCTGAGAATCTTATCCATAAACGGTCGTGCCCACTCGAGCATATCGTAGTCGCGGACAATCCAGACGAGCGTAACACGACGGACAGCCACGATCCCAGCATTGTAACCGTCAATCAGGTGTCGGAGAAAGCTGACTTGGTGGGTGATACCAGTGGCGCCTGCGAATAAAACGCAGTGTCCGTAGCTATCGAGGCTATGGTGACCGGCATATGGACCTTCGACAGCGGCGCGCATGGTGACTGCTCGTGCTTGCGTTTTGCAGGCCTTGTCGTACAGCTGGCGTGTAAACCCAGTCTGAGCACCGATCACGAACGAAACAGTTGTGCCGGTTGGCTTCTGTAGTTTCCTCTTGTCCTTCTCGTCGGTGGGGAGGATTTCCTCGTAGTGGTGCTCGAACCATGCAATGGAGAAGGGGTGGCTCTCCCAAGGACTGACACCGGCAAAGCGGAGGTAGGCGTGCTGACCAGGTTGTACGTCAACGAACCGCGGTAGGTGTATCGTTACGCGGGTTGCTTCGCATGGCATTGGCTCGACAATCGCTTCAGCGTAGCCACGGGAAGACCAGTTGCAGTAGATCAACCGCAACATCCGTGCTGCTCTCTCTAGCATCCAGATGACGAAGATGGCGACTATCCATGACAACTGGGGGAGGCCTCCAGGAATGGTAGCAGACGCACAATGGACCAGAGTTCCGATAAACGCAACCACTGCCAAAATGATGTGGGTGTTGAGAAAGGTCTCGTAAAATGCGTGTCGGACCGGGGAGAGCGACAGGACGAGAATGAGGGCCAAGGCGAGAGAACCGACCGTACCAGAGGTGATGAAAACATCAGAAGTAACCTTATGCTTCACGCTGTCCCATCCCCCGTCGGCGATTTGAACGTATGCCCATGCTCCGAAGTGGATGACGGTTTCCAAGACAACCACACGCCCCATCCAACGGTGAAGTAGGTTGTAGGTGTCGAAGCTGACTTGTAGCAACCCGATCAAGGGGTTGTTCCTGCCGGCGAAGATGATGAGAGGCACCATGCTAACCAAAGCGAGGGTCCCTGAGCGACCGCGAAGCTCCGCACACAGCTCAAACTTGTTTTTGTTGCCCCAGTTAAGGACAAGCATGTAAGCCAGGTTGCTGGCCAGATAGCCGGCCAGAATGAGCGCGTGGAACCTCGAGGGCAGAGTTCCCATGTTCAAGGCACTTGAGAGCTGGAAGCCGCGGTTGTGACGCTTCTTCCACAGTGGTGCGTAAAGAAGGTTTTTCTTGATACTTGGCATCCAGCTCCATTGCGTCAACTTCCAGTAAGTCTGATCCTCCCCAGCCACCGGCATGGCGGATACAAGTCGCAGTTTTGCCCATGCGAGCTCGATGAACCTGATGGCCAGGATTACCAGGGCCAAAATCCCTAAACTCCACCAGAGAACGTCCACGAACAGGAAGTTGATCGTTTGGTTGACCCCATTGAGCCCGGTGCTAAAGGGCTCGATGGTTGGGTTAGATCCTGCGGCCACTTGTGTGGCACCTCGAATGTAAATTGTTGCTGCTGGAGCCTCAAGCTCCGAAATGGCGAAATGCTGGCGCTGGGAGTCCATCGTGAATGAGACGGGTAGTAAGGAGGGATAGAAAACTGGTTCGAAAAACTAATACGGGGCAAAGGTCGAAAAGCTGGGGAACGGGCTCTCTTCTTGTAGGATTGTCGCAATCGGTGGGCCTGAGAAAAAGAGGTTGTTGTTATTGATGGTGTCCACGCCAGGAAAACACAACCATTGTGCTGCCAAAGACAAAGGCACCGAGCCAACAATAGACTTGTTTGAGCTGTTGATGGCTGAGGCACCGCAGTGAACAATCGACTGATGACTGAGTGTTGTCGTCGGGAACAAAGAAACTGGCCGTCGCGCCTTCCGAATCCTCAGGCTTTGCTTCTGCGTCACCAGGTACCGAACCGATTCCTTGGCCCAATCGTCGGGAGACGATTCCGTCAAATCCTTGAGGTGGAGGTATATGTCGGGCTAGCGAGTATTTTCTGCTTGGCAGAGGTGGAGGTCGTCGGTGAGTGAAGCCGGACCTGCGACCTGAGGCTCCTCGGTGGGGCAGCACTTCTGGCCGTCGAGGTGCCGATCTTGTCGTCCGATAATTGCTCCTTCCAAAGGAACTGCGTGATAACCAGAACTTGTGGCCACAGATAAAGAGCGATGAAATACAGAGTGAATAGGCGTAGTCGGAGGCGTGCACGGCAGCTCCCCGCTCTGCTTGATTCTTGTTGATTAAAAGAGAGTCTCGGCCTACGTCGCGGTCGGGCTGGAATGGAATGACGTCGAGCAAAACTGGGAAAGAGCGGAAGCGGACCAGTTGTGGATGTCTTCTCGTCAACAAACGACAAAAACTCGCTACCTCCACAATTATTCGGATGCCCGTCCCGAACACACGAAGATAGGAAATGGCGGAAGGTAAACGGGGGACAACTGGGGTGAGAGTGAAATTCTCCCAGCCAACATTTAAGAGAGGTGGATCTGGAACCAAGCAAACAACGACGGCTCATGCCAAGCAGCAAGTCATCATTGCCCTCGGCTCTCGACCGTACGACATGGAATGAGAGGGACGCCATCACGGTGACACGCCTAACCTTGCCTGTTGGCTTTGCGCTGGCCTCAGCCAACCGGCCACTCGGGATTGCCTCGCAGCTCACAGAGGGTAGCGTGGGCATGCTGCCCCGGCCGACGATCGTGGCCCTATCACGACCAGCTCGGATGCGGCAGCCAGACCCGTATTTGACGATGTCAGGATTGGGTTGCGGTGTTCAGGGGCGAAGAGGGCTCAGTCCTGCCGCTTGGTTGGGTGCGGTGACTTGGAAAATCTTTGGCTGGTATCATAGGCCGATGCAACCACCCACGGTCGGCTCTCTGGTTGGACGCATGTTTCCCAACCCCTGTGGCGTTTGTTCTCGACGCCCGCTGCAGGGATCAGGAACCACGCCAGGCGAACAGCCCAGGGAGGCCACTGATGGGGTTCAACGACAACCGATAGGTCAGCTTGCGGTCGCGATTCAAAGTGCACAAACGATGAGACCTCGCCAGTCATGACCAGCTTCAGACTTGCATACGAAGTAATCACCGTGGCACGATCGATCCCATCACCGCTTGCGCTCGATGCACGTCTCTCAATCACATGTGATCGTACGAAGGCTCGGGCCAAAAGAAAGGGTCCCCTTAGCCAGTGCGAAAGGTGGTTGATCACTGTAAACACCGCCTATAGCTGTCGTTATTATAGGCCATCTCCCACTCCAAAAACACCTACATCAATACTGAAAAGGTCTTCCTGCATGTTAAAAAGGCCCGTGATGTAACAAGCCAAGGCCTTACCGTCCCAGAATAAGACTGTATGAGGGTTCCAGCAACGCATTTTCGCACGGAGATAAGAGACCTTTTATTTGGCCCCGAGCCTTCGTACCTGTGCAGTGGTCCTGGACGAAAGACATGAAGGGTTACCAGGTAGCATGGGCAATGAAGTCTTGAGTTCTTGACGGTAATGGAGACACCGGCCAGAATCACCTTGTGTCTGGGCCTGGCACTGGCATGGCTGGCTGCAATGCGGCCGGCAACGGACCTGCCCCGGGCCGCAGCGGTGAGGCAGCCTGCCCAACCTCGGCTCGCACATCTCAATAAAATACCTGAGGTGGAGTTCGTTGAACCAACATGGAACGATATTGGGTGGTTCCCCTAAAATCGCAAAAAGGGCACGTGAGCGCATCGTTCTCCCGCTATACCGGAGGGAGCCGGCACAAGGAGGGAGCGGCGGCAGCAAAGCGAGCAAGCTCCACCTCGCCACATCCGCAGGCGCATAACAAGGAACGGAGCTGCAGACTTCATCGCAAAGGATGCTGCTGAGTCTGTTGACCATGGATGCCTCTCATCGTGGAGCCTGGAGTTCGCCAAGAGCTAGTACCAGCCACCACTGTTCCACATTCAAGCTCACGGCTCTCCCAGGATAGAAACAGGAAGAACCCAACAAGCGAGCGAGGCTGCAGAGCGAGACAGTCCTTAGGCCATTGTGCTCTGTGGTTGGCAACTCGTAGGATGGTGGCTTGCGAGCTCCTGTACTTGGTGGACTGATCGGAGTTCTTAGATGGCCGGTTGATTTCCAAGGTGGAAAGTCCTTGGGGCCTTAGGTGAACTAAACGGCTCTCATAGCAGGGCTGATAAGATGGAAGACTAATTGAAATATGTCGAGCGGAGATGATTTGAGGATATTTTCTGCTATCGAGATACTCGAGTACTGGTGGATGTCACCTCCAAGTTTGTGTGGTCAGAGCTCCGAGTTCACGTCATCCGAAGTGCAACCACCATTCCACAGTACACACACAGTGCGCAAACAGTGCACATCTACCCCTGCCCGGAATTTTCCAGCGCGGGAATTGAGGCAGCGGAACGGCAACTGGAACTAGGAACCTCGAAAGGCCGATCCACAAGCACAAACGCTGGAACGTCGAAGCAACGCAACGCAGAGCCACCCGTAGCAGCCCAATTGACGAGCGCCGCAATGGGATCGAGCTCGTCCAAGCCGTCCGGGAGCTCTGCTCCCCAAGTGTGGAACAGGTACGTCCCCCCATTAAGCCTGCGAGAGAGCAACAAACACCACGACCAGCAGGACTGACAAAACATCCCAGTTCAACCAGCGTATCCCACGACCTCTCCTCCGCCCTGCAGTCCAGTCCCGAGGTGAGAATTGGGGCCCCCGCTGTCAATTTGGCACCTGGACCACAGGGAACTAACGCCTGGAACAGTCCGACACATCCCGCCAACAAGCAATCGAGCTCGAGATCCAATCCCGCGTGGCGGCCGAGCTGAAGCGGCTCCGGGCCGAGGAGGCCGATGCGCTCAAGGACGCACAGCAGAGGCTGTCCGAGGCCGGCGAGAAGCAGCCCGCAGACGACCACAAGGTGACGCGGCAGACGGTGTCCAAGGAGGTCGAGGCGCTGCGCGCTAAGCTGCTGGAGCGCAAGAAGGTGCGCGAGTTGCCGGCGGGCGTCGAGGCCACGCGGAGCGAGGTGGTGCGCTGCCTGCGGGAGAACGACCGGCGGCCGCTGGACTGCTGGCGCGAGGTGGAGGCATTCAAGGAGGAGGTGCGAAGGTTCGAAAAGGGCTGGGTGGACAAGGTGGTGAGCTAGGCTGGGGGATACCTACCGAACGAGGAAAAGAAAGATGGGCTTTGCTACGGTATTGTTCTGCCGCTAGGCGGGCAGGGGCTCGCTGTTAGAATCGTGTATCATAATGGGCATGGAGCGGCGGAGCTTTGGGCCAAAGGCTATATAGACAAGCCATTTTTAGGATCACGCACAGCGAGGGCGGCAGCGGCTTGACGGTTTCTTCTTGCTAGAGTATATCAGGCTCTTGCAGAATTACGCCTAGGTCGAGCTGATCCTGTCCTGGTGGAGACTCCTTCTTGAGGGCTTCCCTTCTCCTGAGCCCCTCTTCCCGCTTGCGATCCCTCCTCGCCTCGGCATCCTCCCACTCGGATGGCTCCCTGGGTGAGAACACCGTTCTCAGAGCCTCCTGGAACCTAGCTATCCTCTTCTGGTTCTCGGCAAAACGCTCGTTTGCGATCTGGACAAGCGTGTTTATATACTCGCTCGTGACTAGACAAGTCTTTTGGGGTCCTGTGTCGTCGATACGCCGTTCAACCCCAACCAAGGATTCAAACGACAATCCCATAGAACGTACCGCCACCATAGGCATAGCTACCTCGTTAGCCCGCCGTGCGACAAGACTGACGGCTCCTGTCTCCCGAAAACCAGCCTCGATGCCAGCCTGAATGACCAGCTGCGCATGCTGCGAAGACGCCGCAAGAACATGCAAAATCTAGATCCCATAATCAGCCACACCCCCCAAACACAAACAAGATATAACTCACCATCGGCTCAAACTTGAAGTGAATCAGCCTTGCCTCAGAAGAAGCCATACTCGCCGCCAATCCCTCCCCACCCTCCCCCGACACCATGCCAAAAAGCCGCTCATGCCCTCCCTCAACGCCCTCCACTGGGTCATGCGAGACAAACAACCACTCGCCGCCACCCTTCCCACCAACGGCACTCCCCTGGTTTGCCGCCTCCCTTGCGCCGCCCTCCTCGGTGACCTCGCCCGCGGCCTTCTTCCTCCCCTCGAGGTAGACACTGACTCGCCCCGCGCAGCTGCTGGTAGTCACCAGCCCATCGTGCGCGTTGATCTCGTCGATGAGAGTGCGGATGCCAGCGTCGACGGAGCCCTTGGGCGAAGCATCGGTGTATTCTGCGTCAGGGACAGACAGTTGGCTGAGGATGGCGGCCTTCTTGCGGATGAAGGTGTCGGTTGGGGGTGGGGTGGCGTTTTTCATTGTGAGTTCAGTGCCGGTGTTCAAGGTCGAGTGGGGGCAGCAGCAGAAGAGGGAAAATATTGTAAGTGATGAACGGACTATTTGGTTTACATTATCGTCCCATTGATGAGAAGAGGAGGAGCCCAAAGATTCGAGGGCTCCCGCCTGTCACGTGCACCTATCTTTTTTTTATCAAACAATTGCAACTTTTTTGAGAAGGGAAGCATCGCCAAACCAACAACACCCAAAAGAAGGAGACCGTCTATTTCACCGAATGTTGAAGATACATTCTATGTGATACCACAGGCTTTGTTGCATTGGAAAGAGGCCTTTCTGCGTTCTCTAACGGCATATTGTAATGCAATCAAGGTCTCTCATATAATAATTTAGTCCTTGTTGTTTTTAGAGGTGTTGTCCAAGGATGTTCGCTCACAGCATAATCATTTGGTTCTTGTTAGTTTGGTAAATTTTATTCATTTGTACACAGCCTCCGATTGAGTTGCCCCCCTTCGTCATACACAAAACCACCAAAGAAGAGGGGTATAGTTACTACGAATCCAAACATTACATACATTGTCCGATTGTTGGACACAAAGAGTTTGGGGTCAGTGCGACCAGTCCATCCATCGCCTCTGGACACACCTTTTCTCCTTCGTTCTAGCTAGACAGGTGATTTAGACGTCTTGATGACCGCGAAATATTGTTTTCTCTTCAATCATCAGACCGCATGAACATAAAACAGAAAAGTTAAAAAAAAAAGAAAAAAAAGAAAAAGGGAACCTGCTGAAAGCGATGCTCCAGGGCAGACACACGCTCCCCATATAATGGCTAGAATCTGGTAAAAACAAAAGGGAATCAAGTGAACGGCAAAGATGGAAATCTATACGTAACAACACACCTCTTGGAAGACCAAAACTCCCCAAAACGGCCATTAGCCCGCTGCCGAGTCCCCCCTGAGCGCTATGGGGCCCAAGAACTGCCCCTGAGGATTGGTAGATCTGACGTCTTGCATCTCCATACCCTCTTTTGAGTCGACCGGCGGGGTGCGATTGGCTCCAGCACCTGCGACTTTCTTCGTAGCGCCAAAGCGTTGATCGCCCTCCGCAAAACCGCCCTTGAATCCGTAGTAGGTCGGCGGGCGTGGGCGGCACAGCACCACCCACCAGTTCTTGAACCAGTTGCCTTGCGTGAAGGCGCGGTACCGGTCCTTCTTGAGGAACTTGTGCGAGTTGAGGTATTCTCGCGTCGTCTCGCCCCTGGCTACCAGGAACACGTGGTACCCCATCAGCGAGGCCGGATACAGAAAACCGAGAAAGCCGTAGACCACCATTGCGAAAGGTACACGGAAGTGGCTGATGGCGTCACCAAAAGAGACACCCTGTTGGCTCGAGTAAACCAGGATTTGGGCCAGGGAGGCCCCGAGCAAGTAGAACGCCAACAGGGTCGTCGAGGTGATGAATGTGAAGAAGTAGCGGTAGTTGCGACGACCAACGCAGTTATTGAGCCACACGCAATGGTGATCTTGCGTTTCAACACAATTGTCGCACTGTCGGCAGTGGTGTGCGCGGGGAGGTCGCCAAAGATTGCAGGTCTTGCAATATTTGGTTGGTACCTCCATGGCCGCGGCCGACTTTTCAGCGGATTTGACAAGCGTCCAGTCATTCGTCGGGGGGCCCAATCTCAATGGATCCTCATTCACATCTGCTGGGGGAAAGCGATGTAGGTTTCGGGGTAAGATCTAAAATTCGAGGTCAGCATGGTTCAAAAAGTACACTAAACGGGAGAACATACCCCTGGATCCGTGCTTGAAGCATGGATAAAAGAAGACATGCAAATATAGAAGAGGTAGGCGAAGGTAATGGGTATCGCTGGTGAGATGTGGTCCCAGATCCACGGCGCCGAGAAAATAAAAAATAGGATGCCTGGGATGACGACGAAAGATCCGGTTGCAATATTAACTGGACGTTGTCGTGAATTTTGTAAACGTCCACCGAGGCAGAAGACTGTGTTGCCTTCGAAATACTCATAGTTGTGCCCAAGTTTAGATTTGATCTTCTCCTTTTTTGACATTGGCTTGATGTTCTGTTTCTGGGGTGGAAGCTGGGGTGACGAAGCTACTGATTCGAGCTTCTCCCCCCCTTCGATTTCCCGGTTGCCGTTTTGCGTCGAGTCTGAGCGGCTTGGCATGAGGAAGCTCGACCTGAAAGAGCGTGGTGTCCGCACGGGGGGCGGCAGATTTCCTCCCTTGTAGCTCTTTTCTACATTCACCGTGAGCTTCCTCCCCTCCACTTGCTTTCTCTGCAATGGTCGTACGCTATCGGTTATGCTCGCGCTAGCATTGCGGCCATGGGTAGGGCTTGTGTTCGCAGTGATGCGGTCTTGCTGGTCTGTCATCTCCGTCCCTCTGGAGGGGGGTGGCCGCGTTTCAACTTCATTCGTGACATGGGCTCCGATGGCGGGGGGTGCATTCGATATGATGCTTTGTCGAGCCAGATCGCGATCGTGATTCTCTTCAATGTCTACGGGAAAGCCGCCCGGTGTTGATGAGATCTGCGGTCTACTCATAGTCGACGGTCGCGTAGCGCCGCGCTGGGCCTGGAGCTTTTGCGAGCTCATCGGCCGGAAGAAGGCATGTGATGTAAGTGAAGGGACATGACTCCGACTCGTCGAGCTTGCGGGGCGGTGCCCCATCGCGGAACCGGTCGCACTACCATTGCCGCTCACTCGCTTGCCAGACAGCCCGCGTCGAAGGTTTTGTGGAGGGCCTCTCGAGGATACTCCCGTCCGGGCCGTTCCAGGGCGCGATTGGCCATCCGACTGATAAAACGCACTCCGTCTCTGGCCCGCAGTGCCTGCTCGCTGCCCATCGGCGTCTCTCCCGTCGTCGCTTCCGATGTCCGTCATTCTCGATGATATTATGCTCGGGGGTCCTGGGATGTCGGATCGTGGAAACTGTGGAAAGCCGTCATCGTTGTTGGAGGGAGAAGCGGATCGCGCCGCTTCCTCTGCGGAGGCCATCGTGTGAGACGAGCAGACGTGCCTGTGTCGGCTCGATATCGACTAGGGCGTGGATATGTCGGGCGGCCCAACCATCGAACCCTCCTTTCCAAACCGTGGGACGGCGATCGTGTGTGAGGCAAATGTCCAGAATGGGAGAGTGGTAAAATGCCGTCGACCTGGTGCGGCAGAACGGAGAAGGGAGCGAGTGGTGAAAGGGGTCCGTGCAATGACGGTAAGTGTCAAGAATGAATGAATGTTAGAAAAGGAAACGATCCAAAGCCGACAACCGAGCCAAAGTAATGTGTCAAGAGTCAACCTGCTCTCCGCCTGTGAAACCACGAAGTTGGCAAGCCGTCGTTTTTCTTTTTCCCTCCTTGTCTTTGCACCACCGTCGCGGCTAGGATTCGCGACCTCTCATTTCATTTGCAGGCTGCATTGACCTTCGCGCTGGGCGCCCCAGGCTGCCCCGTTTTCCCCCTGAACCAAGTGCCGAGCTTAGTAAGACAGGTTTTCCTCTCTTTCGTCCCAGGTGCCAATGGAATGGACCTTGGGATGCATCTCTGGATCCAGGATATCTTCAAGAAAATATTATCATGCCAGAAGCGCTATGCATGAAATATCTCGGAGCGGCAGTACACACCCATATGGGTTTAACTCATCCCAAGCTTTCTAGAATGTCATCTGCTGGCTGCAGGTACCAAGACTCTGGCCCAAAGAAAGGGACCCGCAAGCAAAGAACCTTGGGTTAGGGTTAACTTCTCTCGAGATCTGGCACGTCGCTAATTGGTCAATGCGCGACTCCCCTGCTCCCTTACGTAAGGTCCAGCTCCAGTCCTGACGAAATCATACGAGGAAGCTCCCGACATCATCGACGAGCTCGCCGCCTCGAAACCACCAATCCACCTCCCCGAAACAAGCAACCCGTACCACGATTACAATGGCTTCCCTCATTGCCCGCCGAGCTTTCGCCACCACCGCCCGTCGGTTGGCCACCGGCGAGGAGGCGCTCAAGAGCGAGACCAAGAAGAACCCCGAGCTCATGGTGTGTGATATCTAGATGCCGCGACATCCCGTTGGAACTGTCCGCTGAAGATCCGGATGTACACGGATATTTTCTACAAACCTGAGGGGGGAGAGGGCGGCGCGCAGAAAGCTGATAGGCAGAATTCAATTGCAGATCCTCGCAGGCGTCATGGCCTCCGCGGCGGTTGGTGCTGGTTTCTACTTTGGTGAGCTCTCCCGAATCACCACCGACAGCGCGCTCAACTGACGCCGATTCTCTCACTAGGCCGCACCCCTACCTCGTCCACATCCGAGAACCCCGTTACTCTCGCCAAGAATAGCATGCCGTGGGAGTCTAGCTCCGGCGAGGGTAAGTACCAGTACCACCCCGGCGGTGATGCCAGTGCCGCCCCCAAGGATGCCCCCAGCGCCGTCAACGTTGTCATTGTACCCAATGTCAACCTCCCCAAGGTAAGAATGATGTCTACTATTTCGAATCGAAAGAAGGCAGAAGACCAGGTGCTAACCCGCCTCCAGGACCTCCACGACAAGTGGAACAAGTGGGGCAAGGACGGTTACTAAATTCGGGTTTCTCGACAATGGAAAATATGGCGTGAGCTCTGCATGATGAGGCATTGTGAGGGGAGCATGTACATAGGCTGGTTGGCTTGGGGGAGGCAGTGGCAGCCCACGATAGAACTTGTATTATTCCTGGAGCTCAAGACTGCGACTTCAATGCATGATTCACGTTGGATCAGCCCATCGCCACACCTGTCATCAAAATGTCTCAAGGTTATCGCGTACGAGAGGGAATTGTGCTAGGTTGGTATTTCGCACTAAACAACCATCTGACTCTAACGAATGATTGGAAACCGCCGCCAACGCATGAACGCATCCGTATAACCCACGCCCCTGACCCCTATATTCAACCACAACAACACCACAGGCTATCATGGTCCAACGCCGAACAAATGCACTTAAGAAAAGCTGTCACTTCGTAGTTCTAGGGCACTGAGACCGCTGTGTACGAAGACGACTTCAGCTAGGTGTGCCGTGCCGCCGCAGCCGCGAACTGCTCCGCTTGCAGCCGCTCGAGTTCCTCCAGGGTCATGCCGCTCTGTTCGAACTTGTTCGACTTCTTCTCACGTCCCTGCTTAAGGAGTTAGCCATGTGAGTGTAGAGGACCAGAAATACAGATGGGCGGTGCTTACCTTCTGGACCTCCTTGTGCTCGGCAGCTGCTTCTAGGACGGCCGGAACGTAGTCAGAAAAGCCTAACTGCTCCAGGGCCTTGGTGATGTGGTCGCAGGCGATGGTCTTCTTGGCTTCCTTCTCGGAAATCTCGTTTGCTTCAGAGGATACCAGTGTGATGAACTCGACACAGCACTCTATCAACAGATCACGCGCCTCCTTGGAGAATGCGATTCCCGTCGAGGAGGGTAGGATCTCACTGACGATCTTCTGCACCGTAGCTGTGGTCAAGTTAGTTATTGGATTAGAGGAAGAGGTGAGGAAGGCAGGTACCTTTGGGTAAAGAGAGATCGTCGTTGCCTGTGAATCTTGTCAGCATGCGCACTCATCCAAAACGGGGACGAAAACAGCCGCTTGTATAAATGATGTACCAAGGGAAGGGTTGTCTTGCTCCGACCAGTACTGAGTACTGACGGCGACCTTGGTATTGGACATTTTGAAGGTCGACTGGTTATTGAGTACTGGAAGGAGGATATTGGGAAAGGGAATATAGTGTAACCAGGGTGGCAGTTTCGATTCTCTCTCAAATGCTGTTGGTTGCTTGACAACCGCCGAGGTGGCTTTGCCATAGCCTTATATGTCCAGTGCTGTTGTGCTGACTGTCCCAGCTTCCATTGTACTTTCCATTGTGCGATTCACTTGAACCGCTGAATAGATAGGTACAGACAATCACCCTCTCACAGCGCCGATTCACCTCTGGCCGACGCCAACAGCTACGTGTCGATTCAGGCCAAAAGCCGGAAGCCTAACGGTGCATACGGATGAGCAACCCGCAAAGTAGACATACCTCCAAACTCATGATCCGACATGATGGTTTATGCGCAGGGAAGGGCGCCAGGACCCTCTAGGACTTCAGCAATGAGACGAAGCGTTAGGACTCGATGAGTGAGCTCAGCGCACCGTGCTCCGCACCCAGTGTCGAATTTCGCCAGCCAATAAACCCAAAATGTTTAGTTCCGGCGGCCAGGCACAAGTCCTAGGTTGACAGTCTCGGTATTCGGGAGATGGGTTGTTTGCGAGTCTGGGGAAGGCGAAGAACCATTGTTGAAGTGAGAACCGAGGGCTCTCTGCTTGCCTTTGTACTCATCTTCACTTCCCGCGCGTCAGTTCAAGGATGCCCATTTTTTGGACCCTTCCATTGGCTGCACGTGACCCGCTTTGAACCTGGCCCAGACGGCCCTTTCACCACTTGTCGAGCTTTGTTGCCGATGACCTGAGGGCTCAGATCAAGGAAGGAGTGTCAGTCCGCTCATAGTGTGTGGTCTGGCCACGCTAAAACATTGAGGCTTGGTGCTTTATGAACCACGTAAAATTGTTTTCATTCATCGACAGGACAGTACGTGCTGCAACATCCCCGGCAGGACGATATCTGATGAATGGCGAATCCCAGGTGTCTCAAGGGCTGTAGCACCTTCCAGGGCGAGCTAAACCCAGGCGAGACGTCCTGCGCGTATTAGACAGCATGGAGGGCGTGAAGACGCTGATATTGTGGAGGTGTCTATTTGCCAATGCTGAAGTGCATTCCTGCGGTAACGGTAGGCCTTATTGCATTTAAGAGGCTTTCTTGTATTCTCTAGCGGCCTATGATGCAACCAAGGCCTCTAACAATGCGAATAAGGGCTCTTTTATAGCAATATAGGCCTTGCTATTTTTTTAAAATAAAAAAAGGAACAAGGTTGGCCGTTCGTGTGGTGGTGGGGCGTGATTGGCCACAATGCAACACCAGCGCCCCGCAAAAAAGATAAGATACGAAGAGAAAAACACTATATCTTCATTCGCTGCGCTGCCCTCCAACTCTTCTTTCTTTTCCTCAGCAAATTAATCCTTTTGCGATGCCCTCAATCACCATGCTGGTCATGGCCGCCGACTGAAATGGTAAGCAATCCCTCCGCCTTCTCGCGGACCCTCTCTGCAAATCCTCCGCACACTCCCCTTCGAAATGATGAACATACTCGTGTCGCCCCAATCAGACCGAACATTTGGTGATTGACACCGTCTAAGCCAAACGACATCACTGATCGATCAAACATTTTGCGACTTCATATTCATGCAGTGTCTTGAGCATACGCTAACTCTTTCATAGCATCGTGCTGCTTGGTCGATTTGACGTACGGCCTCTCTTCCCGCCTCCCTGCCTTTCCCTGCGAGCGACGCAAATGATGCCATTATATTTTGTACTTTCCAATACCGAAAATCCATGACGGACACTCAGCTCTGAAATGTCGCTACTTGACACCCAAAGAGGACGATCGTTTCTGCTCCTGGAGCTAACATCGCGCGAAGGTAGTCCGTTTGGGGCCTGGGCTGCTCACATACTCGCCTACGTCCACGCCGCCATGGCGGACACAGAAAGGTAGGACAAACTTTTCTTTGCGGAACAACACACACTAATGGCAACATGATGAGCCTCTTTATATTCCATGCTAATGCTGAAACAAACTCATGTGGATTCATATAAACCCTTTTCATCTTTCGGCTGACTTGCCCTCAATCCCCTTACCACTGAATGCAGTTCTTGTCTTGACCAGCGCTGATCATTCAATAGACAGGCCCATTCTCTTATTCCTTGTCCTGATACCCGGATAGCTCTGCCGCATTCCAGCTGTTTTGATCAGCTTTACGAACTGCAGTGTTTCTCTAGGGCACTCACCTGAGATACTTCCCACTGAGCTCCGAGTTTGTCCCTAGGGCAAGTCGAGCAATGACGTGACCAGGCCATTCAGGCTTGTTCAGCTTTCCATCCTCGAAGGCAGTTTGGAACCCGGTGTAATCTGTTGCCGACATCGCTCCAGCACCTTGTTCACGGAGCTCTTTCTGCATGGCGGTATCAACCCGACCGGGTCCAATTGCTACTGTGGCAATGCTTGGTTCCTCGACAGCAAGGTGCTGTGCAAGGGAATTCATTGCTGCTTTGGATGAGCCATAAGCCCCCCAAGCCTGATAGCCCTTCAGCGCCGCTCCAGAGGAGACAAACACTGCGCTGCCACGGGAAGCACGAAGGTGGGGAATCGCTTCTTTGACCTTGGGACCCAGTTAGTGCTGGTTTTCCCTCACTCCAATATTGAACCTACCAGAGCAAGTGCACTGAAGAGGTTGACATCGTAAAGTTTCTTCCAGTCATCCACAGAGGCATCCTCAAGGCGTGTTATGGGCGAAAGTACACCGTGATTGATGACGATTCCGTCGAGCTGCCCGAATGACTTGATCGCAAGTTCTGTTGCTCTTGCCGCAGTCTAAAGATTGTCAGCCCGATCAATGTCCGCATTCTCGTCGTGACATTACAAACATTTGGAATTGTCATGTCCGCAGCCAAGTACTCAACCTGAGATGGAAATTGTTCCTTGAGAACCTCAAGTTGGTTGGTTGATCGAGATACGAGAACGAGCTTGTGGGAATGATTCAGCAGATAGTCAGACACAGCCAGGCCAATTCCGCGGTTGGCGCCAGTCACAATGATAGCCTTTGACACCATCTTAACGATTTCGATATGTGGTGAATGCTGATCGTCGTTTGATGTTTGTGCTTCCGGGGAGCTCTAAAATTCAGAGGTCGGTAGTTGGTATCCACATCCACGGCGAGTGATGTGGATTGGTGGGGTAGCTTCCTAAGCGGGAGGGAATGGAGTACAGCTTCACGTAAGCTTCTCTTCAATACCACGAAGGCCGGCCCGTGGGGATGAGCGGTTTCTTGAGCCAAATATGCAATCATGTCTTCTGTGGTCATCGGTGCCGGGATAATCGGCCTCTCTACAGCATACTACCTCTCCGATCATCAGCCGCCGTCAAGTGTTCATGTTGTCGAATCTTCACCAGAGTTGTTCTCGTCGGCATCTGGGTTCGCGGGCGGTTTTCTCGCCAAAGACTGGTTTGCACCCCAGTTGCTGTCGCTGGGCGCATTGAGCTTTGAGCTTCATAAGAAATTGGCATTGGCATACGGAGGCAGGGAGAAATGGTGCTACTCGTCTACGACCTCTGTCGGCTACTCGCCGTCTCGCAAAGACAGTGGCCAGCAACGTGGTGAGGACTGGTTACGACATGGCACTAGCAGAGCGCAAGCTGCACCACTGGAGGAGGATGACACAGACAAGAGTGAGGCTGCAGACCTTGCACCGTCCTGGCTACGCAGACTACCTGGGGATCACATTGAGTTGATCAGCGACGAGGGAACTACCGCGCAACTCGACCCGCTGCTGCTCTGCCAATTCCTTCTGCGGGAATGTCAGAAGCGTGGGGTTCGGCTTCATCATCCGGCGACAGTTACATCCGCCAGCGCAGATTTTCGAGGTGAACTCGCTAGCGCGCGCATCGTGGACTTGAGCTCCGGGACGGAGACCGATCTCCCGTGTACGAGGGTTATCATCGCGGCAGGAGCTTGGTCGAGGAGGGTGTTCGCCGGCTTGTTTCGTCACTCACATTTGGACATCCCCGTGACGAGCTTAGCTGGGCATTCGATAATCATAAAGTCGCCGAGGTGGAAGGGCCAAGCACATGATGGATGCCATGCGGTCTATAGTACCCATGGTGCCGGTTTCTCACCAGAGATGTTTGCGCGCGCTGGCGGGAATATCTACCTGGCAGGGCTGAACTCGGCAGTTCTCCCCCTGCCTGAAGCTAACTCTGGCAAGGCTATGGTGGTCCGCGAGATGATGGAGAGAGTGAGAGAAACATCTAGAATGCTCCTGGGGCAGTCTGATGGGGACGGCAAGGAGGCTGACGACCTTGAGGTTGTCAGGGAAGGCTTGTGCTTCCGGCCTGTGACTCCATGGGGCCTGCCAATCGTTTCGAGAGTCATCGACGAGGATCTCGGTCCCGGGATGACGACAAGGTCGGGCGCCGATGGTGGCGTGTATCTTGCATCTGGCCATGGTCCATGGGGCATTGCTCTGAGCCTCGGGACGGGACTAGTTCTTGCAGAAATTGCTCAAGGTCGACCATTGAGTGCCGACGTCAGCGGCCTTGGACTGAAGATGAAATAAATATATCGAAAAAGACGTGTCGACTCCGGTGTTAGCGGCCACTCTATCGTTACCGAGCGGCATTCCGGAGCGAATTGGATAAACTCAGATCAATTCTCCGAAGTCAGATCCCAACTTGGATGTGAATCCTTCAGTCATCATTTTTAGCAACCACACACGTGTTTCTGTCATGACCAGTGGTGGTGGTGTGCTCATTGCTGGTGTTTGAGGTGGCCCCATTTGGACGGCAAGTGGCCGTTGCCGCGCCTGTGAAGACATGGACCGGTCGGGACGTCCCGTTGAGTCCAACCATGTTTCATCGCCAACATCACCCAACAGCGCCCTCCATCTGCAATGCAGGGTTTTTTTTCCACACTCAGTTTCGATATTTTTGCACTTGTCGACCTTCTGCACGTTGGTTTTTGGCTAGCCGAGAACCAAGATGCCGGCGCGGCTTTTGGCGCTGGCGAGGCGCTTCGCCCAGCTTGCTCCAGCATCAAGCATCAATCTATCGTTTGCCCAGCGGCAGGGGCGCGAGCGGCCAACCCGGTTCGGCGGCGATAAGATGAACGTAAATGCTCCGAACTTCAGGCAATTCAGCATTGGCATTATTAGAAATGTACTCGGTACTATTACACGTTATCAAACCTATCATTGCACTTCATGCTTGCCTGCAACTCGCAGTACCAAGACTCCCGGATGCCAGGCACATCACCCGTCAGAGAACGTTGCAGCAAGCTTGATGTCTCTGGATGTCTCCGGCTTCCCTCCGAGCCGTCTCCGGCTTGAGGCTTCTGGAACGGTGGGACCAGGCTTCAACGGGAAGCTGCATGCTTTAGCATCTGTCTACGCTGCTGGTGTTTGCTCGAGTCCCCTCCAGCTAAGGCGTGACCTCGACTCTGCACCTCCAGTCCGTGAACACGGGCGACGGGACGGGCCAATCAGAGGCGGCTCCTTGCCGCCCAGCCCCTGTTCTCCAACCACATCAAGGGCACCCGCATCAGCTCCCCACTGTTCGTCCAAGGTCAAGCAGCACTTTCCCCCAGGAGCAGTTCTCTGGTCGGCCATTCGCTATGTTCGCACCCGATCATCACGAGCATTGTCCAATCGCAGGTTCGAGGACAGCTCGCAGGCGGCCCCCAACTCTCACACTATGGCCATCGCCAAACACCTGCGCATAATGATTCCCACTCATCTGTCGATTCCAAGCCTGGAGCAAAGGGGGTTCTTTGGCCCCCCAAAAAGCAGTGGTTGTCGGTGGGGCGGTCGCTCAATGGGGCACCTTCTGCAAGCAAGACGGTTGCAAGGGCGGCCGGCGCACGTTGACGAATGTCCAGGGCCCCTGCGATGAGGGGCTCCTGGCGAGCAATTGCGGGCTGTCAGTGGCGGGGAGACTCTGGGGGTTGTCAATCGAGATGCCCGAGATGCCCGCCGGGGTGATGATGTGAGGTCGTGCAAGGCACCACACCTGCACCGTGCTGGGACTCGCGCACCCCCACCCGCCATGGCATGGCTCGTTCCCCGTCAGCCGTCACGCTCGCGGTCGCCCATCACACTGGCCGCTGCCACCGGCTACCTTCTTCGTTCTCTTTCTCTGTCGCCGTTGCAACGCCCCCAGCGCCCCTCCAGCGTTGTCACGAGCGCCTCATCGAAGCAAAGTGGTTGCCGCATCACATCTGCCGCCGACTTATCACGGCCCGGCCGACACACTCGCTCTTTTCCCTGACGACGAACGGGCGGTCCAAAGTTCCTTGGTCACAGCGTCGAGTCTGCATACGCGCACGTTACGAGCTGCGTGGGCTGTCTCAAGCAGCTTGTTTGTGTAAAACAGGCCGGTGCCCACAGTGCCGACTACAACCTCGAGAGGCGGGATATCGAACGCCCTGCCGAGACTCGTTGATGAAATACCAACCCCTCCCGCCGGCCAGCAGGACCAGACCGCAATCCACAGCCAGCACGCACCACTGCTCTCTCTGGATCATCCCGTCCCCCGAATCTGGACACCTTCCTCAGCAGGGGCCAGACCTAGCGCCCGCTCTGCAGACAGACCCTGCCAGTACCGAGAGAGGCGGACTGCGGTGTGTGCGCTTGTGCGTGCGTGTGTGTGTGTGTGTGTGCGTGTGTGACATGCATGCTTGCAGCAGCAGCGGGGATCCCTCCATCATCCTCACAGCCAATATTAAAGTCCGCGCAGCCGCTGAGCCAGGTGTGCCGTCCGCATCTTCACCCGAACTCCCGGCTACCAAGTCTTCCCCATCGCTTGATTGACTGGTCGAGCCTGAAGTCGGCGCTCCCCCGACTATTTCGACCTAGCCCGCGACGAGAACGGATTAGGAGAAGGCAAATCTCGCGTCGCCCTCGATTCCGACATTGTGGTTCCATTATCGACCGTCCGGCGGCTGTTGACGTCGAACGTGACGGGCTCCGCATCACGGCGCATCCTCACCTCGCTCTACGGCGAGGCCAAGCGCGGCCCCTTCCCGAGTCTCCCGCACACGCAGAACGAGGGCTGCAGCTTGCTCGACCATATATCCAACACCCCTCCGAAGCGCCGCCCCCGTCATCCCCGGATCCCCTTCTGGTTGTGATCGCCTCCCATTCTTTCTTTCTTTCCTTGCCCGTGGCCATGCTACCTCGCCCATACGCTCTCTAATTCCTGACTGAGGGGTCTGGTATTCCTCGACCACCGACTCTCTCCGGCCCTCAACACCAGAGGCCGGGCTGTTTCCCTTTTACCGCGATTAGCCCTTTTGGCAACCGGCCACCACCTGTAGGGGAACGCGGGACCTGTGACTAAAGATGGCTTCATACGCCCAGCTGGCCGTTCGCTCCGCGGCGGAAAGCACATCTCGAACGATAGGCGGGCTGGTTAAGCGCATTCTCCTTTCTCTCGACTCAAACAGCCCTCCAGGCCTCGTACAGGCACTCACTGTGGACCCATTCGCGCAATCGGGGAAGTACGGGCTAGGGTGGACATATTTCGCCCTCGCCATACTAGGACTGACGATATTGATTCGCATATGGCATTTTTGGCAGGACAAGATACGGCAAGCGATCTATAAGCAGGAGATGGAGGCGCACTTCAAGCAGCTCTACAGCTTGGATCCGGAATGGGACAGGTCCGCGGCCCTAGCGACAGGAGCGACGAACGCCGAATCTCGACGACACTTCTTCCCCGAGGAGCAGACTGAGGAGAAGAAGAATTTCAAGCCAAAGGCTCACTTCTCGTCAGTGGGCTTTGTCAATGACACGCTCGCCTTGTTCCGATGGGTGTTCTACCGACCGATCCCCGATATTGTTTACAAGAAGAAACGATTTACCTTCGCCTCGGCCGCCGTGCTCTTCTCCGTTTTCATTGCCCTCTGCTTTGTCACGGTGTTCTGCTTCCTCCAGCAGCCGCTCTACTGGCAAAGTATACGCTTTGGCTCGCCGCCATTGGCCGTCCGCGCCGGCATGATTGCAGTCGCCATGACCCCCTGGATTGTTGCGACCAGTACGAAGGCCAATCTGCTCACCCTTCTCACCGGCATTGGCCCTGAGCGTCTGAACGTCTTCCATCGCTGGATTTCGTACTTGTGCTTATTCATGTCGCTCGTCCACACGATTCCGTTTTACATCCAGCCGATTTGGGAGGATGGCGGCTTGGAGATCTTTGCGAAAGTCCTCCCCCAGGACAACGGTCTCCTTTACGGCTCCGGAATCGCCTGCCTCGTGCCCCTGTGCTGGCTTTGCGCTGGGTCGCTGCCAATTATCCGGAGAAAGGCCTACGAAGTTTTCATCAAACTGCACGTTCCCGTGGGCTACATCTACGTGGGTGTGCTATTCTGGCACACAAAGAACTTTCTGATGTCCTGGGGCTATCTTGGGGCGTCGGTCGCCGTCTTGCTCCTCTGCAACATATGGCGGTTCTTCAACCTGAACTGGACCAAGCCGTGGCGCATGGCGTTTATGATCGGCGATGAGGCAGCCATCAACATCATGTCAGAAAACACCATCAAGATTACCGTTCCGACACAGATGCGGTGGAAGCCCGGCCAGTATGTGTATCTGCGCATGCCGGGTATCTCGCTGTTCCAAAACCACCCATTTACCATCTCTTCGCTCTGCAGCGAGGATTTCCCCTCCGAATACGGCGAGAACCACCGAGATTGCGTGCTCGTCTTCCGGCCATACGGCGGCTTTACACGCAAGGTTCTCGAGACGGCCATCGAGAAGGGCCCGTTCCATACCTATCGCGCCTTTTTGGATGGACCCTATGGCGGTATGCGCCGTGAGCTGGCGGCCTTTGATACCTGCATCTTGATCGCAGGAGGCAGCGGTATTACCTCGCTTATGTCGCAGCTGCTCAACCTAATCAAGCGCATGCGTGACGGCAAGGCCATCACGAAAAAGATCGTGGTGGTCTGGGCACTGAAGCGGCTGGAGGCGATGGATTGGTTCCGCGAGGAGCTGCGCATCTGCCGCGAGGCCGCACCGCCAGAGAGTGTCACCTGCAAGTTCTTCGTCACGGCATCAGTCCGCCAGCCTGCGACTGCTGGCGGTGCTTACGGCCGCGCGCCGAGACCCCTGAGCAATATGTTCCACGACAAGCTAGACGGCTTCGTGGCCGGCATCGCCAGTAAGCGCAACAGCGCGCTCATCATGGCGGAGGCGCAAGGTGATCCCGATCGGGAGCGGGAGCTGCGCGCCGAGGACGAGGACCGCATCACTGCCCTCCCACAGCAGAAATATCTCCAACCTCACAATCTCCCACCACCGCCGCCAGGCCCACCACCAGGACCGTTGCCTCCCCAGCCGCCAAAGAGCAAGACGTCGGTAGCAGAGGACACCCTGCGGAGGCTCGAGGGTCGCGACAGCGATTCCAAGAACCAGGGGAGCATCTCCTCGGGGAGCGAGCACAGGGACGGCAAGAAGAAGGACAGGGACGGCGAGTTCCACTTCCCGCCTCTTGCACCACGCGGCGAAAAGGCACCGCACTTCAACTACGCGCCCGCAGCCAGTCGGCAACGGTACAGCCAGCTGCTGGCGGTCCCGGGCGACGCAGAGGGTCGGCCCAGCGGGGCAGGCAGCGGACGCAGTGAGGAAGGCCAGACGGATCAGGAGCAAAGCGGTCCATCTACAGAACCCGCTCCCATCCGCCCACCAGAACTCGCACACCTACGTACCGATGTCGGGGGCGTGCAATCTAAGCCACGGCCCACAAGCACGTTTGGCCCGCCATCCGGTTTCGACTTCGGTTTCCCCGGCACGCCGACTGAGTTCCAGCGGTCACTCATGCGCTTCGCATTCCCAATTCCACACGAGATCGACGGCGGATGGAGCGTCGAGTACGGCCGCCCGGACCTTGGGTATATGCTCAAGGAGTGGGCGACGGGCGGGCCTGACGGCCGGGGTGTGCTAGGGAGACGTACTGCGGTGTTCGTGTGTGGCCCTCCAGCCATGCGTGTTGGTGTCGCAAACACCGTTGCGGCGCTCCAGGCTGAGATCTGGGGTGATGACATGTTGGAGGAAATCTTCCTCCATGCGGAGAACTACGCGCTATAAGCCTAGCCTCCTGTAATAATTATCCTGACTGCGTGTCTACTTTATCACGCAACATATACAGTATATATAATAAGACCTTGAGCATGCAAGGCAGTGTTGGAGAGCGGGAAAACGGCCTGAATGGCTGATGGGCGGAGGGCTTCGTAACTTTATTACTATGCACGGCGTTCGATGGCGGAAAGGGATGGGAGATACCATAGCGTCTGGCTGCCATGCCAGAGCTGTCAACGACTCACTGGGTTAAGAAACCAACTTTTTTCTTACATGTATCATATATTCTATACTCCGTACCTATCTATACAACTCAATGAATGAGTGAGTGATCGTTATGTCGAGTTTTGTTGGAGAGTGTCCATTTACACCGTGGCCTTTGTCTATTTATACCGTACCTCCAATGTCGAAATGCGTTCCTAATGTTACGGCAGGGCTTATTACACCGGAAGAAGCGATCAGATGCGAGGCTTAAAAGGATCTTCGCAAGCTCATTCTCCTTCCAACTCCTTGTTCCCTCATCATCATCCTCAACATCCCTCGCCGGTCGATATTTTCCCTCCTTCGAGACGTCGCGAGCAGCTGATTCTCCTCCCACTTCCATTTCTCCTCAGCCTCATCCTAAATTCGTTTTGTCGTTTGAACTTTCTGCTTCATTCGGCGACGGTCACCGTAAGCAAACATACAAACATCATTCTGACTGAGCAATCAGAGCCTGTCTGTACTTGACCATCAGAACATCACTATCAACCAGGCCAGCGGCGGCCACCACAGCCGCCAAAAAGAAGAAAAACCGGCGCCGACCTCGTCACGGGTCGCCTCCAGGGGATGATGCCAGCACCAGTCCAGGTCTCTACGGAAACATCTCCAACCGTACACGCTGAAGCAACACCTTTTCTCTCTTCATTCGACATGGTGACCGTAAGCAAACATCCACACATCCTTCTGACTGGGCAATCGGAGCCTGTCCTTACTTGACCCCCAAGAATATTACCATCAATTGTGTCGTCGACCAAGACGACGGCGGCAACCATCATAAATAGCAGCAACACTCAGTTAAGCGGCAGTCACGATGGTAGCAGCAACCATCATACGTGACTTCAATCATAATGGTGGTGGCCGCGGTGGCAGCAACATTGGCAGCGTGCAGACATGCCCAGCACCTCCCCTTCATGTTCAAACTCGTCCTCGTCCTCGACGCTCTGGAGGGGAGACCCTATTTTCTCTTCCTCGCTGGAGCCTCTCTACTTCCGAGTTAGCATAGATGTGAACCAGACTTGTTGAGCTTGTTGCTCAATACCGAAAATCCTGTTTCGTCCCTCCCCCTTCTCCCGCACCCTGTGCCACCCAACGCCAACACCAACAACCTAAACATCACCAACATGACCGCCAACACCACACAACACCGAAATATCCAGCTGACCAAACCCCCTCTAAACCGGAGTTCCGCAAGTCGTGGCCACAGAGCAACGACCGTGACTCTCTCTCCCTCCTACACCCACTCTTTTATGCCTTGCGAATCGAATCCAAACAGATCCTCTTCCACCTGGCTTAACTCTTCCTCCTCTTTACTGGCCCCGGCATTGTAAACGATGTGCCTGGAGTAACCCCTTGCTGCTCAGCGGTGATCGACTGGCTGTCCTGTTCGACGGGCACTGAAACGGAGCCAGCATTTGACTGCATCAAATTCCCTAAATCCTGGGAAAGATCGGTGTCTTCAGAAGGCGGTGGGACATCGAAGTCCAAATTCGACGGCAACTGATCAATGGCGGAGCAAATGTTCTTAAAGTGAGCGGGCATCCATATGACATAGACATTCTTAGTGCATCGATACGCTGTCCATTTATCCCTTCCATCAAGTGCGGTAAAGTCGAATTTGTAGATTGGATGGCGGTAGTACTTAATATGCTTCCCAGCGATTACTGGGTAATGGCCGTAAATCCTTACGGAGCTGTGGTCGTGCGAGATGGAGAAGGCTAAGACCTGCTGGTGGACTTCATCCTCACGTTTTAAAACACGAAAGAGTTCAACGATGGCCCGCACCGCAAGCGTCATGCTTTGAGCGTTCTGCCGGTTTGCGATATCAAGCGCCGCGGCGCCGCACTTCACCTCACAGGTCAGGAACGTTCCCACTACCGGACTCAACCACGGTACTGGTGCCCCAGAAAGTGGCGGAATGGTATTACCCCGGCCAACCCGCTTGTCAGTGCAGCAAAAGCGCGACTCCCCGCCCCATTTACCGTGGTCACTGCTGTCCCACGGTGCGGCGACGGGCTTGCAGCTGCCTATGTTGACCCGCCAGATCACGTCACGCACTTGCAATTGGGGCATTTTTACCTGGCCTTTGGGTAGCTGCACTTCCTACGGAGATTGGGCCATCTGCAAGAAGGGCCCGAGACCATAGTTCCAGGACTACCATGAAAATGGGCAAGCGCCAGGGCAGCAATGCTCGAGGGTCGCCTCCCTACATTAATGCATCGGAACTGGAATGCGCACCTACCAATGTGGCCATGCGTGTTGGGGTCTCGCATTAGGTTGAGCCTTTCGCTGCTAAGTAGTACAGACTGTATTTTTTCATGTTGCCAAGAAGTGCCGGGCACGTCATGTACCAGATAGTTGAGCTCCAAGTCTGTGCTTGCAATCAACCTGATGTTTACTTTCACCCCTGAGCCCGTAATCATGCACACCAGATATGTAAAGAATCTTGAAGGCGAGAGAGTAAAGCAAATGCCTTCTGGGCTCTTGACAGTTTTTAGGACAAGCCTAGGTCTCTACGATATGCCTTCCTTCATTTTTGACGGTTGACCTGACTGTGGCCGGGAATCTCGTCGACTCCTTCCTTAAATTTTTAGGAGGAGCGGTAGGAACTCTTTCCTCAACTTTAGGAGGAGTGGTGAGGACTCCTTCCTCAAAACGTTAGGAGCAGCAAAGCGTCACAGATCTCTCTGTTAGGTAAATGAGGACTTCTCGTTTCCCTTCTGCACTTTGGCGACGAGACAGACCCGATCCCTTCTTATTTGTTTGTGTTGATCGAGAACCGACTCCTGCCCGCTGCCACCACCGCTAAGCTTTGTCTTAGCAAGATCACCATGCGAGCCCTAATCCTCCTCTACCTCCTCCTCATCTTCCTCCTCGCCGGCTTTGCTGGCCCCCATTTGCTCCGTCGAGAGCACTGCCCGTGGCCCGACTGGACTTGTGCGTCAACTCCTATCATTCCCCATTACGTTGCCCCCTGATGCCTTCGACTGCTAACTTTAGTGTCTTGTAGGTTGTCCCGCAACTTTTGGTTGCGATGCCGCCATTTCCTCGTCCGCGCCGGCCTCCTCCTGTCCCGCGTCTTTGGGTGGCGACGCCACCACCTCTTCGTCCGCTCCTGTTTCCGCTCCTCCGTCGCCCTCTTGTTGCGTCTGCGCCGTGCCCGTCTCCGTGACGGTAACCGCCTCGCTTGTTCTCCCTCCGTCTCCGTCCCCGCCGCCGCCGCTACCGACTGCTTCCTCTCTCCCGCCTTCCCTTCTTCCCTCCTCCTCCTCCCTTTTGGCACCAGAGGCATCGGGTGGCCCGGTCTCTGACTGGGACCATAGCTGGCAAGAGTTTCTGGAGCGTTGTGTGGACAAGATTGTGGCGGCGATGGGGCCCAGCCCTGTAGACTGGGGAAACTTCGCCCTCGGGCTCCTTGGGGTGTTGAAACTGGTGGAGCTGTTGGTGCCCCTCTGGAGGGCTACAGGGCCCACGTAAGCCTTTGATTTCTCGCTGTTAATATCCTGGGATTGGCTGACATATTCGGCTGAAAGGAGAAGAACGGTCGCCGCCTGGTGGGCTCGTTGGCGTGGGAGGCCGCCGCCGCCGCCCGATGATGACCCGCCGCCGCCGCCGCCAGCCAACCAGCCGCAACTGGCAGATGCGCCGACGCCGGCCGATGACGCCTAGAGGGCACAGGACGCGTGGGCTTCTGCCTAGGTTTCTTTTTTTTTTTTTTTTGGGGGTGGGGGGGGG
>Ga0247758_1000129_pt1 | contig 59997 bp, 31 predicted proteins | sample UWRJL156409C4_FD_180950 | JGI IMG/M metagenome (GOLD analysis project Ga0247758, IMG submission 180950) | Plant litter microbial communities from Arlington Agricultural Research Station in Wisconsin, United States - UWRJ-L156-409C-4 | ecosystem: Environmental > Terrestrial > Plant litter >... | reverse complement strand
GATCTAGAAATCTAACTGGAGGTGACAGGCTCACCCATGGGCCGTCTTCTGAATCATCGCACAAGAAGCGCGGGAAGGGGGGAGCACGACACGCTCACACCACCATATGCTAAAACTAAAAGCCAGATATTAAAAATAGTAGGCAGAATGAATCGGTAAGAAGCTTTTATTCACGCCCCAGAGGAAGAATCTCAGTAAACTTTTGGCATTCCGTTCCGAGAAAAAAAGGGAATCCATCAAGGAGGGTCTTGAACCCAGCTAGCCACCTTTTCGAGCAAGTCCCTGTGCGGCCATCAACCCTGCCGCGAGAGAGAAGAGACCACAAAAGTCACATCGGTATGGAGGAGAGAGGGGAGATGGAAAGGAATAGTCGACCGAAAAAAAAAAGACGAAAAAAGAAACAACAAAGACTCCATGCTGTGCTGCCCATGGTTTTTGATAACGCCGACAGAAGTTGTCTTCTATTTTCCTTTTCCCAGCTCTGCATTCCCGTTCCCGTCCCCGCACCGTGGCACGTTAGAAGGAAAACCACGCTTGCAATGAACGCCTGGAAAATGTTGTGTGTCCCTCGGAGTCAGATGATGGCTCCTCCTGCCTGATCCTATGCCATATACCGTTCCCAAAACATATGCCGCTCGTTGAGTCGGGCAAACGCTCGCTTGTTCGCCGCAAGACAGATACAGAAAGAAACCCAGAGATGAAACCAGGGGGGAAGTTTAAAGAGACTTCTCCAAGATGACGAGTTCTCTGAACCCCTCCTTCCACTTCCGTGCCTGCTCGTTGGTTGGCCTTGGGAGCGGGCTTCGGCAGCAGCCGCCGTAACCCATCCAGCTCAGTAGGCCGGATTTGGTTCCGACGACACCACCCTGGATGGCATTCCAGTCTCCATCGGCCACGATGTCTTGCATTGCCTGGGCTTCAGCGACCTTGCCCTGGTTGTAGAGCTCAATGGTCTTGATGCAGGCTTTGGGCGCGATGTTGGCAAGCCCAGCCAGGATTCCGTGGCCGCCAGCCACCAAAGATTGGATGGTGAAGTCGGCGGATCCAGCAAGAACCAGGAAGTCTGGGTTGCTTGAATCTCGGTTCTTGGAGAGTTTTCGGGTCGCCGCAGCCACGCGGTTCAGCTTGCCCGTGTTGCCACACGTGAGCTTGACGCCAGCGATGTTGGGGTGCCCGGCGAGCTGGATAATGATGTCCGACGAGAGATCAAGACCACCAACGGCGCCAGGGAAGTTGTAGATGACAATAGGGATAGGGGACGCGTCGGCCACCTTGTTGAAATACTGGATGATGGTTTCGGATGCCGGAGCGAACAGCGTGGCGTAGTATGATGGGGGGAGCACAAGGGCGTAGTCACCGCCGGCCTCCCAGGCCTCGCGGCAGTACTGGATAGTCTCGCGTGTGCTCTGAGAGCCGCAGCCAACAATGATGGGCATGTGTGAGAAGCCCGACTCGTTGAGAGCCTTGCGGGTGGTTGATGTGACCAATTGCCTCTCAGAGTGCGAGAGATGGACAGCCTCGCCGTTGGAGCCTTGCGTAGCAAGACCTGTCACACCGGCGCGAGCTAGTTTGACGGCATGGAGTGCAATGGTAGCCGTGTCAACATCTTCTGTCCCCTCCTCAAAGAAGCACATGGTCGGAACATAGACGCCTGGCACAAGCGGCCGGGTCATGTGGAAGGGCGAAGAATCCAGCGAGGTGCTGCTGAAGGAGGAGCTGAGCGGCGAGTCGGTCTCGCCAACGGTCAAGTGTCCGGTCATGAGTGTTGATGAGACGGAGGGACGGAACGCCCTGTTGAACCCGACAGTGTAGCTGCCCGTCGGGGATGGTGCGTCGTTGTGGGGAGACATGGTGTATGTGATATGATATGTGAAGATATGTATACGATAGAAGGTAGTCGTACTTGTGATCAATGTCTTGAGGGAGAAGGCTGATGAGGAGGATGATGATGATGGGCGCGGGATGAAGATTAAGAACTCGGGGCCCCCTCGGTCTTTGGGGAGGGAAGAGGTGGATATTTGTATAAGTCGAGCCAAGCAGCGACGATCGTCGGCTCTGGCCGACGAGCGGTGGTGTCTGGGGCTAAGGGCGGACGAGGCAGGGAATGATGGTCAGGGGGGGTATGATGGGTCGATGCCCGAGTGTCGGTGATAATAGCGTATTTTCTTTTTTTCTCTTACATGTCAATTTTTCAACCCTCTCCTCCTAGGTCGTCTCGGGACACCCAAGACCTGGCTGGTGGCGCTCCATGACGACTGGGGCGGTCATCACCTCCGCTCAACTCCGACTGCTCGACTCCGCCTCTAGTTAGCCGGACAATTGGAAGCTGAACGTGAGGAGGCATCGAACGACAAGACAACGCAGGGCTGTGATTTGTTGCGTAGGGCGAACTCGCACGCCCTCCATCAGTCTTGGGCACGCAGAACAAGGATGAAGGGGCGTCGCCTTTCCTTGGCTTGGGACAAAGTACCAGCACACAGTGCGGGCTTCGGGTCGAGCTCATGGTACCTGGGACGTCGTCCGGCGTTACGGCACCGGGGTAGTGGAGGGCTCGAGCGGCGACCGGGGCGCAACCAGGGAGCCAGGATCAGTGCAAGAAATTGTGGACTCCTGTGTGGGGGTTAGCCTGACAGGCGTGACAGGCACCGCTTGCTTGGGGTTGCAAAATAGCCAAGGCACTCCGCAGCCGCTAAACCTGTGAGGGCAACCGTTCTTTGCCCTCTCGGCTCTAGTTTTGATGCGGAGAAAGGCTCCAGAACATCTGCAGGTGACGTCCTGATCAGATCGGGGCTCTCTCGCCCCCTATTTTTACGAATGACGCCGTACACATCATCGGCGTGCCGTGGAATCTTCCGCCTGTGCCGGTGCTTTCTCACCGTGTTGTCGGGGCGAGCACGCGAGGTCGGTCGCAAACGCCCTTCTCCGAAACCTGTCCGTTGAGGGACCGTTGCAATCCGTTCCAACACCTCCGTGTCTTTCGCAACGATCGTCGGAGTCGCCATGTGAACGGTGTGTCCGGCAGCGGCTAGATGTGAGTGGCTTGGCTTAACATTGGCGCTGAGGCACGCCGCTGAGCCACAGGTTGGGTACCTGGACCGGCGCAGCTCATCTCGCCTGGCATCGACATCTTGTCGTTGGCAACCGTTCTGGTGCCCGGCGTCTCGGCCTCGCTCGGTAGGGTTCTTTCTTCTCGGCCGAGCGAGCCAGCATCTGCCAGGAAACGTCTATGGGACCTCCCACCGTGACTTCTGACGTGCGAGAGACGACGGGCCGCGTCTTCTAAATTATTTTAGAACAATTTTCGTTGATGATGCGGGACGGTGGAGCGTCGTCGGGAATGGGGCGGGATTGGTGGAGTGGCTTGCTGTCACTCACCAATCCAGCCTGCTGCATTGACGAGGCCGCCCCAAAAACAACCTCCGTGTCCGAGCCTCCCATCTGCGGCCGTCTCAACTGCAATGTATTCCGGCCGTCAGTGAGTGAGTGGCACGGCGCTGTTTCCCATCCTCCCTCTCATCTCATCTCATCCCTGCCGCTCTCTGCAAGCCTAGCCCCGGCAGGCAGTTGCCCGGCACGAGGTGTGTCTACGGCGATAGGAGGATGGCAGCCGAGCGGTCGTGTTACTCCATGATGTTGTGTTGGCGACCAGAGAGCAATGATGTATCGACTCAAGCCTCGCCCGTTTGATTGGGCGAGAGGGGAGGTTGCAGTTCGGCTTTGGCGGCGGTGTTGCGTCGTAGTGAACGGAAGCCGCCACATGTTGCTGCGTAGTAAGGTCATCCATGCCTGTGGAAGGAGGCTCAACAAACCGTGGGGCCTGTGCCCAATCTTGCTCAAGAGCCCCCTCGAGTATCCGCACACATCCGCCATGTCAGCTCTTCCGTCCGGATCTTTGATTAGGAGTGGCTGTCAGCAAACGGTCGGCTGATGGCTTGCGGTTTGTCAGGAACCGGGGATGAAGGTCATCAGGACAGCCAACGCCCCACCAACGGCCGTGATCCTGCGGTTGTGTGGCATCGTCCGTCAAGTGGGAGACCTATCAGAGGAGGGGAGCATAGGTTCCTGTTCGACGCAAAGCCCTTCCCGTTTCCTTCGGCGTAGATGTGGCCGTAGTTTCGGCATCAGTCGTTGGCACCGGGAGCTGTCCGTCATCGATGCAACACCACCGCGGCACCGTCTCGGCCTGGCCAGGAATGAGCACCGATGAGGCGGCCTTTGGGGGCTTCGGCCTGATCAGAGCGACCGCCCAATGGCGTGCCGTCGCTGCGCCTATCTGCGCCAAAGCCAGAAGACATCCAGAACCAGCAAGCTCGGCAGCTCGTCGACGCGGACGCAGGCCGGCGCTTGATGGCGTGCGCTGGTGCGCTGCGACTGGCTGCTTTGGGAGCAATTGGGGAGCAACCTCGCGCATGGAGGGGTAGTGAGGGGTCGTTGGAGGGGGGGCAGCTGACACTTTTCAACCAAGGTGCCCACCACTCATCATGCATGGGGCAGGGTGGAACTGCGCTCCTGCATCCGCATATCTCAGCTGGCTGACGTTGACATTGCTCTGGTTTTGCTCTGGTCTGATATTGTGCGCTCCCGCGAGCATCAATCCATCTCATGGATCGTATTCCTGTCCCCACTGCGGAGACATCCGTGGATTTGGCGGGGCCCCGCGGGCGGGGGTCCTCTAAATTCTTCATCTGCTGCCGCTGTGGGCCATTGCCATATCAGCGCTCCAGTGACCTTCCGAATGGAGGCAATTGAGGCGACAAAAGGCCAAAAGCTCCACGCGCGCAGTAGCCCGAGGTACCAAGACCGAAAGGTAAAATTTCACCAGGGGCAATTGGTGCGGGCGGACGATCTGGGTGTGTGGGCAGCTCGCTTGCGGTGGACCGGTGGTGCCCCATCAGTGCCACCCCTGGAGATTTGCTACTCGGCTTTGGTCAGTGCACCCTCCCGCTCTCACAGCCCTGACGCTGGGGGGTTCCAGCAACGTGGTTCTGGATCACGACGCCGCAAAATCCTGGTGGGGGTCTCTCGATCGCCGGCCAGACAACACGCCTCAAGTAGCAATGTTCCAGAAGCAAATTGTGGCATTTGGCAAAAAGGCCGAGGTCGGACGAGGATTGGCAGGGAAAAGGGGCTGCCCATCACGCATCCCAACAAATACTGACTGATGGAGAAGCATTTCCAGTGTCCTTTCGCATCCAGCGGCCTGGCCTCCCATGCCTTTCCTGACTCACCGATCCACGATGGAAGCATCACATCTTGTACCATGCACGGTGTGCTCACCACCTCGTACAGTATGATGCGCGACCAACTGGGCGGTTGGGATTCGCCGATGTAGTGCCCACGCACATCACCAAATGTAGGAAAATGTAGGGCACCATCACGTTCCCTTTCCTGAGACTGTGCCTTGGCGGCGTAAAGTAGCGTGCAATCCGTCAATATAGCCATCTTGATCGTATGACATTATTGTAGGACCCCGGTGAAGTTGAACAGGAGTAGCTCGTGAACTGTCAATGACATGTGTGCTAATTTCCTTCTTCGACTTTCAACACCGTCTGAGCACCGTTTCATCCTCAACCTTGCCCTGCTTGCAAAAAAGGAAACATTAATGCTTCGGCCCCTGCTGCTGACCCAGCATCACGGTAGCAGGAAGTTGGAATGTGCGTGGGCGGTGTAGTTCTGAACTTAGCTCGTTTCCAGAATTTTTCCTTTCGACCTTCAAGGTGCTTATGCTGCCGCCCCATCTCAATTGAGCTTGACTCAGGTGCCAAGAGGTATGCGACTCCTGCGTCCAGTCAGCCAGCACGGAATGATCCCTATAGAAGGTATAATTGCTGATAGTGGCGCCTGTGCAAAGACTTCGTACGACGCAAGTTCATCCTTCGGTCATCTCCTCAGGGCGTTGTCGCCGATTTCTGCCGTGATCTTTGTTCTCTGGAGTCTGGTGTGGACGAGGGTGGATGCCAGAGATCGTCTTAGCGCAGGAGCTTCTCCAACATTTTTTCGATAAATGGATCGACGTCTTACCGAATCGGAACCCCCACGCAGATTAAATTACGTACCCGTACCATACACAGTACGAAGCTGTCTATGTAAGAACAAGTACTCTTCGGCAATGCAAACTGTCAGTGGTTTGGAGACAACACAATGTGCCAACGCTGTAGATGTTCGTTTGTGTCGGAATAAGAGCTCCGGCGAGGTCATAAAATGTTTGTGGAGGGCGAGACTGATAGATTCGGGCCAGAGACCCCTTCAAAAGTCCCAGTAGCCACTGCTATTACCCTCCCTGATCGCGTGTGCGCAGCAAGCGCACCCAGACTGACGGATCCACCCCCGCGCGGGTTGCCTTGCCATACAGGTACACACACGACTGGCCTGTCAAACCCAAACAAAATTTTCATCGCGGCGGCTGCGATTTCTGATCTCAATCGGCACATCGCGGACTTCATTGGCGAGATCGGCGTCTCTCGCAAGGGTCATTCGGAAACCTCATCTTGTTTCCTGCAACCCTGTGCCCATCGCGACGCGAGGTCAAAGTCCCCGTCTTGTGTCTTGTGTCTCGTGCCTCGTGCCTCGTCTCGAGGAACCCACTTTTGACGACTCCAAACAAACCGCAACCAATCACCTGCCGCTCGACAGTTCGATTTTGGGTTCTCATTTTGCCCTCTCTGCCCTAGCCCCTTTCTCTGTGCCAGTCACCTAACCATCCTCTATCATCAATGCTTTGGTTTGGACATCCGCCGATGCCCGCTCGGCATGGCTGCATGCGAGATGCCCCGGGTTTGCCAAGGTTCTCCGCAATCTCACCGTGTCTGGGCCGCTTCTCGTACTATGTCCGACCCCTTGGGCCCCGAGATGGAGCGGATGCGTCAACCTCGGCTTCACTTACGGATTGGCTTCTGGCCGCGGAGATTGGTCTAACCTCGCGAAGACCCTCGAGCCTCGGTCGGACGGGCTCCACAGCCAACCCGCTGTCAGACCGGCTATGTTCCTCCGGCCTGGCGTCCAAGTGAGCTTTATCCCCGTCAACAGCCTTGATCCGCTACTAACACGGACCAATGGGGGAATATAGCGGTGTCACACATTGGTCATGACGTACCATTCCCAGGGAGGCTACCTGGTGTGACATTTGGCACTGGCCGCCCCGACTGCTCATCCCGACTGACTGCTCATCCCGCGGTGTGGTGAGGGACCGCATGCATGGATCCGAGATCTAAGGCCAGACGCAGGAGCCGAGGGGGCTCGATGATCTCGCCTTCGACTCGTGGGCACGGGGCGCGAGCTATGCGTGGGTTGGAAGTGGCACAGTGGGAGCCTGGTGTGCCTGGAAGCGTCGACACAACACCCGCGTCGCCTCCTGGGCGTTCTCCCCCGTCCCTCATTGGTTGCCATAGCGCGGGGAAAACCTTTGGGGTCACGCTTTTACTCGGCTCAGCCTGAGGCAGCCAGCCAGTGGCTGAGGCAGCTCAGGAAGGAGAGCCATGTGATGCTGCATGGGGCTGGAATCTTCTCGGGTGCCCTTACCGGATAACAGACATGCTCTCCCACGTGGTCTGGCATGGCGCTGAGGGAAGTTCGTCACGCTGAACGGAACAAGACATGGCCTAGCAGCGGCCCGCTCGCTGCCCGCTGCCCGTACCCGGTCTCCAGTTTTTACTCGCACCGTATTCGCCGAGTCGGAAGGCCTAGGCTCCATCAGCGCCTGATGGGTTCCGTCAGGTTCAATACTGGAGCTACTCTGTTCCTCATATCCTACGCTCCGCTGAGTGCCACGCCGCCATACGGTGCTATGTCCCCTGGTTCCAGACCATGCAGACTTCCAGGCACATCGCGGCCAATAACCAGTTCGAAGCAAAAGGGGCATAAAGCCTCGGCTCACACAGGATTCGACGGACGGAGAACTTGATATTCGGCCAAGAGGTAGTTTAGTCTCTGCTACGACGAGATATGATAAGCAACAACTGATATAGAATAGGAGCTTTCATTGTCTCTAGTCGGCCAATTCTCCTGACCAAAGTAGCAATTGATTGCATCGGACATTCGAGACCCCCTACGTTGGCAACTTTCTTAGCACCCACAGAACCGACATAACACCGCACCAATGATCAATTGCAAACTGTTTTGTTTCAGCCGAGGCCGATATCCGTTGGTTTCTGGGCGGATTTTTGCAACCACCCCCAGTGTTCGGGCGGCAATTCCAATGGCCGATGCGGGATGAGGAGGAGGGTGTCGGACTCCCAAGCATCCTATGGAGACGCCCTTTCCGGCGTCAAAAGTCTGGAATCTCTTCAATGGCAGACCGAGGTTTCCCACTCGTGTCACCCATACTCTGTGGAGAGACGAGCTTCTAGCAGGTGCTCGGAATCGCAGAACGGCATGACATGCACATGAGAGTCATTTGACAATGGCTCAACTTGATGATAGGCCATCCTCGACGGCGATGATCACTACAAGCAGCGGTCTATCCCTTGTCAACGTCGAGCCAGCAACTTCCCAACCGGAGCCCAACCTTGAGGCCGGAGCCTCCGTCGCGAATCGGGCGATACCAGGCGAGCAGAAGAATTTTCACTCTCCGGCGATGACTTGGCACTGAGTGGCGGCTGCCGCAGCTTCTCCTGCTGGGCGTCAATGTGGATTGACGCTTTACCGCTGCAGCCGACCTTGAAACCGCGAGAGGCGTCAATTCTGTCGTTTCCTCTTCATTTCGGGAGGCGTGAGCCGATCATCTGTCGTCCGCACAGTGGGAGAACACTTGACAATGCGCAGCTCTGTGCATGGGTACACACGCTGCTACTTGGCAACGGTTACGTCGACGCGCAGTCATCTCGCAGGAAGTCTAGCGACGGTCTCGATCGCCGGTAGGGGCTTTCGGTATCCACCATTCCTTCACCGAGAAGGGCTGTGGTCGGTGGAGGTTGAAGCAAGGAGAACATACTTCCGCTTCCGGTTACCTCGCCAACTGAACGCTAATCCTACCGCGGCATGTGGCTGGGGCATTTAAAAGAACATGGCATGTCGCAACCACACACCGCCACAGTGCCGCGAAGAGGTGGCCAGGACGCACGTTTCTGCATATATCTGCAGCAGCGTGTCACGGGTCGTGCAAAAATTTAGCTTTAGCAGAGAGAGACTCCACATTAAGACAAGGGGTCAACGCAAGCAGGCTCGACAGGTCGACGCGTCTCGTAACGTGTATGTGGGCGACACGAGTTGGAACACGTCGAGCACAGTATGGATGCGGGAGGGTGTTGCGGGTTGGGTGGGCTTGAAAGAGGACCTGACGGGAAGCTGGACGGGAGCTAGTCGAAAGCGGAAGCGTACTATCAAGTCATGCTGCCGCTTGGCTGGTTTGGCAGTTTGGCGCAGTAGTAGGACAAACGGCCACGTACATCGCGCATTACATGGCAGAGCGGGGGAGGGGACGGATGCCTTCTCGAATCTTGGGTTGAGCCAGACGAGCCACTCGAGCATGTACGCGACAGGACGAAAGCAGGTGGGGAAACGATCAGCAAGTGAGGGGAAGGCCGCAGGGCGTGCGGATTACTGTTTCCTCACACGCGACTCCAATGCCCGATCCGATCCTGCGGCTGTGGAGATTCAGGCAATGTGGAATTTGTGTGGTGTGTGTGTGTGTGTGTGTTTGTGTGTGTGTGTGTGTGGAGGTTCTGGGATGTGGCATGTCTGTGACAATGGCAACAGGGTTGCAATTGAAAGCGAGCGAGCATATTTCCGCGGAGGCCGGCAGAGAGAGGGAGCGGGGAGATGGGAGACGTCGAGGGGAGAGCGGGAGCGGGGGGTTGTGTCACATCCCCGCCCCGGGCGGCGGACCTCCGCTGTCGGATTCGGAGCTGCCGCTCTCCTGTCTTGCCTTCTGGATGTTGGACCCGTTTTTTCGGGTCGCCTCCTCCCGCGGTCGCCCCGTGACTCCCGGCGCAATTGGGCTCAGACGAGACGGGGGCGGAGGCGGAGGCGGGCTCGTCGAGCCTACTTTGTTCGGCATCCGGGCAGACTCGGTACCGGCCAAAACAGCCTGGATGAGCCGACACTGGTTCCCCGATCTCGGCCAGGAGCAAAAACTCGGTGACAGCACAACAGGTGATTCTCAGACAGATCCGTGGTCTCCTGGTTTATGATGGTGAGAGAGGAGGAAATTAGTGGGGAATTGGCTACGAGCTATTGCCGGTCCCTGCGCACACCTGCATCAGCATGGTGATGGATTGCGGGCAGCCTCAAGGACCGCTGCTGTCAGGGTCTTGTCAGCGGTTCGATCCGCGATCAGGCGGTCTGAGTGGATGACGACGACCATTAATATCAGCCTCACTGGCACCGACGCCAAGACGCAACCCATTAGTCAATTACCATCACGAGATAAGCACGAGGGAGAAGGGAGCTGAAAGACCAAAAAAGCAGGTTGATGAGTGAGGCACAAGGTTACTGTTTGCCCACCACGCCGAGCCGGCCGGCACAGTCAGCTGGTCTGTGCGAAGGAGGCTATTCCCTCTTTTTCTCGGCGTTGTCATGCCCCTGTCGCCAACTTACCTCGCGTGCTCGCCAACAAGGCCCCCACGAGCGACGACGTCATCATGAAGAGAAAAAAAAGAGAACTTCAGCAGCAACCAAAAAGGGGCTCGACCAACATGGCGGGATCTCCCGGTTTCGCTTACTCACTTGGTGAGATAACGCTACGGCACGCAACGAGTGTCGGGGCCAGGGCTTCTTCAGGTACAGTTCACGCCCGCGCTCACTTTCACGATCATGATGAGACAGACATTTGGTCTCTAGGTATACTTAATTAGCCGAGTGCAGCGCGGGGGTATTTCTCGACTTCATGCTCCCGTGGCGATCCCTACTACAAGTACTACTGCGAGGAGACTGTCAGGGGTTTCTGGCAGACCGGTTGGTCTTGTTGAGGATGATGTTCACTTGGCTTGATCGGCCAAAAAAATCATGAAATAGTTTATTTCTGTGGTGATAGTATTAGGTACGTAATCGGCTTCCTAGGACCGCAATCTTGTTCATCTTGGGTTATCTTCCTGAGCCGCTCCTTGGCACTGGCAGGAGAACATCTGACATGTTCAGAAGAAAATGAGACTGTATGGGCTGGATCCAGCGTAGAGGCCGTACCTCGCGCATCTTACCCATGTCGGAATTGGCGAGTCTCGGGATATCATGCCGACCTGGGACGCATCTTGGTTGTGTTTGGCTTCATTCTACTCCAAGGTAAAAGCGAGAAAAATGTTCAATTTAGCGAAGAAATGAGTCAGTGCAGCTGCATATTGTAGAATTATCGAGTTGACTTGGCTCAATCAAGACTGGTATAGAATTCTGGTCGCAAAAGCAATGGTAACCATTTTGGAGTATTCCTACAATTCACCTTGATTCCGAACACCCCCGAAAACACCATCTTCTACAATATCACGGCCTCTCCTCTCGTTGAAGGGGGCATTTGACGAACATCTGGTGTTGCTTGGCAGCCTCCCGATAAGTAAACTAGTTTCAGCGAGTCACGGCCCGATCCGAACCATGCTACCCATGTCAACTGCAAGGCGCGCATACAGACATTGAATCACTGTATAAGTTCAACATCACGACGTTTCCCCCTTCAAGACTTCCAGCTTCGACATCCAACTTTGGGAATTTAGCCTACCCTGTTTGATACAAATACACAATGGAAACTCGCACGTGGACCCGCCAAGTCGACAACACCACTTATACCTGTTCGACAGACGCCGCCCTCATCCAGCTTGATGTGCTCAATGCGGCGTTCGCATCCGAATTGCTCTGGTGGGCCAAGGCACAGCAACCAGACACGCTCAGGAAAACTGTCAATAACTCCCTCTGCTTCGGAGTGTATGCTGGCGATCCGTCTCTCCCTGCCGCTGGTAAGTCCTATTTTGAGATCACACATTTTACGGACTACGGTTCTATTACTTCGGGAAAGGGGGGCTGATCCGGTATGACATGGCAGAGCGGCCGATGATCGGCTTCGCGAGACTTATCACAGACTACGTCACCTTCGGGTACCTGACGGACGTGTATGTCCTGCAGGAGTACCAGGGCAAGGGGCTGGGGAAGTGGTTGATGACCTGTCTGCGGGAGGTGTTGGACTCGTGGGAGAACCTGCGGCGGTGTGTATTGTTTACGGGGGATGCTTCTGCGGTGCGACTGTACGAGACGACGCTGGGAATGTACGACGTGCGGGAGAAGAGTAATGGGTTGATTGTCATGCAGATGATGGGAAAGGTAGGAGCGCCTGGGCGGCATGGGAATTGAGTGAGTGAGCGGTTGTCATGGAACTTTTGTGTGTTTAATTTCTTTTTTGTGTGGGAGGGAAGGTTCTACTTTAGAGGAGATAAATGGGATTACCCCTTCCCGGGTGTTGTCTTCTTGTATGCGCCGCCATTGGCGCGCCGAAGCTCGATGGCGCGCTTGTAAGGGGGCGCGGTCGGAGGTTGGATGGGGTCGAGCGAGACGTGATCGTCTGGGAGTTTGTATGAGGCGTCGGAGTCGAAGGCCGACAGGTCGCCGCATGCGACGAAGGGGGCAATCCACCTGATGTCTTTGGATGGTTCGGCTGTTAGGTCTTCTACCTCGATGTCGTAAATCCCATCCTCGTCGGGTCCGTCCTGCGGTCTCGCGGGGGCCTGGCTCCATGCTCCAGTCTCCTCGTCCTGGAGCGGCGCCGGTACAGCGGTGATGGGCAACACGGCGTTCCTCTCGGCGAGCATCTCTGGCAGACGGTTGCCGACGCCGAGCGGCTCCTCCAGACTGGCGTGAAACCCCTGGGGCGGGCGGAAGTCGATGCACACGATGAAGGCCTCAACGCTGCTAGCGCGTGAGGAGCGGGGCTTCGCGACGTAAACCTTGTCGAAAAAGATCTTGAGCTGGGCGTAGAGGAGATCGACGTTACGGCCGCGGAAGATCTTGGCCACAAATTTGCCGCCGGGCTTGAGCACACAGAGGGCAAGGTTGAGGGCAGCAAAGAGCAGCTGCGACTGCACGTAGATGTCGAGGTCATGGAGTCCCGTGACGTCAGGCGCGCCGTCACTGATCACAAGATCCACCGGCTGTGCAGCCTGTTGGCTTTTGTTGCTGGGGTCGTAGTCAGGATCCAGGGCGTTGAGAAGGAGTGGCACCGTCGCCGGGTGGGTGATGTCGGCGCGAAGCGTGATGATGCCAGGAAGAGGGCTGATGGGTTGAAGGTCGATAGCGACAATCTTGACGTCGCTCCGGGGTTTGGGCTCGGTCCTCGGGGCGGACTGAGGCGCAAGAGAGGCGGTTTCTGTTGCATCCTGTGTGCCGAAGACATGCAGCATCTGTTGACGGAGCTTGGCTTCTCGGTCTTGCCAGGCACAGCGGCCGAATGATTCGCCTTTTATGAGGACTCTTGAGAGGACTTGCGACCAGCTGCCAGGAGCCGCACACAGGTCGACAACACGGGTGACATCCTCAAAGAGGTTGAACTCTGGGGCGTGTCAGCGTCCGTCCTTGCAATCGGCATTCCTGAGCGCTTTGAAGAATGAGTGGGTGCGAGTGAGTTGGGTCTTACCTTCATCCAGCTGCAGAAGCTTGAATGCGCTTCTCGCCCGCCATCCCTGCTCCTTTGCGAGACGATAGTAGGCGTCGCGCTTATCCTTGGATGACTTCCCCATACTTTGAGGTCTAACTGAGTCAGAAATTGACCGAGACACTCCACGATATGAGCCCCAGGCTTTGTTCTACCAGTCTCTTGAGAAGCCCAGTCGCCTAGCTTCCGATTTGAAACAAATGCAATGAGTTCGGCTACAGGATGCACGAGTAAAGTGTTCGGTCGGGTTGAGCACTTGGGTATCTTGGTCACTTCCGTGCATGTAAAAATCGAGTTTTTGGATGAAGGTGAGCGGGGGAGCCTGGGGTAAAACTGGGGGGTTTGCAAACAGAGTCTCGGAATCTACCAACCAGCAGTATTATGGCCACCAGGGATTGGCCATTGAAGCGAGTAGAAAATGTATTCTTCCTACGTCTAAAGCTCCACATTTACTTTTAATTTTGCCTATCTATTAGCTTTCAACGGTGAGAAACGATGCATGTGCATCTGCCACGGAAGAATTATAGATTCAGGGTTAGGGTCCGTCTCGGGAAGCCGCAGCTCTTATGGTTCAAAAGTGGGGCCAAAATCTTCATTCTCCAAATCAATGGCCGGCCGCAATTTTTCATGCATCGCCATTCTCATCACCACGTCAAAGACACTCACAATGAAGCCCAGCAATAAGAGAAAGGCTGCTAAAGCCCCCGGTGGGGAGCCCAAGCGCCAAAAGGCGCAGGCTGGCGGCTCAAAGCCAAAGCGGCCGGTGAGCGTGGATGCGCTGTCATGGAAAACCGTCGATGTGCCCGAGATGTACAACGACGCTGAGGGTTTCTACGGCCTGGAGGTGGTCGAGGGTGTCGATATTGTAAACCATAATGGCACCGTGCAGTTTGTAAGTTTCGCGCATCTTGAGATTTTCCGTTATATTGATACTGACACCAGTTCCAGGTTGCCGCCGCGGGTCAGACCCAGGCTCAGGATGCTGAGCAGGATGAAGAGTTTGCAGGCTTTGAAGACGCCCCTGAAGTCGCTGAGGATGGTGCCAAGAAGTTATCGCCTTCCGCAACGGTAACAAAAGAGGCTAAAGCAGAGATGCCAAAGCCCAATGGGCGAAAGAAAAAGGAGAACAAGAAAAACGCAGAGAAGAAAAAGGACCTGAAGAAAAAGGCTGCCAAGCAAGATGCAAAGGGTATCCCAAAGAAAACCCCAAAGGCTGCCCCTGTTGAAGATGACGACCAAGATTCCGAACTGGAGGCGAACGTATTCTCAAAGATTGACGATGACATGCCTGAAACTCATGTCGATGACATCGAAACCGACATGTCACAGTGGGAGCCACTCAACCTGTCACCTCAGATAGTATCAACAATTGGCCGCCTGAAATTCGCCGTACCCACGGCAATCCAGGTACGGGCGATTCCTGCGATCATGGAGGGCCACGACGTTATCGGGAAGGCGGCAACCGGCTCAGGTAAAACCCTGGCTTTCGGCATTCCCATTGTGGAAACCTGGCTGAGCCGCCAGGGGAGCGCGGAGCAGAATAAGGGTGAGAAACATACACCCATCGCCTTGATCCTCTCGCCTACCCGAGAACTGGCGCATCAGATTGCGGATCATATAAAGCAGCTATGTAAGGGGCTCAAGCCAGCCCCATACATCTGCTCAGTCACTGGTGGACTGTCTGCGCAAAAGCAGCAGAGGCAGATGGAAAAGGCCGACATCATCGTAGGAACCCCTGGGCGTATGTGGGAGATGCTGAGCACCAACCCCGCTCTACTTGAGTCTTTCCGGGGAATCAGCTTCCTCGTGGTTGACGAGGCAGATCGACTCCTGAAGGACGGACACTTCAAGGAAGCAGAAGAGATCTTCAGCGCTTTGGACAGGGAGGCCCCGACCAACGAGACCGAACATTCAGAGAGTGAAGAAAACGACGAAGAAGAAGAGGCCGAGGCGCCGAAACGTGAGCGCCAGACACTCGTATTCTCCGCGACCTTCCACAAGGGCCTACAGCAGAAGCTTGCAGGTAAAAGCCGCTATAACCTCATGGGGGACAACGAATCCCTCGAGTACCTACTCAAAAAGCTCAACTTCCGCGAGGGGCAGCCCCAATTTATCGACGCCAACCCGATCTCTCAGATGACTGAGAACCTGAAGGAAGGTCTCATTCTCTGCGGTGACATGGAGAAAGATCTGTTTCTCTACTCGGTGCTCCTTCTGCAGCCGACGCGTCGCGCCCTCGTCTTCACCAACTCCATCAACTCCGTCTCCCGCATCACACCGCTCCTCCAGAACCTCGGCCTGCCTGCCTTCCCGCTCCACTCCAACATGATCCAGAAGGCCCGTCTGCGATCCATCGAGCGCTTCAAGGCCAGCGGCGACGACCCAAACCAAAACAAGGGCACCAACAAAGCAGCAGGAATCCTGATTGCCACCGACATCGCCGCCCGTGGTCTCGATATCCCCGGTATCGACCTCGTCATCCATTACCACGTGCCGCGCACGGCCGATGACTACGTCCATCGCTCAGGCCGTACCGCGCGTGCCTCCAGCTCAGGCGTCAGTATTCTTCTCTGCGGCCCCAAGGAGTCGATACCAACACAGCGCCTCGTAGCCAAGGTCCACGCCGCCGCGGAGGCCAAGGACCCCGCCACCAAGAGCAAGAAGGGCGACGTAGTCCACACCATCGACATCGACCGCCGCATCGTCTCGCGGCTCCGCGAGCGTGTCGTACTAGCCAAGAAGATGACCGACTCCACACTGGCCAAGGACAGAGGCGGCAAAGACGACAGCTGGATGCGCAAGGCGGCCGAGGATCTCGGCGTCGAGTACGACTCGGAGGAGCTCGACAAGGCAAGCACGTGGAGCGGGCGGGGTAGCGGCCGCAAGGTCAAGGAGAAGGAGTCACGATCTATCCCCAAGGCAGAGATGGCGTCGATGCGGGCCGCTCTACGGGAGATGCTTTCCAAGCGGATCAACACGGGTGTGAGCGAGAAGTATCTCGGCAGTGGCGGTATTGATGTCGATGAGCTCCTCAGGGGTGGTGCACCAGGAGAGTTCCTCGGGAATGTGGACGGGTTAGGACTGGATAATCTTTGATAATACCTCACACGCGTAGCAAAATAGATGACGGTGTATTAATGTGAGTTTCGTTTGCTAAGTTAAGCACAACTGGGTATATTTGCCATCGCCAGATTATCAGCCATCCTGATGGCCATCAGCGTTCCGTGTCGCATGTACATACGCCATTCTTGTATACATCCTCTTAGCTGGGGGTATCAAAATGTTTCCAAGTGAAAACAAAAATAAGGAAAACAAAACAATCTGAGTATGCAGTCGCTTGTCCAGGTGTGAATCTCATAATCTCGCCGGGTTGTTTGTCCTTTTGTCCTTTCCCCATGCGCGCTGTTACGCAATGCAATGATATCCAAAAGAAAAGAAAATAAAGCAATACAAAAGAAATCAACAACAGTAAGTTATGCGGCCGTTTGTACAGGTGTATCCCCCATACCCACGACATTTCCTTTACGCTTTGTCACGAACATCCCCTTTATCTTCTTCGTCGCTCGGCTGAGCGATGCAACCGATCTGATGCTGCTGCTCTCTGATGCGCTCCCACAGAGAGTCGCCTCCTCATCCCACATGCCCAGATCATCGCCACTGTTCCTGGCTTCCCTACTAAAAGCAGCGATTCCAAGTATATCCGTCACCTTCTGTTTGAGAGACTTGATTGCCTTGATGCTAGAAGCCGGCGAGCCATCCACCGGAGACACGGCCGTATCATACTCGCTCAAATTATCGTCGTCATCCCGAGCACCGCCCGGCGAAGAGGCACTGCCGAAATAAAAGGTGCTGTGTGTGGAAGTGATACCGCCCAGTGGAGAGACACTACCCATGAGGGTTGAACTTGATGGGCCGATGGCGGCACAGATAGACCTTCGGCAAGGCAGGGTCAAATATTGGTAGTCTTCGGGGTCTTCCTCGGGATCTTTAAGGTCTTCTTCGGGGCCTTCGAGGATTGAAGTTGCTTGTGAACCGGGGGCACCGTCTGGTGAAGACACACTGCCGAAATAAAAGGTGCTGTCCACGGAAGTGGCACGGTCTAGTGGAGGGACACTATCCACAAGTGTTGAGGTTAGTGAACTGATGGAGGCGCTCCTAGACTTTTGGTGAAACAGGCCCAAATATTGGTGATGTCTGAGGGTTTGGTGGTATCTGATGGCTTGGAGAAGGGAATCTGCTCGTGAGCTCAGGGCGGCACTGTCCAGTGAAGAGTAGCTATTCAGGAAAGAGTCGTTATCCTTGGAAGAGTCGCCATCCAGAAAAGAGTCGCTGTCCAGGAAAGAGTCGCTATCCTCTGGATAGATAATATCAACGAGAAACCCACTATTTCTGGGAGAGGCACTATCCACGGAAGAGACACTATCCGCGAGGGTTGTGCCTGATGAGCTGATGAACGCGCAGCTAAACCTCCGGGAACTGTCCAGTGGAGAGATACTGACTCCGATAGTTAAGCCCGGTGAGCTGATGGAGGTGCAGTTGGTTTTTTGGGAAGGCGGGCTTGAAGATGCACCGTCCAGTGGAGAAACACTATCCCTGATAGTTGAGCCTGGTGAGTTGATGGAGGTGCAGTTGGTCCTTCGGGAAGGTGGGCTTGAGGAGGGGCTATCCGGTAGGGAGATATTATCCCCGATAGCTAAGCCTGAGAGGTCAATGGAGGCGAAGCTGGACCTTCGGGAAGACTGGCTCGAAAAGGTACCATCCAGAGAAAAGACACTAGACACGAAGGTTGAGCTTGATGAGCTCGATGAGTTGGATGAATCCGATGAGGTTGAAAAGCAGGGGGAGGCGCAGTTGGACCTTCGGTCAAGCAGATAGGCGTCGCTCGATGGAGGGCGGGAAGACGGATTCGAAAACGGATTCGGACACCCATCCAAAAACGCATCCGAAAACGGATTCGAAAAACGAGAAAACGAAGGCAAAACCGGATTAGGAAACCACTGGGGCTCAGGGACTTGGAGAGTTCCTCGTGAGTCCTCGCTTGAGCTCTGTGGGAGCGGCTGGTCGGTACCGGACTGTTCAGGGACAGATTCCAAAGATGGGAGGGTCTTTGATGGAACGGGGACCTCGACGGTCTCCTTAATTACGATGCTGGGGACATCATTATTGCTGGCTCGGTACTTGGTTAGGCGTGGCGAATCTGCAGTTGTCTGTACGGCTTCGGTCGTCTCCAGAACCCTCACAGCCTCCGTCGTCGTCTCAGCCTTTTCCGTGATTGTGATCTGGGGCCTGTCGTCATCCTGGTATTGTGGGTCGTGGAATACAAAACCGATATCCGGGAATAATAGCTCTGGTCGTTCTGCCAGCTGCCCCGGGCTGTGACCGAGTGAAATGCTGTCTGGCACCTCCAATCCTCTGACAGTTGAGGATGTAGGCATGAAAGCCGCAGCCCGTGACTCATCGGGTAAATGGGCAACCTCCTGCACCAGCAGCAACGGAGCCGTCTTCTCAGTCACCGATGATAGCTCCGGCATCGAATACAATCTTGGCTCGGCCAACGGCTCAACTTCCGACTTAACCTCTTGAATTGGCAACAAGCGAGACATCTTGTGAGCCATCGCCTCGATTCGCCTAGTCTCCTTCTCCTTCAAGCTTCTCGATCGCTTCCTTGGCCGTCCATTATTCAACTTTTCTCTCAATCTGAGACGAGCCAGATTGAGCGCGATCTGGGGAGTTATCCACTCTGGAAAGTCGACATCTATCTGGTGTCCGTCGTCATCGGGATGGGGTCCGTTCTGAAGCTCGGGTTGCTCGGCCTGCGCCTTACACCCTTCCTCGTGGTGTTCCTGGTCTCCGAGCTGGGGCCCATGCTGAGGCTGGGCTTCCTCGACTTCTACCACAGACCCTTCTTCTTCTTCTTCTTCTTCTTCTTCAACAACAACAGGAGGCCGAACGTTTGCTGCGAGCCGGGTCCACAATACCAAGGCGATCTCATCGTTGAGGACGGGGACCCGCACAAGTCGTCGGCAGGCCTGCCAGCCTTCTGCCTGGTCGAGGTTGCCCAGCCGCTTTAACTGGGTGATTGTTAGGTCGCAAGAGATGGAAATTTGGGTCCAATGTCTTCCCCAGCAGGATTTGACGAAGTCCTCGATCCAGAAGCGCGCCTCTTGCAGCTCCAACTCGTGCAGCTCCTGTTGACGATCCACGTGGGTGAGCCGCCGGAGGTCGCGGCTGTGGGGCAGAGGTGGGTTACTGTTGAGGTCGACTGGCTGATTAAAGACGGGCGGCAGATCGGGTGGAGAATCAGAAGGGCACTCGGGACGAGGACCGGCGATGCCCCGTTGGATGGGACTGACGCTTCCAGAACCGTGCTTCCCACCGGGGCTTATCATGGCCCACCCACGTGAGAAACGGTGACTGGGCGCCTTCGAGTAGCCGGATGTCCCCGAGTGCCCCGCTGGCAGACGGCTGGAGCAAGGCGGCTTGATACAACTGCTGCCGCTTCGCCATGATCTGCTCCACCCGATGCCGCCGTCGGATGGGTTTTCAACGGATGTGACCACTGGAAGCAGGAAGGCTGGGGGTCTGCCCATGTCAAATATACCCAACGATCCAAGGTTTGCCGCATGACAGGGCAGCTAGCTTTTGGTATCCTCGGAGAAGAGAAGCCGTTTACGTTTGCCTTCAGCCCCCCACGCACTGTGAGGGTCCAGTAGCCGAGTCATGAACCCGGGGCGTCTTCTGGTTGACCAGGCTTTGCTGGATACCCAGGGAACAGGCTATAGGCGGAGAGACGACTGTTTCTGTTGCGGAATGAGGCCGGAGATGTGAGGTGAGAGAAGATATGTCCCAGACCCTGGCGGCCGCGTGGGACCCTCGAGGCCGGTGGCTATAGTTGCCCATATCCATTGCTGTTTCGTTGTTCCCCGGCTGCCTGATCTTTGCTCTTCGTATCCTTTGCTTCCCCACTGGGAAGCTGGCTAATGGGCGATTGCCTCTGGCCTGGGCAAAGCGCCTCGGACAACATCATAGAGCCGCTGTGGCAGACACTAAACAAAGCCATTGAGTTTGCCGCTCAAGCCCGTTGACTATCTAGCCGACCTCTGGTTTGTCTGGCCTGTGGGAGGAGTGGGGGAGAGAAAGGCGTTCCAAATCATCTTATCTCCTGGCGGTGCTTTTGGGTTGGAGTTTGGCCAGCCAACCTGGTTGAGACCCACCACCATTGAGCCTCATCCCAACAAACCAAGGCCTCTGTAAAAGACAGAAGACAACACATGCCGCCGTCGTGTAACCACAGCCTTCCGGGAGTAGCTTGCCGATAACCCACTGTAGTTTGGACGCCTTGAGAGATGTCTCGTGCCTTGTGCTTGGAGCCAACCGGCTGGCTTCTGACTGCCCTCAGCGTCAAACCAAAGCGTGAAAGAAACACAGAGAACAATAAAATCTCGAGTCCCACCGCAGCATGCACGTCATTCTTGACGGACGCCTCAGGACTGTAACGTCGTAGACAGGTGCCTCCCGACGGACCGTTCCGCCCATAGGCCAGAAATACGGGGAGATTCTGCCATCGGCTAGAAGCGGCCAGGCTCTCTGAGTCTGACCTGCTGAAGAAGGGAGCAAGCAGAGACGAACAGTGCGGCTCCTCCCTCAGCGCGTCACTCAGAATTTTCGACGACCCGCATTGCGTATCGTATCGGTTTTCCCCAGCCTACCGAAACCAAAAAAAGAATCAGAAGAGTGATGATGATGCCGGATCCTGTGTTTGGAGGAAAATGCCAAGGTTTTTCTTGGGGGTCGATGGGAGTCGGGCTTTGCGGAGTACCTATGCAGCGACTTGGTACTTACCCGGGGTAGTGTCCCGCATTTGCCGCCTCAACCTTCTCCACACCATAACATCCCAGGACGTTGATTGGTTAGTTGACGTCAGACAAACATCCGTCCACTCTCGATAGACTCGTCGATAGACTCCCATCGGGACACAACCTTCTGCCACTCTGTCCGATCCTCGACTGCCTCTGAGATTGCCTCTGACTCCTGGATCTGCCATTGCAAACCCCTACTCAGTTCCATTTTCCTCACTCGTTTCGTTATTGCCACCACGTCAAACGAAGAAGAGGCCATCGGATGTGCGACTTTGGGCTGCGGTCCAGGTCTCAGGAGCCCAGGGGCATCGTGATAAGGCATCGGAGCTCACAACTCGGCCATTCCTCGTAGACGACTTCGGACTTCGGCCGGTGACAGCGCGGACCTTGTGCGGCCGCAGCAACACGCCACCGCTTAGACTCTGAAGGCCGAGATACACCTTGGCCATGGCTGGTACCACGTCCATAAACCCGATCGGTCGCCGCGTAACCCTTGACCGGGTCTCCTCGAGCCCTTCGCTCAGTGAGATACAGCGCCCGCGGAAACTGCGCCTCCTGGTCGCTGCGAATGGCCCCAAGGATGTCGCCTTCGCCCAGGCAATTGCCGTGCGCCTGTCCAAGGAGTCGCAGATCACCACCCGCGCCATCGTCGACGAGATGACCCATCGCCTGGCCCAAGAGATCATCGTGCTCCAGAACCGGGTGCTGAAAAGGGGCGCTACCGATGGCACCAGTAACAGGGACATCGAGACATGCCAGCAGCAGGCCTTTGATCTGGTGGAATGGGCTGACCTGCTGGTGCTGGCACCTGTCGATGCTGACACCCTGGCTAAGATGATGTGCGGCGTGTCGGACACGCTTCTCCTCGAGGTCCTGAGGTCGTGGGACGCCTCCAAGAGGATATTGCTGATCCCAGGTATGACCACACACATGTGGGAGAACCCCGTCACGAAAAGGCAGATAAGCAAGCTGCACCGCAAATGGGGCTGGATCAGGGTCATGCCGCCGGTCCTCTGGCACTACGAAGATGGCCCAACTCCAAAACGAGTGGTTAAGTGGGATGCCTTCAATGAGGTTGTGGGCATCATCAAGAACCAGGCCGATCTCCTCAAGTTGGGTCACAACGTGGAAGTCGCCATCCAACAAGGGACGTCGTCTATCAGCCCCGGCAAGAGGACGCAATCGACACTGCCCCCAGAGATCTGGAGCATCATACTGCAGTACACCAATGACTGGGAGCTGGCTTCGTCGCTCGGAGTCTTCACGACCGTTCCAATGCCAACCAACTGGCGGCTGGAGCCAAAGGACCCCAACGACCCGCTCCAGGTTTTTATGCACGAGTTAGAATGGACCCTACTCACTGCCAACACAGAAGTCATATGCAAGAAGCTCTCGGAGGCACCACCATCCTTTCACGATCTCTCTGCCCTGGCGGTTCATCTAATCTTCAAATTCTCTCTCACCAACGTGCTCACCTACATCGAGGCGAACTTCCCTCACATCTTCAAGTGTTTCGATGGCAAAACAATACCGACCAAGGCTTCAGCCTACTACGGCCGCACTGACATCCTCGACTGGTGGGCCCGGTCACCCTCGTTTCTCGAGAAGCAATACGACACGGAGGCACTTAACGGCGCCTCCGGCCGCGGCTTCATCCAGGTACTTGAGTGGTGGCGGAGGTCAGGCTTGCCCCTCAAGTATACCGAGGCGGCGTTTGAAGGCGCCAGCTCAAAAGGTCACCTGCATGTTCTCGAGTGGTGGCGTGAGGCGTTCATTCAGGACCCGACTATTGCGCCTAAGCCGGGCCGGGCGTTGCTCGCCGCGGCCCAGTGGGGCCAGACGGCGGTGATGCGCTGGTGGGAAGACAGCGGGATCCCGGTGGACTACCAGGACGCAGTATGTAAAATGGCCAGCCGGTGGGGCCAGGTTAAGGTGCTTGACTTATGGCGTGAGCTCCGGGGTGATGATAAGATCCAGTTCGATAACCAGATCCTGATTGAGGCGACATATCATGCACATATTCCGGTGCTGGAGTGGTGGCGCCAGTATGCCCACGGCGAGTTGCCGGGCATGGATGGGCGCAAGGGGAAGCGGGTCGAGTACAAGACCATGGACGTGGAGGAGGCGCTCGAAGACTCTCTGGGCGACCAGACAGTTGTACGGCGATGGTGGGCAGAAAATGGGCTCAATTTGGGCTTGGGCACCAGCGAATGGATGAAGGTTAGACACCTATGAGAGCTAGCCAGCCTAAGGAAACAGTGGCAGGCGAGCAGTGGCTTGAAGGACAGAGCTAGGGCGTCAAGTTGTGAATTCTAAATTATACCCCTATTCAAATATAACATATCATTTTCAAACAATACTCTATATCTGCACTCGCTCTTCTTGGGGCTGGGAAGCAAAAATAAAAGTACCATCCGTTCGATCAATCACGCTCTTATTTCGTTCAAACTCATAGGGCTTCTGCCAACTCTATGGTTACCAAACGCCGTCTGTGTGCACTATGCTTCGCTCTGTCCCCTGGGTATACCCATAAACGCCTTGTCAAAATACAAACCCCTTCCTGCTTCACTGAAACTTCCCCGGATTACTCAGAATGAGCCTCCTCAACACATCAATCTGCCTCGCCTGCCCCTTATTCCTCAGTTCCGCAACACCCCTCCTATCCGGCCTCCGCATCCCATTCGAATAAACCACCGTAAAGTCCGGCACCACCTCCCCCGCAGGAATCTCCGTCCGCGCTGTCAGCGTGCAATGCTTCCCTATCACGGCGCCCCCGCCCACCTTGACGCCCACACCGACGATCGTCCCGTCCCCGATCACCGTATCACCCGCTTCGATCGCCGCCCCAACTTCGACCGTCACGTAGTCCCCGAGCGTCACGCCCTTTTCGGTGATTCGTCCTGAGGTGCCGATCGCACCGACCGTGCTGCGCTCGTGGACGATGCAGCGGCGGCCGATGGTGATGCGCCCGCTGAGGGAGTCGAGGCGCGCGCGCGGGTGGATCACGCTCTCGCTGTGGATGGCGATGGGGTTGGAGCCGGTGAGGACGGCGGAGTCGGCGATGGTGATGGAGGAGGAAAATTCGACGGGGGGCTTGGGGCCGGCGAGGGAGACGGGCGGGAGGATGGAGTGTCGCTTTGAGGAGGAGGACATGGTTGTGGTTGTGGTTGTCGTTGTCGTTGGGGGGTTACGCTCGAGAGGGTTCTGGAAGCAATTGGGGGTGCATGGCGGGAGGGCTTTGCTCGTGGGAAAGCGGGAATGGGATGGCCGTGTTGTTGAAGGCGAGCAAGATGGTTGAGTTGTAATTGTTGGTGTTGGTGCTGGAAGCTCTGCTCCGAAATGGCTTGAATGTAATGGAGGGAGTTCGATGGTTGAGAGCTTGCTTGGTACGAAGTTACAAGGAGCTCCCGTAACCCCCCACAGTGGGGCCAGCTGTAAGCTCTCGCCACAAAATACCGAACGCCACATCCGGGCGGCCAATCAGCACAGCCCGAATCCTAAGAAAGGGCCGCTTTCAATTCAACACAACGACCTCACTCCGAATCATCACCGGCCAATTGGCATCCCCAACTCTCTGCTCCTGAGCAGACACCAACAAGATGCTGTCACGAACCGCAGTGCCGTCCAAGGCGTCGGCAAAATCGCTCTCGCGGGCCGTCGTCGGGTCATCAGCATCGAGCAGCGTCGCGCCCCCTCAACAGCACGCCCAATGCCGCTCCTTCGCGACCGTCCAGGACGGTGCCGCCGCCCCGAAGCGTGTCTATGGCGGGCTCAAGGACCAGGACCGTATCTTCCAGAACCTCTACGGCCGCTACCCGCCCGACCTTAAGAGCGCCAAGAAGATGGGCGACTGGCACAAGACGAAGGAGATCTTGCTCAAGGGCCACGACTGGATCATTGGGGAAGTCAAGGCCTCCGGTCTGCGCGGCCGCGGTGGTGCTGGTTTCCCCTCGGGTCTGAAATGGGTTTGTGCTTCTTTCCAGCGATCGATTGCGCATCAATTGGTGTCTCCCGAGCTGACCCGTTCAACCTCTCAATTTAGTCGTTCATGAACTTCAAGGACTGGGAGAAGGACACCAAGCCGCGGTATTTGGTCGTCAACGCCGACGAGGGCGAGCCGGGCACCTGCAAGGACCGCGAGATTATGCGCAAGGACCCGCATAAACTTGTTGAGGGGTGTTTGGTGGCCGGCCGGGCCATGAACGCCTCGGCCGCTTATATCTACATCCGTGGCGAGTTCATCGAGGAGGCTGCCGTGCTCCAGAACGCCATCAACGAAGCTTACGCCGATGGTCTTATTGGCAAGAACGCCTGCGGCTCCGGCTATGACTTCGATGTCTACGTCCATCGCGGTGGCGGTGCCTACGTCTGTGGCGAGGAGACCAGTCTGATCGAGTCGCTTGAGGGCAAGCCCGGAAAGCCGCGTCTCAAGCCGCCATTCCCTGCTGCTGTGGGTCTCTTTGGCTGCCCGTCGACCGTGGCTAACGTTGAGACCATCGCTGTGGCCCCTACGATCTGCCGTCGCGGAGGCAACTGGTTTGCCGGCTTCGGCCGTGAGCGTAACCAGGGCACCAAGCTGTACTGCATCTCTGGGCACGTCAACAACCCGTGCACGGTGGAGGAGGAGATGAGCATCCCGCTACGTGAGCTCATTGACAAGCACTGCGGTGGTGTTCGGGGCGGCTGGGATAACCTGCTCGCCGTCATCCCTGGCGGCTCGTCGACACCTATCCTGCCCAAGCATGTGTGCGATGACCAATTGATGGACTTTGATGCCCTCAAGGACAGCCAGTCTGGTCTTGGCACAGCCGCCGTCATTGTCATGGACAAGAGCACCGATGTCGTTCGCGCCATCTCTCGCCTCAGCCACTTTTACCGCCACGAGAGCTGCGGCCAGTGCACACCTTGCCGCGAGGGTAGCGAGTGGACCGAGCAGATCATGAACCGCTTTGAGAAGGGCATGGGTCGCGAGAGGGAGATTGATATGCTCCAGGAGCTGACGAAGCAGGTTGAGGGCCACACCATTTGCGGTAAGTGTCAATTATGTTTCCGGAATTTGAGAACTGTGATGCTGACTCCTATTCTAGCTCTCGGCGAGGCCTTTGCCTGGCCTATCCAAGGTCTCATCCGCCACTTCCGTCCCGAGCTTGAGGCGCGCATGCAAAAGTTCGCCAAGGAGCAAGGCGGCGAGGCCCTGGCTGGCGGGTGGGAGCATGACGCGTTAGTGAAGGGCAAGCTTATCTCGCCCGGTATGTGAGTTGATATACAGGGGTAGGTGGCTTCAGGTGGTGTTACACAAAATGCTGCAGCTTGAGGTTGGGATCAGCGGTTTGTTCTGTTGGAAGCGTCGGGCAAGACTGACAGCCCGGCTGACAATGGAATGTATATGTGCATAGGTCGTGCGATGGCCCAGTTGGCCGATGTATTTATTTTGTTTCAACTGCCCTGGTGTTCTTGCTGTGTGTCTCATCCCGTGGAAATCATCATGCCTCTCCATGATATTAGATCCTCTTGGTTTGTTGGATCCATTGCCTGAGGTCTTTAAGAACGAAAAGACACAACCGAGAGTATCCTAGAGTAAACTATGTCAACTGGTAGAACATAGGGCATGCATTAGTGAGCGGATGCTAGTCTTGGACCGTTGGTAATAAAACTAAATCATTCTTGTAGGCTAATCACAACTGTCACTTTGAGTTTCGAGAACAAAGTCATCAAGCAACTTGGTCATGACTCTGGCAAAGCACCTCGCTGCAACATCAGCAATCTCACCCTTCATTTAAAACCCTGGATCACGCCCGGGTTGGGGTACACACGGAAGACACATCACATCAAAATTCCAAAGGTGTTGGAGATATCATGCAATTGCATGTATTTCTTAATGTACTATGCGAAGGGTACACCTGAATGTCTCACAAGTACATCCAGTGTCTTGATTTGGGCCTCCGGATCAATTACGAAACGACGACGAGAACTCCTCCACTAAACTCAAAGGGGGTCCAACTCCAAGCAGAAAAGTCGCTAATTGACCCAGCTCGTATAATCGATTATCAACAGTAAGACGAAGGCCATCGCAAAGCCGCACATGACAGCTTGGCCCCGTTATATGGGAATGTCGCCAAGGAGAATTTACTCCTCGCCCTCAATAGGGGCCTCCTCCTCGTACTCCTCTTCTTCCTCGTCAACACCAGCATCCTGGTATTGCTGGTACTCGGAGACGAGATCGTTCATGTTGGACTCAGCCTCAGTGAACTCCATCTCGTCCATACCCTCGCCAGTGTACCAATGCAAGAAAGCCTTGCGCCTGAACATGGCAGTGAACTGCTCGCCAATACGCTTGAAAAGCTCCTGGATGGCGGTCGAGTTGCCGACGAAGGTCGACGACATCTTGAGGCCACGGGGAGGGATCGAGCAGAGAGCGGTCTGGACGTTGTTGGGAATCCACTCAACGAAGTAAGAGGAGTTCTTGTTCTGGACGTTGCGCATCTGATCCTCAACCTCCTTCATAGAGACCTTGCCACGGAAGATGGCCGAGCAAGTCAGATAGCGACCGTTGCGGAAGTCAGACGCAGCCATCATGTTCTTGGGGTCGAACATCTGCTGGGTGAGCTCGGGGACCGAGACCGCACGGAAAGAGTGCGCGCCACGGCTAGTAAGGGGCGCGAAACCGACCATGAAGAAATGGAGACGGGGGAAAGGAACCATGTTGACGGCAAGCTTGCGCAGATCCGAGTTGAGCTGACCAGGGAAGCGCAGGGACACGGTAACACCCGACATGACGGCGGAAACCAGGTGGTTCAGGTCGCCGTACGAGGGGTTGGACAGCTTGAGTGTCCGCATGCAGATGTCGTAAAGAGCCTCGTTGTCAATGCAGAAGGTCTCGTCCGAGTTCTCGACAAGCTGGTGAACCGACAAGGTGGCGTTGTAGGGCTCAACGACGGTGTCGGAGACCTTGGGAGAAGGAACGACGGAGAAGGTCGCCATCATGCGATCGGGGAACTCCTCGCGAATCTTGGAGATGAGGAGCGTGCCCATACCGGCACCGGTACCACCACCGAGGGAGTGGGTGATCTGGAAGCCCTGGAGGCAGTCGCAGCCCTCGGCCTCACGACGGACGACATCGAGAACTTGGTCAACAAGCTCAGCACCCTCGGTATAATGACCTTTGGCCCAGTTGTTTCCGGCGCCGGACTGGCCGAAGACGAAGTTGTCGGGACGGAAAAGCTGGCCGAAGGGGCCGGCACGGACAGCGTCCATGGTACCGGGCTCCAAATCGACGAGGACAGCGCGAGGAACATACTTGTTGCCCGAGGCCTAGATAACAAACAAGCAGGTTAGCCGCGATGTTCAGCTGCAGAGAGAGCTAGGTGAAGGATGTAATCGGGGCAACCCACCTCGTTGAAGTAGACGTTCATACGCTCGAGCTGGAGCTCGGAGGTACCGTTGTAGCTATATTGGCGGTGAGCGGGGGTTCTGCCAAGCGACATCAAAGGTGTACGTACACGCCATTGCTGTCGAGACCGTGCTCTCCAGAGATGGTTTGCCTGTTGATCGTGTTAGCTTCGAAGCCCTCTTTTGCGAGTATTGCGGTCGTATTCGCGGTAAACTTACCAGAAAGCAGCACCGATTTGGTTACCCTAGAGGAGCCCGTTAATACCACGCCTTTGCCTATCCAAATCACGATTCTATTTTCGACTTACGCATTGGCCGGTCTGGAGATGAACCTATTGGAAAATTCTAGTCAGCAACATGTCCATCGAGCTCGTTGACGCTGCGTTGAATCTGGCGATGTCGGCGGCCTGAGCAGCAGAGTGGGGTAGATCAGGGGCGTTTCCAGACATGCTTCCTGGACGCGTCGCAGAAACCTTGGGCAGATGCAAGGAGAAAGGCAAACTCACAATCTCACGCATGTTGACGGTAGTCGATGAAAAGCTGGTGAGGCGGCAAAAAGCTGACGGGGCGGCAAAAAGCGCAGAGTAATGAGAAGATGGACCTAATGTGAGGTGTTGAAGACAGTTTGGTGTCGTTGGCAAGGAGCGAGATTTCAGGTTGTTGTTTAAAAGTAAAGGTGGGTCGAGTTCTTCACCGCTTGTGCAAGTGGCCCCTGCGTTTCTGGTCAATGTTGGGAAAATGGCACGGCGGGGTATCCAACCTCCCAAGCGGGCAGATGGGGGAGTTCATTTGTACACTACAAAGTAGATCTGTGTTCCAGCTTCATCACTAGCAGGCAAGGGACTGATCGTAAAATACTACTTTTGAGGAGACATTCCTTTATAGAAAGAAGCTTGAGGTTCGTCCCGCACCGCCCGCCGCCGTAAAACCTTTATCATAAAGTTCAATCATGACGATAGGAACTGCTTGTCACGGCAACATTGGCAAAGCTGCCATCGCTAGGCAGCCAGGATACATACTGCCGGTCAGAATTGCAGGCTGCCTATTCCAAGCATTTTGTAAACATATGGACCCCGTGTGTTTTTCAATTATGATGTCTATTTGCACCATACACTAATGTCGAGGATGCATTCCTTCTGTTACGATAGGCCTTGTTGTGGTTGAAAGCGGCGGACTATGATGCAAGTAATGCCTCCAAGAAGACGAATAAGGCCTCTCATGCAATGGAGGCCTTACTGTTTACAAGGACTTTAAGGGGGTTTCCGATGCATGTTCACAAGTTACCTGTAGAACTGCAGTACAAACAGACCTTCTCTTTTTAAGATTTGGACTTGTCTCCTAGCGTTGTTGGACAGGGCAACCATGTCAACCATTTCGGAACAAATCGGCGCAGTGACCGAAGTAATTGCGATAAACACAATGTGGATACTTTTTGTTCGCTATGCATTTATCTGCCTCCCTCCTCAGCTTAATGTTGTCTTACAACACCAGCAGAATCGGCCTGAGCAGTAATCCTCTTCTTGTACGCCTGGACGTCGCCGGGAAATTTCTCTACGCTCCCATGGTCGCACACCCAGAGCGATGTGCATACTGTCTGCAGCATCGTGACATCGTGGGATACCATCAGCACTCCACCCTGGAACTCCCTCAGTGCGTCTGATAACGCATCCATTGCTTCGATATCCAAGTGATTGGAAGGCTCGTCGAGAACAAGAATGTGAGGGTTTGTGAGCGCCAGGCAGGCGAATGCGACACGGGACTTTTGACCACCAGAAAGGAATTCCATCTTCTGCAGACCTGTCATGCCTGTGATGCCAAAGGCACCCAGTTGCCGGCGGTACTCCTCATCCGTCCTGCCAGGGTAGGTCTTGGCCATGAAGCCCACGGCACTTGCGTTCAGGTCTAACGCATCAACGTGGTGCTGCGCGAAGAAACCAACACGGAGACGAGGGTTCTGAGAAATGACACCACTTGTGGGCGAGAGCTTCCCGATGAGCAGTTTGAGTACCGTCGTTTTACCCGCTCCGTTTGGCCCAACAATACCGATACGGGAATCAAGCTGGACGTCAAGGTCGACATTTCGGAGGAGAATATTGTCCTTGGTGTAGCCAAAGGTGACGCCCGTCATCTGGACAATAGGTGGTGACAGCTTCTCGACATCTGGGAACTTGAAGTGAACGCTGTACTCGGCCTCGGGAGCCTCAAGGACAGGCATCTTCTCCAACTTCTTGATACGGGACTGAGCCTCAGACGACTTGGCCGCGTTGTACCGGAACTTGTCGATGAAGGCCTGGAGATGCGCCCGCACGGCCATCTGGTTCTCATACTCACGCTTAGCCGTCTTCTTCCGCTCTTCCTTGGTGGCGTAGAAGGCTTCGAAGTTGGCGCCGCGGTAGTAGTCGAGTCGTTGGGAGTGCTGGTGGATAATATCGGTGGCGACCTCGTTGAGGAATGCTCGGTCGTGGGAAACAACCAGCACAGTACTGGGATAGCCCTGCAGGTAGTTCGACAAGAAGGTAATAGAGGGGACGTCCAACATGTTGGAAGGTTCGTCAAGAAGCAAGAGGTCGGGCTCACAGAAGAGCGCACGGGCAAGCGCCAGACGCATACGCCAACCACCAGAGAATGTCTTGGTGGCGAATTGCTGGCGCTCCGGTGAGAAACCCAGGCCAGCCAGAATGCTAGCTGCCCGAGGCTCGGCCTTGTCGGACTCCATCTCTGCGAGCTTAGACTGAACGTCACCGAGTCGCTGATCCAGCGCCTCTCTTTCCTTATCGATCCTGGCAGCATCAACTGACGTATCTGCCAGAGACTTGCGCTGGGCTTCGAGGTCGGCCAGCTTGTCGGTGAGTTCCTAAAGCTCTGTTAGCAAAAGCTTGGGTGATGAGGGGGCTATCGTGACAACATACACCTTGCTCCTTGAGCAAAACCTTGCGCCAGACATCGGCATCCAGAACGGCTTGAATGGCCGATGTATCATCACCAGTAAGCTATTAGATTATTAGCAGTGAGTCCATATGTAGTAATCGGCACGGGGCATAACATTACCTCTTGTTCAACGTGAAGAATAGAGATGTGGGTCGGAATGGGAAGCTCTCTTCGAGACAGCGCCCTAAGCAACGTAGATTTACCCACACCGTTGTTGCCAACGAGACCGTAGCGGTGGCCGTAAGAGAGGGTCAGGGTTGTGTCGGCCAGGATTCTGGTTCCGCTGATAGACACATCGCAGTTGTCGATCTTGATGTCCTTGCTCTTTCCGCCAGCGCCACCACCCAGATTCAGAGGGTTGACAGCCATGTAGAACTCCTCGTACGACTGCGCGGCCTCAGGCTGGTTCAGGAGACGGGATGCCTCGTACTCGACTGTCTTGAACTCCTTCTTGTTCTGCTTGGCGGCGATCTTCCGCTCGGCCTTTTCCAGCTTCTTTTTGTCGACCCTGGACTCAACCTTGCGGACATTGGCAGACTCCAGATCAACGCCACCGGAAGCTACAGCTAGCGTCGAGGACATGTTCCTCTGTGAGCCCACGTGGATGGTCTGGTCAAGCCGGCGGACGACGGGGGCCCTCCGTTCGTGGCCGTCAGCGTTGGCGGCGGCATAGCGGTCGACCCATTTGTCCACGAGGGAACGGATCTTCTCCTGGAGGGCGGCATTCGGATTCCCAGAGGCTGAGACGAGCAGCTCGGTGATGGTAGAGGCGGCCTCCGCGAGTGGAGACGGGCCGGAGGCGTCCTCATCCCCGGAATACGCCGTGGAGGCATGGGTCAGATACCCGGCCGAGTACTCCGAGACCACGGGGTCGATGTTCGGCAGCACCGATCTAATTTCGGCGTCCATGGCTGCGAATAAAAACAGCGGCGTTGGCCAATCGCTCCCAAATCAGAGTCCGTACAACAATCGCCGGCAGTTACCACTTGCCAATTTCCACTGTCGCAGAGAATTCCCCTTCAATTCCAATGTTCGACTGGATTTCAGCGCCGACTCAGAACATTTTGCAACGCTGAGGTCGGAGCATTTTGCGGGGGCGGGATTTGCCGAAAGGGCTGCCAGCTGACAGGGAGCTGACAGGCAGGCAGCAAGCCTATTGGTTGCTATGCGAGACATCCCGAAAAGACCCCATTGGACCCTTGTTTAGCACAGACAACACACCCTGAACCCACCATTCTAGAAACCCGTTGGGGTGTCAAGAAAGAACCATCATTTTTGTCAGCTACACGTGCAAGCAAGGAGTCGGGGCCCTGAACCAGCTTTCTGGTCTTGAGGAAAGCCTTGCGACTCGATTACCTAAATCCCTCGTTGCCCGAGTTCCTGAAGCTTCCTTCCAATGAGCTGCGCTTGCATCGGCATTTGGCTGCGCTCTCCTGTTGCCATCGAATGGCTATATCCAATTTGTGGAAACATGGAACGCGACCTTGTGGCTTCAAGCAACGACTGGCTAAGCGTCTCATCCCTTGCCTCCAGGTTCCATTGCTCTTCTCCGCAGTGGCAAAAGTGCAGAAAATGGTTTGACCCAGACTCTCGCGGCTCAAGTCAATGGTACGGAAGGGTCAGCGCCCAGTGCTCGGCGGTCACAGCCACGACAGCCTTTAGCGTTGCCGAATCGGAGGCCAGAGATGACGCGATGATGGATGCGGCAGGTCCCGGTCACGTCAAAAGTCGCGGGCGTGTCGCGTGTTGGGCCAATGGTTGCGCGTCACCCGCGACCAAAGCTTTGCGGCAAATCACCACACGACACCGTCACATTACTCTATTTCCAACGCGCTGGGGATCAGCCTGGCGAGCCTGGGCAGTCCCAACAGACGGCATTACGTTTGGGCCGCTTCTGCGCGGCCCATTTCCACCGCCTGCGACGCCGCCGCGGCGTCTTCCCTCAATGGCCAAGACTGTCGCAGCTCGGCTGCAGTTTTTAGCTGCTGGTGCCATCCATCGAATCCTTGCGCTGAGAGTCCGCACCTGCACACTCCACAGCGGCACACAATGGTCGCCCTTCGAGCTCAACAAGCTCCCTCATTCCTCTCTGCCGAGTCGCTGACAAGTCCCAGACAGGCACGATGCTCCAGTTGCACAGCTGCAGGCCATTGCATGTCGAGCGCATCCGCAGTCCCGGCCGAGCTCGTCACATGCATCATGATATTGCTCCCCACATAGCTCCGCGGCCTATCAAGACAAGCCGTCGGCGTCTTTTCTCGACGAGCATGACAAGAGACAGGGCATCTGCGACAACTCAATTTGACAGCTTTTTGCACAATTAACCGAGAGGGGGAAACCTGTGTTTCGAGAGACTATCACAACTGGGCAAACATGTCTGGAGCCGCACAGATCTCGCCCGTACTGCCCTCTGCCGTCGTCGCAGTAGCGCTTTAGCCATGTGTATGCCTCACACGGGCATCGGTGCTCAGCCTTGCCTTTCCACTACCAGTGACTTGGCCCCTCTTCGGAGCGTCAGGTTAGATTTAATGGTGACACAGGAACCATCTTTAAAGGCTCCCCGACTCCGATCACCAACCTCTCGGTGGCTCAGGGGTTAGAGCCGGTATTCGCATCGCTCTTTTTCTCCGACTCTGTAACTCCAGAAACCGGGGCTGATATCGGACATGCCAGGTTTCTGATTCACTCGCTTTCCGGGCTGAATAGCACAACCCGACGTTTCTCCCGAAGATAGAGTATGATGGTGGCTGGAGGAGAAACCTGGCGGAGTCCAGCCAGCCCGTTGTTGTCTTTCCCGTAAGCCGCCACTGGAAACCCCCACCTGGCGGTTATGTTTCAAGTTTCACAACGGTTATTTTCGAGCAAGCCTCATCGCATCATATCTCCACTTTGGTCGTTGTCTGTGTGTTGTGGGATGGCGCCAGAAACAATGGCGCAAGGCCCGGGAACGGCACTAGCGTGGTTCGATGATGAGTGATGCCCCTTGTTGAAGCCAGCTTTTCTTCGGCCTTTGTTGCCTTTGCTGAGCCGTTGGCGGGGTGGATAAATATAAACAATTACTTTGTTCTAGCAGGGAAATCCGTGATCGTCGAAGTAGTCCCATCCCTGGGACCGCGATTGCGGCAACCAGGGCCCGTGGTCCGGGAGTGGCTTTTTTTTTTTGCTCTTTCTGTTTTCCTTCGGCTTCTATCGCGAATGTTCGGAAAAGCAAAGTACTGATCCTACGCCTGATGCGGCGACCCATTTCCCGTGCTTTTACGGGGCGGAGCCTGTACGACGCAGTTCTCAGGGCTAGGTACCTCGAAATGCGAAATCGATGAATGATGGGGCTTTGAACACTCCCCCGGAGCGCCACAACGCCCCTAGGCTGCAGGAAACAGCTCATATTGCCCGAATACACCGCGCCAGCTTGGTACAAACAGCCGCGAGACAAGACAGGCAGGCAATAGTCTGATGCTGTCTTCTGCAATAGACGAAAAACGGGAGGCAGTTGTCTCGCGATGCGGGAACGATGACGACGTGCACAATGCCTCCCACGAACAGGGGCACGGGAGCAGAGCCGAGGCGGCAACTTTCTCTCTTTCTTTCTCTCTATCTCTCGGTCTGTTTCCTGCCGACTCTCCCGTGCTCAACAGGATGCCTCAAGCTTCCCGACGGGTTTCTACGTCTTTGCCGATCGTCCCTGGCGAGCAACAGATTATGTCCGACAGGTACGACCGGGCAACTGGCCGAGTGGCTGTTTTTCCTACCCACTTCATACAAGCACAAGGACGGGATTCCCGCCGGGCGAGAGAACGAGTGAGCGAGTTTTGACCCCCGGTGTGTGGAGAACGGATTTCTTATTATTTCCCCTTCCCATGAGGGTCTCGAGGGGAGAATCTCAAAAAAAGAGACAACCCCAGCGAATCGGGATACGACGTTCACAAAAGGGGAACACCAACCAGAAAATTCACGGCAAAATAGGTACCATGGAAGAATGAATGGGGGGAGAACCGAAAGACGGGAAGCCCATAGTACCATCCTCTCGTCTCTTGTTCCATCACCCTGCTTCCCCACATTAGCAATCCCGCGGGGGTTGCAATTTACATTGTCGGCGGTGCCCCCCTGGTAAACAATAACGAGGTTTGCAGGAGGCAGGCTGATAGTACATAGATCCAGGGGTAATGATGAGAAGTGGGTGCGTGTACGTGTGTGCTTGTACGTATACAGATGGATTTCCATATGTTTTGCCATACAGTACCACAGACAACTTTGTTGCTTGACCTAATTTTTTGCCTCTTGTGAGAGCACGGGAATGCTGCTGCGAGCTGTGTAATCTGCGATTCAATGTATATGCACGCTGCTCCGTGGATAGCCCGTCAGGGTACGTACTAGTTTCGCCAACGTCACTTTGCGAAGGATCACGATGGCAGCTCTGCAGCACGGTAACAGCAGCCGCGGCAGGTCCAACAGCAACTGGCAAGTGTACGGATCAGCAGGAGCGTCATCAATCCAGGCACCACAGGGCCACAGAGACTGATTGCATCTGGCTTGCTTGAACACCATCTCTGTGTAATCAACCCCCTTTTCGCATTGAGGGGTTGATTGGCAGGCCACCAACATGTCTGTGGACGCCAACCATTCCACCGGCCCAGGGCGAGGCGCCGTCGAATAACATGACGCAAAGCGCTCCTGTAGTGGGATGACACAACGATGACTAGCAGCCTCCCCGATAGTGCTTAGGTAGGGAGTCGTGCCCCCTTCCCGCGCCACGCCCAGAATCGCACAACAATAACACAACACACAGCATTAGAGTTGTCTGTCAGAAAGACTGCAGAATGGCATGGGGGAGCCCTCTGCCCCGTCGGCACGTAACACGGCCAGAAACCGCGGCCCATTTTGTCGTCTATGTGTTGTCTTTTCTGCATCTGTCTGTGGTCTCTCCAGTGACGCCCCTCCCCTCTCGCCGAGCCTGCCAATGGGTGTGCTCGGCCCGGGTTCGACACGGGAAGGGCCTGGGAGATGGATATCTTCTGGCACTACCAGATGAGATATGTGCGAGATGGCCCGGGTAGGTGTCTGAAGCGTACTACACTGTCTCGGGCTCGCATCGGTGCCGATTGCCAGTGAAGCAGAGTGTGAAAGCAGCAGGTGGGAAAAAGGCGGAGAACCCTGCGTGATGAGGGAATCCCGCCGGTGAGAAAGATGCTCGGCGTGTTGGTTCCAGTTGGCCCATGAGACGCCGAAGGGGGGGTGGAAATTCGCATACTCCCCCCAGCCTGCAACTCTCATAAGTTGGGCAGTGGAGCTTGTACTATGGCTCCCACGCTGGAAGGAGGCGAAAACAAGGACAGGGACGCACTGAGTGTGCAAGAGCTTGCGACTCTTATTCCGAGTTGGGTTCCATCCCGAGCAAGCCAGGCATATTCTTTAAGGGGGTTTTGGTACGGCTCAATACGACCGGCAGGCCGCACGCGCTGATGCTGCTTACCAGTTCTCCGCTGAACGTATGATCGGGGTCTTATTATACATGTGTTGGGTCTGCTATACCGTGCGGCGTGTAAGTGCCCTAGAGGAGCCGAAGAGGAAAAAACGCCCTGGTGCGCAGAACCAGCCAACAATGCATCGGGAAACGGCAGCCGCGTTGCAGACAGGGACTGACAGCCTGAGGGAGGAATACGAAGGGCCGGAACGAGCCTCGAACGTCATTGAGAAGACTGCAGAGCACCCGTCATCAGGAAACAACTTCGACATCGCTATGTGCTAGCTGCTAATCGGCTGAGCGGAACAGTCAAGTGGCTGCATGGGCTTGCCTCGGGCCCAACGCGGGACAGTTAGCTTTTATCTGAAGAAGCTGATCGTTCCTTGAAATGCGGTAGCTTTCCGAGAGTTCGCTGGAGGGGGCCAAGTAATGGGATGCCTGTGATGCTCAGGTAAAACAGGAATTGGGAGAAATCTTATGCCATTCCTGGCACTGCGGCGCGTGTCCATACTCGGTATGGAGAGCTGCGGAGCTGCTGCGTGGGCAATCCGACGCTGCGGCTTCATGCTGGTAAGCAGCTCGGGTTGCTTGGGTGGTGGGGATCGCCTAGGGAGTTTTAATTTTCTGTTTCGACTCTCAATGCATTCAACCCCTCTGGCGTCGTGTTCGCGGAAAATGGGAGGAAACCTGTTGCAAAGTCGTAGACGGTGACGCCGAAAGACAGGCCAGGAGTTCAGGACAGCTCCGACAAGCCTACTCAAGTACAGCGCCGTGGGGCAGAGCGTGGCGCTTCACTGAGACAAGACGTGCATTGTGGATTGTGGGTTTGCTCTTGCGTTTGGGGACAGGCTGTGTGGACGAATGATAAGGGCCCTGGGCGATCCACGCAAGATCCAGATCGGTGTGGAATGACACAAAGCGACAACCCCCCGCGGTGGCTTCCAGAGAAACGTGTTTGCTGGGAAAACAACCTGGACGCCCATTTCCACCAGCTCGCCGGGCGCCTGCGCGGATGACGATCACTCACCGCCCAGCTGATTCTGTTTAGTTTTTTGTACTCCGTATTCTTGATTACATACCGCAAACACAAAGGCCAACGGTACTGTGCAGGTGAGCTCGACATGTTCGATATATGTGTCTCTGCTGGGAGATGTACCGTCCAGCCCAGATATTCCAACGTTCCAGTGCAGGGCCTACCCCCGCCTGGAGGGGTATAGCTGAGGCGGACATCAACCACACCGAGGCCGCTGAGGGTATTCTCCGCGGTACCAACCAACCGAAGGATCGAGACCATGGTTCTCACAAATAAGACAGGCGACGCCGTGGACCTTTCCCTGGCCGCCTCGTAGGGGATTTCCAGGTTCCCGTCTTGCTCCGTATCGATGGGAATAACCTAGGTACGGCAGCCGCACATTCTGATTTGTGCACTCTCGGTGGAGAAATCATCATAGTTGAGGGTTCAGCCGCCTTATCGTTGTGAGAATTTCGTATTTCGGGGTTGCCTTATGCACACATGGCAGCGCGTCCAATCCAGGTTCTGGGTCTGCCAGCGCTCAAGATTGAGGCAGAAGAAATTGGAGGGTGTTTGTACCCAAGCAACCCATGGTTGTTGATACCTGAAATACAGCGGGCAATCCTCCGTGCGCTCGCTAGCGTCAAGCAGGTCTCGCTCTGAGTCGCTCAAGCCGCATCGTACCCGAGCGACAATCAAAAGACCAATCCTAGCGTGCTTCCAAGGCGACAAGGCCTAGGCCTGAAAGCCCGTCCGCCCCAGCCAAGGACGAACCTGGAAGTCTTCCCTCGCACCCATCCACACGGCCCGGTGGTTGCTGCCGTCGTTGTTTGTGTTGTCGTCTAGTAATTTTCGTTTTTTCCCTACTCCCTCACACTTTTCACCGGTCCCGACGACGTTGTGTGGGAAGGCCTTCGTTTCGCTGCCTCTTTGCCGGTCGTGATGGCCGTGGCACCGGGTCCCCTATAACGTGCTGTGAAGTTCCTTGGATATCGATCCTGAAGCGTGTATTGCAATCTCGCTGCCCACGCCCGGCTTGCTCCCACCCGCGTCCACAACAGCCAATCCCCTGACCAGCGGCGCCCCCGTCACGTCGTCCATTGTCTCGCCGTGCTGGAGACCGTCAGACGGCCCGCTGCCCGAACATCACGAAACTCGACGATCGCCCCGTCCTCCCCGTGCAATCACCCGTGTCATCGATTCTCCCGCAGCGCGGCGTCTGGAGCGCGAGTGCCTGCCGTTTGGCCCCGATATTTGCTGGGGAAATCCTGGCCGCAGACAGCTCCCACCACAAGGACGTGCCTGCGTCGCCCACGCATTCCAGCAACTCATTTCCGCAACGAGAATCTTTTCGTAATGTCCTGACGATGCAAATCACGACCCTCACGAGTACCGAATCCCCTCTCGTCCTCCTCTCCTCCCACGGCTGCGCGTCGTCGTCGCTGTCGTCGACATAACAGCCCGCAGCCAAGATGCAGGTTGTGCCGAGTGTAAGTCGCCGTCAGAAAACAATCCCATTCTAGAGCAGTACCCCTTTGCCCCCTCCATTCGCACAACACAAACACGACCCAGCACGTTGGACAGAAACTCGCACAGGACAAGAGGACGTCCGCCGCAATTTGCCATTGGGAAGGCTCAATCGATATTGTCCAGCGCTCAATGCTCAGTTGCTTGTCTGCCTCCTGTGGTTTTTGGCTCCTCCACATCATCTGGCATAGACGAAACTTACACCGCGGACCCTGAAGCCCGCACATGCTAACCTTCTTTTCCCTGCAGCTCGTGGGAACTGGCACTGCCGTCGCGGCCGCCGCTGCCGGTCTGGTTTTTGGACAACCACCCGACTTAGACGCTCCCAGCCCAACTTCGAGGAGAAAAAACCCGCTTGAACTCGACGCGATACGGGTGCAACCCACATTGTCACGGCCTGGGTCGAGTGCCGTCTCCCCCTACCCGTCTCCGTCGGAGGAGTTTCCCTTCGGGTCCTTTCGCCAGAGCAGCGAGCCTGCCTCGAGCCCCCTCGCATCACACCCCCCAGGCTACTATCCACCGAACTCGTCGCGTGCACACCGACCCTCGGGCATACAGGTTTTGTCTCCGAGAGACAGGGAGAGGAGGCATTCGTTTATACGGCAGAGTGACCTCAGCTCTCGGCCGATTGTGGAGAACCCCCCTCGCGACTCGGTGTCCTCGAGAGACTCGTGGATACGACGGCTATCCATCCGCCCATTATCCCAGCATGGGAGCCCAAGGTCAAGTTTGGGCCCAGATTCGCCGTCCCTGACCTTCTCATACGGTTCCGGGGCCCCAATTCTCGAGCCAGGCACAGGTCCATCGCAAACAGCCCCTAACAAACTGGTAAAGCGAACGACATCTGGGCAGCAGAATTCACCACAGCAAGGGACTTTGTCGAGAAGGTCGTCAAAGTCACAAATGCTAACACTGCGGAGACCCGCCACAAGTCATCAGCGGTCCGCGACACTTCAGCAGTTCCAGAACCAGGGCGGTTTCTCAGGCCCGCCGCCGCCAGCACCGCCAGAGATAAAATATTCATTCGACCAACAAAATCCACCAAGGGAATTCGTGCCGAGACCCATGGTGGAGGTCCCGGACCCGAAACAAGCGCCGGGAACTTGGACCTCGTTTTTCCACAGACGGCCGCCGAGACCAATTGGTCGCAGAAGTTCCGGGTCCACCAGTGACAGCAGCCCTAACAACTCCACGTTACCGCGGAAAAGAGTGTCCATACAACTAACGAGCGTTCCTCGCGCTTATCTGACCAAGGTCCACTGGATAACAGGAGCGCAGCTGCCGGCCGACCAAGTCGAGCCGGTTCGCGAAAAGGCAGAAAAGGCGGAGCCTAGGGAGACATTTCGCGATGCGAGCGACCCCTCCAACTCGGCTGACTCGACACCTTCTAAGCGCGCCCGACGATCGATTTCGATGCATTTTAGCTCGCCTGGGAGCTGGATTTCAAGGACCGGGAGCATGCGGCGATCAAAACGGAGCATGCCCGACACGAAGAGCGGAGGCGGGCGCCAGGGTTCGTCGCCGATAAGTGGCTCCCCAAACGTAGCCCAACCCGACGCCAAACCAACACTGGCGGAAATTTTTACACCCCCAGAACCGCGAGAGCAAGCCGAATTCGATGTGAGGACGCCTATTCGTCCCCAACCTCGCAAGAGAAATTCGTCTTCGCCGCTGCCGCCCCTCAACCGTATCTCGAGCTTCAATCTGGACGTCACAAGGTTGGGCCAACAATCCAGTTCGGCATCCGCGACACAGTCAAGACATGCACAAGCATCTGCCAACTATATGTTTGGCCCGCAGGGCGCGTTTTCTACCTTCCCCCGCAGTCGAGGCCCCTCCGGCGAGCGCGCCTCCACACTGGCAAGCTCGGATGCCGAGGCTCGAGATGGTACATCCGGCGATGAGGATACAGACTTCAGGAGCGACGGAGTGTTCGATTCCTTCCGGACCGTCGCTTCCTCCAGCCGAGTCAGGACAGTAGAGACCCCGTTAGAATCCATGTTCGACGAGTCCCCACCAAGTACAGCCAGCAACAGCAAGACAAAGCGACTCTCTATTCAAGAAATTTTAGGGCGCTCTTGGGATGGCGAGACGAAGATTACAGAGGAGGATGAGAGCCTGCCGACGCCTATTCGGACCGCCCACCTTGCCGATCCCATCGAATTCGAAAGCAGAGATGATAAGGATGATGATTTTGGCTTTGACACCTCGCCAGGACTATCTTTGGCCAATCGCGATTACGGGCGGCTATCGTTGGACGAAGATGATGACGACGATTGGGCACGGGACGAGGACAACACTCTCAGCAACCATCTTTCGCCGCCTACCAGCTCGACGAACTCTAGACGTGTCAGCCCCACATTGCGCCACGCCCTGACCACCATTAGCGGTAACGGAAACTCCGACCTTCATCCAGACGCCTTCAGCGATCGACCGCGAAGCAACATCTTCGACTGGTGCGAACCCTCCGGCCATGACAAGTTTGATGTCGACGGAAATTCACCTCGACCCAAGACAGTTCATGGCAAGCAAGAGATGGACCTAAGAGGCGGCCGCTCAGCAAGTCGAAAGGGCCCAAGCGCCGGTCATGTACGAAGTCAAAGTGTCCCCGTTGTCCCGGACCCATCAGACGCCTCGAAACCTCAACAACCAAAGTTTGGAACCTGGGGGCTAGGCACAAAAACCGCGAGCGAAGAGTGGGATGACGACTTTGATTTCGAGGAGAACGTTCCCGAGACAAGGGGAGGCAAAGACTCCGCCACAAGCTTCTCTATGATCGTGCCCGCTTCTATTCAAGCAACCCAACCTACGGTCAAGGCTCACTCTGGGCAGATCCGGGAACTTTCGCTCCTGGTAAACGATTTGAAAAGGCTCTGTCGGCACGGCAGGGACCTCGACATCATTCACGGACCAGCATCGATAAAGTGGAAGGAGGCGGAGAATATAATCGCACTCGCATCCCCGGATGAGGAAGGAGAGGATGGGGCAGAAGAAGTAGACGTTGCCGGTCCATCCACAGAAGCTGACGCCCCAAAGTTGGAAGAACGTTTCGTGGAAGAAGGGTTCGATGGCCCGGTTCTTGACTATCCGGATGACCCGTTTGATTCTCCAGGACCCGAAATTGGCAAAACTACTGTCGTACGAGAGCGCCAGGTCGTCCGACGCCGATCTGTTTTCTCTCCGGACGATGAGATTTTCGGAAACAATTGGCCCCTTTCCGAGGACCCGGTGAAGGCGATAAGGCCGCGCACGCCAGAGAATATGCCGCGCAGCCCTGATCGAAACTCTGCTATCATCTCAACAGTGATAGAGGCCATGCAGCAACAGAGGTCCATATCGGATTCGGTCAAGAACGTGTCTCCCCATAAGCCTTCTAACTCCAAGTTGTTCTTCGACACCAACAGCCTCCAGGAGTTAGTCAAACGAGCTGGGCATCTACGTGACTCTCTGTCGGATGCAGTCCGTCGGGCAGAGTTACTTACACAGAGCCCTGCTGGCACGCCACGGCGGGAGCGGCATCCGCGCCATAATCCGGACGGCAGCCCAGCATTCACCCGTGTGTTTACGGACCCCGCGACGAGCCCACCACGGCGGCTGCCCAAGAGTCACAGCACCAACTCTGTCCTGAGCCGAACGTCGGTCGACTCCCCAAGGATGCAAATGATGACGGTCAGCTGAACCCGGCAGGCCAGTTCAATACCGCAGACTTGTCGTTACTCATACACCGATACACCACATAATATCCGACCTGTATATGTACGAATATTCACCAAACAAAACCGAGCAAAAGATGTCCATGGTTGCATACGGAATAAGAGAAGACGAAGAACATGAGAGGTTATTCGCATGGCTGAGAACAACGACAAGAGGAGGAGACGGGGAGGATGTGGGAATCACAAAATGGAGGCATCACAAGGGAGATGCTTCCATGTCACGTCCTCGTCTGCTCACGTCTGAACGTCATTTAAGGATCAAGGGGGGAAAACTGCGGGATTAACTTTGTGATAATGGGCGCTTCTTGTTTTCTTTTGTGTCTTGTTAGGGGTTAAATGACTCCTTGAGTCCCTGGTTCTTTTTTCTGTTGGGCATCATGACCTTCGGTGATGGACAAAGAAAAAACACAAGCAACTCATGAATGGATTGACTGATTGATTCACACACACATCTTTACTCCCTGTCCTAAGGGTTTTGCTTCGGCCGGTGTAGGGGATACAAAAAAAGCTGATCCTGTCATTCTTCCGTGTTTATTGTCTCTGGTTCCTGTTGCATGCTTGTGATTGGCTGGATTTACGGGAGACGAAGAGAAGGTTCTCAGCCTCGAAGAAGGCAGGTTTCTTGCGGATCACGCGCGGAGGGAGAGACAGCAACCTGTCCTGTCCCCCAACAAAGTGCTTTCTCCACGATGACGGAAAGGCACACCACATTTGCTGTCACCTCATGATTGCATCGTTTGCATAAGATAGCCACTCGACACTACGTCTTTCTTTCTTCTCATGTTGTATTCCTCTTCCTGGTTTTACTCACTACAATATTGATATGGCCTCGTCCTCCCTAAATTAGGGGGGCCTTAGAGAGGCATGTGCGTCTCTCTTGTCGGATCTGAACAACGGATTACGGATGGGATGGATGGATGGACCACGGGCAGAGAATGTCTGATACGGACAGATCACCAGATATTGAGATGATATATGGATGTAATGACTACCAACTTACTTGACTAGTGAGACATGTTAATGATACTTCTTCTTGGGAAAGGCTGCGGTGTGTCTGTCTAGCTGTTGTGCTGTTCACTTTGTGTCTTCTCCATAGTATTTAGACAAGGAGGTTGTGCGAGCGGTTCTATTCAGACATCCCCGAAGTGTCTGTCTTTCGATGTAGGCCCCGTTGCATTTGCATGGAACATCGTTGACCGGAAAAGGCTATAGCTAGACGATAAGAACGGAATGCCCCTTTAGGCAAAAGTTGGTAGACCTCCTTCTACCGTACGCAACCACGGGCATCCCGTCGTCCATGAACCGGGCTTACAAATCATCGCCTTCAAGGACCAATACCCCGTGGGACACAAGCAAGGCAGGCAGGCAAACAGCAGGCACCTGCGGCTCTGCCATGTGTGCCCACTGCTTGCCCAATACACAGAGAATCTGGATAACCCCAGAGGCAAACACTCAAGTTACATCATGCAGGAATAGAGGGGCAAAGGCGCAACTGCGCGAGTGAACAGCGGGTGAGGGTTGAGACGTTGGACTTGCAGGGCGGTCGCCGGTTGGGCAGCAGGCTTCGGTACCTCTGGAACATATGGATCATGGAGCGAATGTCACTGAACTTTCGGTATCACGAAATACGGCCGGGAGAGCACAGTGAAGACAGCGTGTTGCATTTGTGGCAAGTCATAAGGAAGCCCAAAATAATCCCCTCCACAACAGACTAAACAAATACAATCAAGAAATCCCAGGGCCAAGTCAAGGACGATAGCCACCCAGTGAAACAAGTACAAAGCATGAAACGACACGCTGCGAATCCCGAGAAGCCTTAATAATAAATCCCATTGTGAAAATAATCCCCTCCTCAATGTCTTTCATTGAGGGATATTGGTTCGTTCCAGAGCCCAATTGCATGTGGTTTTACTCCATTTTCGCACCAAGCGCAATCGCGCGTTCCTTCCAATAGTCACGATCAGCTGTCAGCTTGTCGATTTTCTCTTCCAACTCGTCCAGGCGCATGGCCTTGCGCTCCCTTGACTTGCGAGCAGCAAGGGTATTACGTGCTCGCTTCATGGCGATGGTGTCTGACGGATCCTCCACGATGATGGGAGGCAGGGGTTTGTCACGCCGGCGAGAGTTGACACCAGCAACAGACGAGTGACGGCCAGACGGGGGAGAGCTGCCTGACTTTCGGCGCTGATGGCCAGGCGATGGTTCTACGACTTCAAACTCATCGGACTGTGTCGCAGGCGAGTGCTCCGCCTTGGCGGCCACCTGCTGGTTGTTGGTCGTCGTCGGAGGGAAAAGGGGGAACCAAACGTCCCCGCCATCAGGGAAATCGTTGCTCCCGAAGTTTGGAGACACATCGAAACTGTCTCCAAAGTCGGGCGACTCATTGTAGATGGAAGGCGAAGTCAAGGCGGTGAGAGCTGACGAATTAGGAGCCGACATGAACGGCTCCGAGATCAAGAGATCATGCGGAGATACAGTGCCCATGTTGTTGGTCGATGAGGCGCTGCTGTTCAGGTCGAACACGGTTGGAAGGGCCGGCGATGAGTACGCCGTGGTAGATGCCCCACCCTCGAAGGCCGTGAAGTCCTCCAAGTCCAGGTCTAGTGGATAGTGTGAGCCGAATTCGTGGTGTGTAAGAGGAGACCACTGCTCCTTACCTTGAAGGTTCATCTTGGCGTGAGGTATGTTTCCGGTGCTTTGAGTGAACAAAGGAACAGGCGGTCGTTGAGGCCGGTTCTGATTGGTGTTCTGCTTTTGTAAATTCAAAGAAGCCGACGAAGATGGAGCGGACGAAGCGTAGAACTGATGCTGGTGCGGGTTCTGCGCAGGAGAGCTAAACCTGTTGGTGAAAGCCGAAGAAGTCGTTTGATGCCCTGTGGCCTGGATGATGCTGGCAACTCGCTGGTTCTGCAGAGACGGCGAAGAAGCCTGCTGCTGATAAAACTGCTGGTTGCGAGGTTGCTGATTGGTCTGGTTTACACCTCCGTTGGCAGAAGGTTGCGATACAGAGCGCTGGTTAGGTTGACGATGTTTGATCGGCTGATCGAACAAGACGAAGTCTTGCTGGTGTGGCGGTAGGTCCAAATGTTGTAGTTGCAATTGTTGCGCGGATGGGGCCGGCAGGCTCGAGGAACTGGAGGGAAGCCATGTTGACTGAGGTGAATCCGTTGTGAAGACTGGGAAGTCTTGACCGGGAATGGTGGCGGTGTTGAGGGAACTGGAGCGCGAGCTGGGTAGCAAGGTGCCAAAGTTCAGTTCAACCTTTACAGGAAGAGCTGAGTGTGAGAGTTGAGAGGGGAGAAGTTCTTTAGTTGGTGAAGAAATTTTGGCGGAGCCGGAAAGCGACGGGAAACTGGGTTTCAACGCATCTTGATTGATGCTGTGGTTTTGGCTTGTAGATGTAGGGAATATTTTGGGTTGGAGGAAAAGAGGAAAAAGAAGGGCCGCGAAATGCGGGAGATAGGTGCCTGATATTCAAGTCGCAAGTTGTGCGTCCTCCCCAAGGCAGCAGGCAGGGCCGTTTGATTGGATTAGAAAACAGCCAGGGGTGGGAAATGTGGGGCGAACTATGAGTCACAGCGAACAAGAAATGCTGTAGCGTGACCTCGCCCACCCACACCAGCCGTCTTCTGGGCGCAGTTTTGCTTGGAGCCAGCTTCGGTCAAAAGATGGAAGGGTCTGAAGACCGACATAAGCCAATGCGGAAGATGCAAACTGTCAAACAGAATGATATTTTAAGCTGTATCGCATTCTCAAGAGGCCGTACTCCATCCTCCGGCAATCTCATACGATGCAAGTGAGGTCTGCATTGTAAGAAGCCAAGTCGCCGTTGTTCTCTTTCTGATGGTTCTCGAACGAGTTTTCGAACAGCGGGAGCAAAGGGACAATTTCCGTTTTGGCCGTATCCCTCTCGTACCCCTCCATTGATGGGACAGGATTTATTGTATAGATCAGCAAGAAATGCGAAGCTCACTGCAACACAGCCCCGCTCCAACAAACCCCCGCCAATGAGGACAGGGGTGCGTTCGGGTTGAAACTCCAGCTGCACCTGCCGCAGGACTGCGCGGAAGGACAGAAAGTCAATTCTGAAGGGCGTCTCACCGCGTCTTGACATGCTATCCAAGGACGCGGGATTCCACGGCGCGTCCTGAGGTCTCGTGTCCATTGTCGAGCTGCAAGATACACACCGAGCATTCTCTTTGGAGGGTTGGATATCGCGGTCTACCCCCCAGCGCGGGATGGCAGAAGGCAACCCCCCTGCAGAGTCGACGAGAGGTCTACGAGTCCTGGCTTTGCCTAATTTCACAGGACTCTCTCGACGCGCAACAGCTTCGTCGGCCCGTCGTAACCTTGCTTCTTTTCTGCTCAGTTGAGCGAGGATACCCGAGGTCCCTCCACGTTCCTTCCCCAGAGCTGCCTCAACAAAGAGATAAGCGTTTATGAGCACCCGGCTTGCGTATGCGGATTACGGATACTCGTCTCAACTTCGTTGGTCAGCCTTACCACGATATGTTCACGCGGCGGCCATAGTGCAGCAACCCTCCACGTCGTCAAATTCCCCTCCCTGAAGCATTCCCATTCAACTCACCAGGGTATTGCGCCTCTGTCGAATCAAAGAGCTCAATTGCAAAGTCCGGGGGATCGCTGCTGGGCAGGCAATTGAGTTTGTGACTCATTCCTCGCTTCTACACTAGCCTTAGCTTCACCTGAAGCCATCCCCTGTCCAACCCCCGGGACGGCAGCTTGCCAGTTGCACGGACGCAATTCACGGGGAAGCTGTGCGATCCAGACGAGTGGGCAGCATGCGCTGCGATGCGCTACGATGCGCACTGGTCCGTCCTCACCTGTACCGCCTCACTCGCCCTCCGTTTCGGTTCCATCGCTCCTCTGTCTTGGTTGCGCCCGACGGCTTGCCGCCATTGCGCCTCCACAGCTGCAAATTAACATTGGCTCTTGAGTTTTGCCAGGAGCCGAAAAACATGCGGTGAACCGGAGCGCAAAGTCTCATCGGATGGGAATTCTAACTCGTCGTGGGGGCCCAGTGAAGGCACAAATGTGTCTTGGCTTCCTGAACCAACCACCTGCCGGAGCCAAGTGGCACGGAAAAGCCGGCTGCACTGCAACAGTTTAACCTGTCAGCAAAAGGGTCGTACAGGCTGGGCTGCCACCATCACACCGGGGCTGGGCTTGTGTTTGCTGCTGCTGCGGGTGAGGAATCCCACAGCGATCAACATTTACCCGCTGCCCGCTGCAAGGTCCCCCATACGGAATTGCTCCCAACTTGTCTCTTGGCTTGTTGGACGCTTCCAAAGTTCCAAAGCCGTGCCCGGCCGACGGTGTGCCCCACGCCCGGCTTCTCTCGGGTCCGCAGTCGCCCGCCCCGCGTCCTCCGCGGACAATGCCGGAATACCGGTCCAGTAAACGTATGGGTTAGACCTAGACGGACGGTAAGCCTCACCGACCGTCGGGAACTCACGCCGCGATCACTGATCTTGTTGCATTATATCTCTCACTGCTTGCCTAAACCGGCCGCAAGGCTGGGGAGGAGTACCTTGAACTCTCCCTCGGCATCACATGGATCAACAAGACTGGATGATTGTGGACGTGTACTGCCTTTTTGCAAGTATTCTATGTACGTTCAACTTCCATCCATGCTCTTGTTTCCCTCACCCTTTCTTGTAACCGCTGCCTTGAATACAAATTATGTTCCTCCCAAGGGCCAGCCATGCTGACCAAATACTTGGGTATCCTCCAACTCCCAACTCCCCTATGTAGTAGGGACATGGCATCATACTACCGCCGGCGTATATATCCAAACACAAGAAGAAATGATACAGATATCCCAGCCTCAACCCTCAACCTCACGCTATTGGTACACCAGTTGTACAAACCCCAATATGCAATGACATGCGGCCTTATTCCCATCCCTATCCAAAGATGATTCCCCCCTCCTTTTTTTCTCTTCCGTATTCCAATGCGGCCCTTCACTCCGGGGACACCCGATCGCGTACTTTCTGCCCCCGGTAGTGACATCACCCTCCACAGCCCTTCCCCCACGAGGCATCAACCCATTATCTCAGATCCTCACGACTGCTCATGTGGAAGTTTCGGCTTGACCTCCTCCAGCGGCGCAACCTGTGCCGCCGGATCAGCCCGAGTTTCCACTGGCGACAACCCTCCCATCCCCGGCGCAGACATCGACGTCGGGGTTAACCCCGTGTACATGTCCTCCCTCATGATCTCGCTCTTGCGCGTGACAGCGGGCCATTTTCGATTCTTATCCCATGCATTCCGCGTCGCCTCGGCCAACCATTTCTTCCACTGGTCGGTGCCGGGCATGGCGCCGCTGCGCTCGACCCAGGCGCCGTGGCGGGTCTCGCGGATGGCAAACCAAAGCGTGCGCGTGAAAGAGGGCATGCCCTCATGCTCGTCGTCGCAGGTCTTCAAGTGTGCATTTTTGGCGTCATCAGGTGTGACGTCTTCCATTTCGTAACGGTCGAGGTCCCTGTGCGTCACGACATGGTCAGTTCCGGCTTTTTCATGGTGTGATAAGGGCAACTTACCAGAAATACTTCGGCGGAATCAGGCCCATCACCCAGTATACGCCATTGAGCACAACGTACGCCGCTCCAATGAGCACCTGACTATTCCAGCCGCAGTTACCGAGTAACACGACCGCTACCATGAGTAGCACCATCCCAATGCCCATATACACGCGGTGGTATTTTGTTGACACATACTGGCACTCTTCCCTGGCTGTGTAGAGCTCTCTCGCCACCTCTTCCTGGCACTGGATGAGCAGAAAGGCGCCCTCGCGCGTCCGGATCATGACATCGCCCTCGGGGACCTTGTTCTTCGCGGGCCGACCCATCAGCAGCGGGCGCCACCAACTTGCATAGCAGGTAATCGAACTGGCCAGGCCCATCGCAAAGATGGCCACCATGGCAACACCGTCGTTCCATACAGCAGTAACAATGAAGATGGCGATGGTGACCAGGAATGACAAAATAGATACAAGATGCAGCGGCGAGGTAAGCTTCGGCGGAACCGCGTAGCGCTCCTGCTTCATAAAGCTGGCCACCCTCCCCGACATCCTCCCCGACATGCTGCGGGGGAGGGTGCTTAGCTTGGGCAGCGACGGCTTTCGCGGTTGGGACGTCGTTGCTTCGGTACCTGCCGTATCGCCGGTTGAGATGGGCTGCATCTCCAAGTCCCCGGGGAAGGTCACGCGCTTGTCCTCCGGGATCTGGGATAACCCGTCCGCTCCGGAGACACCAACCCTCCTCCTCGTGCCAAGCCACCCCCTGACCCCGACCCCCGTTGTAGTCGCCTCCGCGGGGGGCTCGGGATTCGGAAGCGTGATCTCTGCTTTCTTGTCCTTATGCGTAATCTTCAGAACCCTGAAGGCAAACGGCTTGAGGTCTTCGAGCGGGTGCATAATATTGGCGAAGAAGCCCACCGTGTCAAGCACGGTGCCGCCGTAGACACCAGCCATCTTGGCCGTGACCTCAGGTAGGCGTTGGGGGCGAATCGGGCGCAACAGTGCCTGTGGCGCGGGGATGATGCGCGGTAGCAGGCATAGCTTGCTAGCAGTCAAGGTCTGAGCGTGGATAGCGACGGAGCTTTCTCCTATGACGGCAAGCAGCGTGATGACATCGAAGCGCCAGCCGTTGAGGTCTAGTTTATTGGTCGGAAACCACTTCGCGAGGCCAGTAGGATCGGGCGGCCCGGTGAAGTCGGGCACGTCGGCCATGGTATTAGACAGTGAGCGCTGCCCACCGACAACGGGCCGGAGCCTAGCTTCCTAGATATTAGATCAGGTCGGAAGCGGAAGAGCAACCAACAATAGCCCCTTTCCGGGAACAAATTGTAGTGCAAGTATGCGGCAGGATATAGCGCCCTGATTTGGGCAAGCGGGGGAAGTTCCTTTGATGCTCGACCTCAGAACTTCATGCTCGTCGTGGCGAGACGTTGCCCAATAGGCGCAAGGCTGTTGGTGGGGAGACGATATCTCTGCGCAGCGCGAACTCTGGGTTGGTAGAAACAGGCGTAATAAAGCACTACCAGCAAGACGGCTGGAGGGTATATAAGAGAAGCACCACGAAGTTCAATCTCGAAGCAGCTGAACCATAAAGGTGAAGTTTCTGAGAGAACAAGTACGCGAGCTGCAAACCGAAATCAGGAATCCAATCGCGGCTGAGCTGAATGAAGCACCTGCGCTTTGGGTCACAGTCTTGGCAACCCAGCAGGGGGCGGCATCGGTTGGCCAAGACAGACCCCGGCTCCCTCCCGAATCACCGACTACCGAAACGCGGGTTGCTTTGGTCCCTCCACATCCATCCAGGCCGCCTCATACCGACGAGGCTTCCGCCAGCTGCGGCGATTTCCCCAGGAAACACGAAACCATGCTAGATCGTGCTAGGCGGTCGAGAGCGAGGAAAACTAGTGACAGGAACAGCGGACTAGTTGATTCCCTTTGGAAATCGAAATGTGCAATAAAACTCGAACCGGCCTATGTCCACGCCTCGTTCTACCACGGGTGCTCTTCGTGTAACGCCAAAACGCCTGTGACAGCCCAACTGATTCCGGTGCCGCCCAACCAATAGTTCCAATCCCCCCCAGAGCCTTGCGACACGGTGGGAGGCAGCCCGTTGCCATCCATTTGTTGTATCGTCAGAAGAGAGAACCCCCTGCTTTCCAGCGAAACCGCGGCAGTCCCTGTTGTCTCGCGGCGAAGTAATCGAAGGAGGGGGGGTTGTGGAATTTTCTTTTGTATCCCAGAATACCACCATGTACCGTTTGTTGATCCCGTAGGAAAAATGATTCAAAGGTCGGGTATCCAACTGGTCCCGACTAATGAAGGAGAACCACGACCGTCACAGTTTCAATGTGTTGGGCTCGTCGACAAGAGACCCGTACTCTGTTAAGATCCATCGACAAAAAGTGTCCCACATAAGCTCCCAATCTCGGCGTATGTCGGCTTTCCGGTCTTCCTCCAGGCAAGAGTGCTCAAGACTCCATTCAACCAGCTGCCGCAGGCCGTACAATGTCATGTCCTGCTTTCCCGCCAGGACCTGATAGAAATCATGCGAGAGCCGTGACCTAAGAAGAAACACAGCACACGTTAATAATGCAAACCGAGAAGGCAATACGGGGAGACTAACCTGAAGAGTGTGCCGTTATCTGTGCTTATGGTGCAATGGACATTTCGAGACAAAAGATTGTACACGGCATGCCCGTTCACCCTTGGTGTGAGTCCAAGGATCTCGTTGGATATGGGGCAAACCTCGACACATATGTTGCGCTTCTTCATCTGCTCGAGAATGTACGGGTGTCGAGGCAGGGCGAAACCGTGGCCAATCCGTTTCGAGTTGAGAAGAAGAGCATCCACCAGATTCCCATCCGTATCCCCACCCATATCAAGAGTCTCCCCGCAGTGAAACAGGAATGGTATGTCTACTCTCTTTTCTTTGCAAGCCTTCTTGAAGTCGAGGAACTCCGTAATGAAGTCCTTCAAAGGCTTGCCTTTGCTTTCCTCGCCCACAAGATCGAAACCTACGGTTCTCGGTTAGGATCAAGACAGATGCAAACCGAGGCACCAAACTCACCAGCTATCCACGCAGGGTATTTCAGTTTGAACTCCAGGCATTCTGTTAGAGCCGCTTTAACCTTGTCATTGTCGAATGAGCGTGGTGTGCAATATATGATCTTCAGCCCCTTCAGCACCCTGAATTTGTGCTCTTTCTGGAAATCATCGTATGCTGTGGTGATTAGATTTACAATGCCGTGGTTGTTGATCCGGTCGGAACCGTCATCTCTCCAAACCTGGTTGGTCGACATGAAATTTGGGCGGATCTCTGCGTACTGAATATTATCGTCCGCAAACTCTTGTAAGCACAGCTTGGTGTATTTCCTATACGCCGTTTCATAGTTGAATAGCCCCTTCATCATCTGTGTGCGCCCATTAAACTTATCCCACGCCCTGTTCAGAGGTCAGTGGTAGACGCAACGGTGATACCTGTTATGGGGTAGAACTCACCCATCGGACGTCTGGAGAAAGTTGTGTGCCTCCTCTTCGTGAAAGACGAGCTTATAGCCCAACCAGGCGTCAACGTCGCCAGCCTCCATCCTCGACTGGCCATCTATCGGCGAATTGCAGTTGGAACTTCTAGAGCTGCCAGAGTGAGCCGACTCATACTTCTGGCGAAATTGCCGAAGAAAGTCGGCAAAAGGCATGGGTTGCCTCGATTCGTATCCTTTTGTAAAGATCGACTTCTCCCCTCCTTGAGACGCCACACTCTCGTGGCTCAGGATGCTGAACTGGATCTTGCAGCGGTCGAACGCATCCGAGTCTCCGCCAGGCACCAAGGGGATATCGCTCGTAATGTACATGCGCTCCATGCCCTTGGCAATCTCGATCAGGACGTTGGGTAGCAGGTTCGCGTTGAAGTGAATGTGCAGATGGGCACCCTTGGGCATAGCACGCACAATTCTGAAGAGGTGCGTCTTCTCGATCAAGTCGCAGTTGGACAGGAAGTGGTCTCCAAGGAACCGGGGGTGGAGCTGGCCACCGTAGCCTTTCCTCGGCGGAGCCGCCTCGTAGACGTCCTTGATGTCGCGCTCCCTCACTTTCAAGAGAATGGCGTTGGCCAGCTTCTCGAGCGGTGTGGCCCATATCTTGCAGCTATAGTCGAAGGCCAGCGCACCCTCGAACTTCTGGACCTGGTCGCGCGCAGCCTTGTAGGCGTCGACATCCTCGTAGTCCCCCTTGGGTAGTAGGCGCGGCGACTTGGACTTGGACCTCAAACCGCGCGCGGTAGGATCCCGTCGCAACCTCTTCCCCGCGACATCGTTCAGCGGATCGACCAAGTCATACTGGTCGCCCTCCCTGGCTGATCTTCTGCGCCGGACGTCAGCCATGGGCACGCGCGCGCTGCGCGGACGCGGGTGGTTAAATACTGGAGCCGCAGAGTTCTGCTGGGGGACTTGCGCAGCTTGTGCAGCATAGTTGGCGGTGCCTTCGTCGTCGTCGTCGGAGAGGGTGCTGCAGTATGTGCCCATGAGCGGCGTCCGGCAACGATAGGGGCAGTTGACGATGGGTACGATTGGTGCGGTGGATGCGTTGGCATGCGCTGGCGCCGTACGCACGGGAACAAGTGGTTGCGACAAGAGCCTGAGCTTGCGCAGCGTTTGCGACAATCGCAGGGCTGGCTGGGAGGCGAGATTGGAGGCGAACGAAGCTGAAGTCACTCACGCGAAGCTCCGTCACCGTTCATTTAGTCTGGGCGCTACCGTCCGGGTGCAGGCACGAGAGGGTAAATATAACGGAGGTGAGTGCGGCTATCGGCTGAGGCACTGGCGCACACGTGCAAGGCTGTGGGGGCTGTATGGGTGCACTGGGCGAAGACAGTTTGGGCGCAATCATGGAGGTTGATGAGAATTGGATGGATGACGGAGTGTACACAGAGACCTGAGCTTTGTTGGCGATTGCCGTCGCACCCCGTCGCTTTGCAGGCCCCAGCCCACCGGCAGCAATCCTCCTCCCATGCCAGCCTCCAAGCCGCGGGGTTGCTGTTGGTCGTCCTGCCCTACCAGGGGGTCTGCTCAGGGTTGGTCCCGCATCCGTCGCAATGAAAGAGATGCAGCTCCGATTGGCTAAACCCGGGCGGTCAGCTGGTGCTACCACCAGCCACCGGATATCTGCCACACAATTCCCGCCTCGATGACCTCCTCAGGTTCAAATACCCGCTCACCTCATCTTGACAACAAGTTGGATGAGTTAGTGAGATCTCAATTCTCGGTGAAGCGTGCGATACTACGAATAGCTGACCATTTAGTTTCGGTTCTGCCTCAGTACAGTCAACTCGTTCACTGATGTTAGATAGCGCAACTTCGGGTCAGCACCGAAACGGAACCACTCAGACCTTAGCGCAACTGTAACAACCATGCGTACAGTACTAGTATCTGATAGAATCCACTCAGAGATCTCCGTAAATGCGGCTGAGTGTTCATCTCAGCCGTGATGGTGGGTACTCGCAAAGAGCCTTGCGGGCGTCCCTGACAGACCCACTCTCCCGTAGGCCGAAGAACCCAGCGTTGAAATGGTATCTTTGAAATTGAATTGTTTGGTTTGCGAGTCGTCGGGAAGCGTAGCCGTCATCTGACAACAGTTTTATCTTGATACGAGGTTCATAAATTGCTGCCGGAATATTGTTGCATGCTCTCACTGCTGTTTCGGCAGCTGCGACCACCATCGCACATGACTCCACTGAGTATGAACACCGTAGCGGCATTACTGCTTCCTTCCCTTTCTCAAAGTCCATCTGATCTGGAGGCCTCTCTCGACATTCATTCCAACCAACAGTGGCAGTCGCACAAGCCGTCGCGAGGTGGTAAAATTGTCAGTCAGCCAGGTAACCCTCCTGCATCTTAATACCCAACCCAATCCCGTCAATGTGGCTGTGGTATGAAGAAGGTGGCCCGAAGCCTTCAAGTTTCTTGTCTCCGGTGGGTTGGAAATGATCGTCAACCAGTATTGCTATCCGAACCTCTGCTTGTCGATTAGCCCTCCTTGGTGCCACGGGTGGACATACTGGGCAAGGTAGTCTCTCGACCGAGTCTGGCATTGCGTCCTTTCATATGGAACTGCAGTAATTCAAACACTGTCTTGGCCGCCGAATTTCAACACCTGAGTATCGGTTCTATAACAGTGCATGCGTGTCACGGTGGTTGTCCAGCCAACAAAGTGTGCGAGTAGAATATGTCTTCTTCCCAGCACAGCACACACTGTGGCGTCTCTTGAAATCCAAAGACTTACATACCCATTACAAGCACGACGCAAACGTGTGTTGTTCTGTCTCTGACCCAATGGATACCTAGGTACCTTAGCATACGCACATTGGGTTTTGGCTCCCTTTCCCATCCCTCCAGCTACTGCCACATCGCTGCCTCACGATCAACCGTTCCAGCCCAAGATGCAAGTCATCCAAATCAGACTGATTCAAACTGCCAAAATCAACAAAACACACATAAAGAAATCCGTCTCCCAAACACCCTCTCAGGGGTTGTGTTTCCGTCCAAGCCCGCAAGCCGAAATCGCCCTCCTCCCTGAGCAATCAGGCATCATTCCGCGGCAAACCAGGCAAGACATCATTTTTCAAACCAAACCCCTAAAACAAACGAGCGGCAGTTGGTAACACGCAAGGCATGTTTCGGGGGTTTCACTGCTTTGAGGCCCATCAAAGGTCGTATCACCTATCATCTGGGGAACCGTCTGGTCTTCGGCACAGCCACAACCCTCATCTCGCAAGTGTGGCCAACCGACCACCAGACAGCACTTTACCCACAAAACGACCCAGGCAGCCACCGTTCCCCGGACTACAAACTTCACATTTCCAATCCAGCCCTACGAAACCCCGGCGCCTGCCAAGCCGCTGCCCCTGAGCCACGAACGAGTTACCGGAAACGGGGAAACCGGCCGATGTCGAGTTGCTCCGCAAGGCTCTATCGCCTCTTGAGCTAAGGCGCCACTGTTGCTTCTCTGCCTGGGTCTTAGATTGATCCCACCCAGCTGGTCACGGGTTGGTGTTTGGAAAGGCATTGCGGTGCAAAAATACGAGGCACTGGACTGTCACTTCATTGTACACACTGCTGCATATATCTTTCAGTCATGTTCCGCAGGTTCCAGGACATCATTCTACCACAACTATTGAAAACGATTATTTCATAACGGAGACAATTCCCCTCCTGTACGTAAGTAAGATGCCGAGCAGTCAATTACTACTCGAACTATGTAAATGCCCTCCTAGTCAATGGCTATCCTCCGCCTACTAATGCCCTTCGAATCCCCTGCTTTTTGAGTTTTGACTCAACCGGATAAACGTAGACTCGTAGCAAAAAACCTCTCCTATCGTCCCCCCACGTGCGGCCCGTGAAACGCCCACCAAGCGGGACCACTCTGAGCTTGACCCAAGAAGGGGGTGGCTAGAACCGATCCTATTCAAGGGTGCTCGACAAAGTGGTAAACTGGCCAACTATAAAAATGCTAAACAAACATGAATCAAGAAGCAAAGGTGATACCGTCTAATCATCAAACTTGATTCCGCCCATCGCGAAAGTATCAATGAATCCTCCCCTGTAGCTGCCCTTCTTTTTCTTGTTCTTCTCCTTAGTGAAGTTTTTGCCCTTTGTTACAATGAGGTCCTCGTGTGCCTGGCGGCCCCAGTCGTGGCCCGCAAAGCGGTTATCGGAAAACTTGGGGTCAACATAGACATCCTTGCGGACGCGGGAGAATGGTGTGATCTCCTTCTTGACGGCGGCTCCCTTGCCCCGGTTGTTGGACTTGTCCATCGGGTCAGGGGGGAGGGGGGCGAAGTGGTCCACGGGGAAGATTTCTGGCGAGGTCTTACCCACTGTTGCGGAGGAGTCGCTACCGCTTCCGGAGGTTGTCTTGGGGGCCGGCTCAGCCTTCGCCTTCTTAGCCTTCACTGGCTTCGCAACTTCGCTGTCAGAATCGGAGTCGGAGGACGACGAAGAATCGCTGTCACTGCTGCTGCTAGAGTCGGAATCCGAGTCTGAGGGCAGAGGGACCGTCTTAGCCTTTGCTACTTCCTGCTTCACTGCTTCCGCTTCAGCCTCCGAGTCGGGGTCGGACGAGTCGGAATTCGAGTCGGAGCTAGAGCTGGAATCGGAGGACGAGGAAGAATCTGATTCGGAACTGGATTCTGCGGCCTTAGCCTTTACTTCCGCCTTAACTCTCTTGACCGGCCGGGAGGGCTCTTCGTCAGAAGAGCTAGAGTCCGAGTCAGAGGAGGAGGACGACGACGAGCTCTCGGAAGCGGCCTTGCGCTTCAACGACTTCGTAGCGGGTGCCTTCTCCACAGCCTTCGCTTTCTCCACAACCTCTTCTTTCTTCACATCCTTCTCCTTCTTTGCGGGCTTTGCCTTGACAGCAGGCTTCTCATCTTCGCTCTCGCTGTCGCTGCTGCTGTCGCTCTCGCTGCTGCTGCTGCTGGACTCGGAGCTCGAAGAATCGGCCTCCACAGCAGCGTCCTCCATCTCCACATCGGCGCTTTCCTCCTCGCTGTCGGAAGACTCAGACTCGCTACTGCTGCTGCTGTCGCTGCTGCTATCGCTGCTGCTGACGGTCGTGACCTTCTCGACCGCGGCCTTGATGCTCTTTCCGCTCCCAGTGCTGCTCAACGATGTCTCCCATGTTTGGAAGACGTTGACCAAGGAGTGATGCTCCTTGGACTTCGACTTGCTATCCGCCTTCTTGGACGCGACCCAGCCCTTCTTGGCGCGCTGCTTTGCGAACTCCTTCTGTGCGCCGTCAAAGTTGTGCTCAGCGAGGAAGTTCTCGACGAGGTCCATAAGCTGCGCGGGGGGCTGCGACGGCTTGTCGGCGGCGGGGGCCTTCGACTTCTTATCTGCCGCGCCGGACTTGGACTTCTTGCTCGGTGCCATGGCGATGTTCGAGGGGGCCGAAGTGCTGTTGTTCGAAAAAAGCCAATTTGGAGGCGCTGACATGAGGAAAACCCGGGAGGCGCAATCCAGAGTCTAAAAGATCAACACTCCTGTTCCAATTGGGGGGTGGAGAGATAATTCGTGGCGGAACCGAGGTTGTTTCTCCTGGCCAGAAAAATCATGTATCAAGGGAGAGAAAAATAAAAGCGGTCAAAACTTTCTGCCACCTCGTTCCTTGCAGGGGTAAGGTTGTGCGGGGCCTTCCCTGTCACAAGAGGGGCAAATTGGCCAGAACGATGATCGCCAATTTGAACCAGACTATATAGATAGAAAGATTGGGTGTTTTACGCGCATTGGATCTAGAAGGTGTTACCATTTGCAGCAAAATTTGGGAAGTATGGGATCCCGGTGGTCTCTTTATTGCCCGCTCCGGGTCACTGCGTGCGTACCCTTAAGCTTGAAGGTTATTTTGGTCCAGATAAAGTAGTGCCCCGAGAAACATGAAAGAAGACGTCGCAGTTCATGCAAAACTCCAGACAAACTCGAGGTATTTCGTTGCCATGTTATAGAGCCGCATACGCTTTCCACGCGCACCTTGATGGCACGCACCTTCTTCATAGGAGCTCCATTGACGACCTCGAGCAGTGGCAGGAGTCGACTAGTACCGCAGTACCTCCTCCACAAACCGAGCCAGGGTATCTTCTTATTACGGGTACGGACAGTACAATCTACGCCTTCGTGGCATCCAGTTCTCTACCGCAACGCTCCCAGACTTCTAGACCTGTCAACCAGGTGCTACCAAGCATCAGAAGTCCCACCGTCCCTGGTGACACCGGAACCCACCCAACTACGGCGCCAGGTAACCCAATGTCCATCACATCCGCGACCAGCCGCCGTAGAATCCGACGAGACTGCTCTTCCCGTTTAACCTCCTCCTTCAACCACCTCTCCCTTTGACCATCCCCGCCCTGCCCCTTCTTCTCTCTCTCTCCCTTCTTCTTCCCATCCCTCCCCCTTGACCCATTCCACAACCTCACCCCCCCAGCTCCGACGCCACAAACCAGCGCAAACAGCCAAAACCG